>Ga0181578_10001995_pt1 | contig 19364 bp, 19 predicted proteins | sample 071ome_21_FD_148659 | JGI IMG/M metagenome (GOLD analysis project Ga0181578, IMG submission 148659) | Coastal salt marsh microbial communities from the Groves Creek Marsh, Skidaway Island, Georgia - 071401CT metaG (spades assembly) | ecosystem: Environmental > Aquatic > Marine > Intertidal zone... | reverse complement strand
GTCTACGGGTTGTAGTGGTTTGTTTTGCCGGTTTCTGCGTCGTTCGGCTCTGAGTAGGTCGCGGAACTTGTAGTAGTTGGGCCAGCGGGTTTCGCCTCCTTGTAGGTGGTTGGCGAATGCTGTGCCGATTTCTTCTTTGGTGTATCGGATAGCGAGTTCGACCCAGTAGTCGAATACTTCGGGATCGTTGCGCCAGGGTGGGAAAGCTGGCTTCATCCGTTTTTCGATGCTTGCGAGGATGCCTCGGGCTTGGTCTTTCGGGGTTTCGAGCATGGTTACCTCCTGTGCTCGTACTTGAAGTTGTGGTTGAGGCTAGCACGTCCTGTCAACCACCTAAAAAACAGGGTGTGACCTGGAAGGTACTGTTGTTTGTGTTTTGGTACCGACGGTTGACTTGTGAGGCTGGTGATGTATGATGTTGCTGCCGGCTTTTGCGGGTCGGTACACCCCACATACAGGTTGAGCGGGGTCGGGGGTTACCTCCTAGCCCCGGCCCTGCTCCCTGTGAGTACAATGTCAGCACGATGACTGGGACGAAGAACAGTGGCCGGCGTACTGTGCCGCAGGAGGACAAGATCAGGTTTTGGGAGGCGCGTGCTGCGGGCATCTCGATCAAAGAAGCTTGCAAGATTGCGGGCATTCATTACAACACTGGTCAGAAGTGGGATGCGAAACGCCGCCAGTTGCAGACTGATAACGAGCTTGCGAAGTTTGATGTCAAGAAGGCGTTGGTTCAGTCGGGTCGTGAGCGTTCCGAGCTGCGTCAGTCGTTGGATGAGGCTGCCGATTTGCCTCCGGTCATTCCGTATGAGCGTCTGTCGGAGCGTGCGAAGCGCGGCTGGGACGATTTTGACTACTTTCGGCGTGTCTATTTGGGGCGTGTGCCGTCTCCGTGGCAGGTTGACGCCGCCTACAAGATTGTTCAGCACCTCGAATCGGAAGAAAAAGAGTTTCTGGTACTGAATTGTCCGCCTGGTGCCGGCAAATCGACGCTGTTTCATGATGTCGCGGTGTGGTGCATTGTCAGGAACCGTGCGATCCGCGTGTTGATCGGCTCGATTTCGCAGACGTTGGCTAAACAGTACAGCCGGCGTATCCGTGAGACGTTGGAACGCCCGACCCGGCTGATTGCTGACCCGGAGATGGTGAAGAAGGGGTTGACGCAGGACGCTGAGGGCTGTTTGGCGCAGGATTATGGGCGTTTCAAACCGTTGGCGTCGGGTTCGTTGTGGCGTGCCGAAGAGTTTGTGGTCGAGCAGCCGATTCCTGGCGGTTTGGACAACAAGGAACCGACCGTGTCGGCGTACGGTATCGATTCGGAGTTTATTGGTCATCGTGCCGACCTGTGTCTGTTTGATGATGTGGCGTCACCGGAGAACGCTAAGGAGTCGGTGGCTCGTGATCGGCTGTTGGAGCGGTGGGATTCGATGGCTGAAGCTCGTTGCGATCCGGGCGGGCTGGTGAACGTGATCGGTCAGCGTCTCGGACCTGGCGATTTGTACGCGCACTGTATGGCAAAAGTGATCTACGAGGATGACGAAGAGGATGATGGTGAAGACATCACCGTCGAGGAACATCTGAAAGATCCTGTCAAAAAGCAGAAGTATCACCAATTGATTTATAGGGCGTATTACGACGAGTTGGATACTGGTCCGAAGTCACGGAAGAAGGATGCCGCGCCGTGGCCGGAAGGTCCGTTGCTTGATCCGGTGCGTTTGCCGTGGAAAGACCTGTCGTACATCCGGTACAACCAGCCCCAAAAGTTTCGTGTCGTCTACCAGCAGGAAGACATCGACCTCGACTACCAGCTCGTTGACCGGGCAATGATCACGGGAGGTATTGCTCACGACGGCATCCACTACGAAGGCTGCATTGACCGGGAACGCCAACCCGGCCATCTGCCGCGCGGTTTACAGCCACCGTGGATTTCAATTATTTCGGTAGACCCGTCACCATCCCAGTTCTGGGGTGTCATCTGGACAGTCGTCCAACCCGACCTCGGCCTTTATCACGTCGTTGACATCGAGCGCGTCAAACTCACCGCCGAGGAATTGTTGGGTTACGACATGGCTACCGGCACCTACACCGGCATTCTGCCGGAATGGATTGCCAGGTCGGAAGACATGTGGTATCCGGTGTCACACGTCGTGGTCGAGGTGAACGCCGCTCAGCGGTTCTTGTTGGCCCACGATTTCGTCCGCCGTTGGCAGGCGTTGACCGGTGTCACGATTGTTCCGCACACCACATCACGCAACAAGCTTGACGAGAACCTTGGGTTGGAGGCATTGATTCCGCCTGTTGTGCGTTCCGGTTCGCTCCGTCTGCCGTCGATGTCCGGCAACTGGAAAACGCTTGCCCTCGTTGACGAGCTGGTTACTTGGACCCGTGACAAGAAGCGGGGCACGGACTTGGCGATGGCGTTGTGGTTCATGCTGTTACACGCCCCTAAACTCACCACCCCGAAGTTGCCGCCTCGCATGTGGCGTCCATCGTTTATGCTTGATGGTTGATGCTAAACTTGTGCGGTAGTAGCTACAACCAAGGAGTTTGAAATGCCCAAAGGTGGACCCCCAAAGCGACCGAAGCCGAAGAACACGGGCCGCAGCGCTTATGCAGGAATGAACCCTGCTGAAAGCCGCGCCAAGTTTGGTAGGACTCGGGCAAGCTCAAACGCACGCAAGCGGGCTGACGCAACGTATGACGCTCTTTTCAACGTGCTTTCCCGAGTGAACAGCAGCGGTAGCGGTCGTCGCCGACCGAACTCTCGCTGAGTGGAAGTAGCTACGGCCAAGGAGTTTGCAATGCCTGCAAAGAAGAAAAGCGCAAACGGTTACATGAAGAAGGCCCGTTCGGAGGCTCGGCAGCGCAAAAACGTGAGCTGGACGGATGACAGAACGTATCTGAAAGATTCGCGCACACGGCCTGCTGGCTCCGTGTCGGATACTTACAAGTACACTTCTTTTGAGCCTCTTGACACGTATCGGACGACGCAGGGCAAGAAGCGTAAGCCAAAGCGCGCCCGCTGAGTGGAATGCGAGAACTGTTCTAAACAGTTCAACCCGGTAGCAACCCGTTGGCGTTGCCCGCACTGCGGACTCAAACATCATTGCTGTGGGTAATGGTATTCTAAGAGGCGATACTGCCAACGATTTGGAGCGCCTGTGCGAAGCATTGAAGAGATTGTTGCCCTCTACACACACAGGCAACGCACCCTCGGCCCTGTCCACCAGCAGATGCAGGCCGTCCGCGAACTCGGCAACGGCGACATCGTCGTCCCACTCAACGAACTCGATAAGAACGCTCGCGCTTCGGTAGCCAACCTGCTCGTTCAGGGACTTGACCAGATGTCGATGCGGGTTGCGTCCACGATGCCGACTTGCTATTTCCCTCCGATGAAGGAAGGCTCGGAGCGGTCAAAGGATATGGCGTCGTTGCGTAAGAAGACGATGCTTGCCATCTGGGATCACAACCGGATGAACATGAAGCTCCGGCGTCGCGCCCGACACTTCCTCGGCTACTCGTCCAGCCCAGTACTGTTGAAGCCATGTTTCCGCACGAACATGCCGAAGTGGCATGTCCGCAACCCGCTCGACACGTTCCCGGCACCGTCCGACGACCCAGACGATCCGGTCCCGTCCGACTGCATCTTCACTTACAAGAAGCCATACCAGTGGCTTGTCGCCATGTATGGACCGCAGATCGACGGTGTGTTGCGTGTCGGACGCCCCGACCACGACACCATGTTCACCCTGATCGAATATGTTGACGACAACGAAATGGTTGTCGGTGTTCTCGGCACCGAAGACGACCCGTCGCTCACCCCGAACGAACGAGCCGGCCTCGAAGTCGTAGAACTCGAACGAGTCATCAACCGTTCCGGCCGCCCGCTCGCCATCGTCCCAAAGCGCATCACGATTGACCGTCAGCGCGGCCAGTTCGACGGGCTGCTCGGAATGTTCTACACCCGTGCCCGCCTTCAAGCACTCACCGAGATTGCTATTGAGCGCGGCATCTTCCCCGACGAATACTTGGTCGCCCGTCCCGGCGAGAACCCCGAGATCATCCAGCTTGCTGACGGAAAGGCTGGTTTGCTCGGCATTGTCAAGGGTGGCGACATGCAGATTCAGCAGGTAAACCCCGGCTACAAGACCGAGCAGACATTGGACCGTTTGGAACGGCAGGAGCGTTTGGAGGGTGCGATTCCCGCAGAGTTCGGAGGCGAGTCCGGCAGCAACATTCGTACCGGCCGGCGTGGCGAGAACGTGCTGTCCGCCACCGTCGACTTCCGTGTCCAAGAAGCCCAAGAAATTTTTGCGGCGTCACTGCTCGAAGAAGACAAGACCGCTATCGCCATTGACAAAGCGTACTTCGGGTCGACCAGCAAATCGTTTTTCATCCCCGGTCGTGCGACGGTCGGCAAAGAGGATTACAAGCCGGCGAAGCTCTGGGAAACCGATTTCCATTACGTCGCTTATTCGGCTGCCGGATCGGATGTCAACAACCTGATTATCGGTCTCGGTCAGCGTCTTGGCACCGGCATGATGTCCAAGGAATCAGCCCGTGAGGCGGACCCGTTGATTGACGACCCAGAGATGGAGCATGACCGGATCACCGCTGAAGGTGTCGAGGCTGCCCTGTTGGCGTCGGTCCAGCAGCAGGCCGCCGACCCGCAGGGGCCGTACCAGCCCGCCGATCTTGCCGCACTGGTCAAGAAGGTGATGGTTGAGAACAAGCCATTGTTCAAAGCGATCGAAGAGGTTGACAATGAGGCTCGGGAACGTCAGGCTCAGGAGATGCCTGCCGGTGCCCCAGAAACGATGCCGGGTTTGGCGATGCCGGGAATGGGTGCCGAGGCACCGATGGCTCCACCTGCCGGCCCGCCTGGAATTGAGCAGTTGCTCGCACAGTTGGGAGGCTGACCATGTCAATGCCCGGTGAATACCCGAACCGTTCAGATCTTCGTAATCCCGCGACTCGTCGCGTCGAATTTACCGGACAAACGTACGGTGAAGGCGCGGCCCAGCAGCGGGCACAAGATGTTGTGCCCGCCGGGTCTGCGGCACAAGATGTTGCGGCCCAGGAAATTGCGGCGCGGGGCGCACCTCGCCCTCGTCCTGGCGCGCAACCTTTCGGGCGTGCAAGCGAACGTCCTGACGAGCCGATCACCGCTGGCGCCGATTTTGGTCCTGGCCCCAACGCCATCAGTGCCGGCATCCGCCCAAAGATGATTGCGAAAGACAGCATCGAGTTGCAGCTTGAAGCGTTGTACCGTTATTACCCGACCGAGGGTGTCCGTGTTCTGCTTGACCGGATGCGGCAAACGAGGTTCCGTTCGGGCCGCATCGCATAATGGGCGCATACGATTACACGGCAGGCACGGAAGAAGCCCTGTGGGAACAGCTCACACGGCAAGACGACGAACGCAACCGCTACGCCAACATTGCTAGTCCAGACCTTGCGTTAGCTATTGACGACCTAGTACGCCGAGCCCCTAACGCAACAGCCGATCTGGTTATGCCGGCCGCCACCGCCGTCCTCAACGGCGTGATGAGCCGCGAAGAAGCATACGAAATGCTGAACGGCGCGACTGTTGCAGCCATCGAAACTGCTCAACCGCCGGAAGATAACCGAAGCTGGTTCAACAAGGTCAAAGACGCTGGCTATGAGCGGTTGAAGTCTGGCGCCAAATGGACTTTCGCTCTTGCAGAATTCGTTCCTCAGTCTGTGCAGAACTTGGGGTCGCGCGTGTACGGGGCGATTGCTGACGACACCGACATCTACAAGGAATCTCAAAAAGGTTTCTTTGACGGATTCGTTGCTTCAACCGATTTCGGCACATTGTTGACCGGGGTCGAATCTGGCAACGGGTTTTTTATTGGTGAAGCTGCCGCCGAGCAGCAACGTCAAGCCGCAATGGAGTATCGCGGCACCATCGGCGACGAAGGATGGACGCTGGGTCGCGGATTCGCGCTGTCGTTTTCCCAGCCGGGAGGCCGCGTTTACAACATCGCATCAGGATTGGTCGACGCTGTTGCCGCACTCAGCACGCCGTCGATCCCCGGAGCAAAAGTCATTTCTAAAGGCGCAACTGGGGCAGGCAATTTGCTCGGCCTTCGCACCACCGCCGGACTGACCAACTTCGCCAACGCCCACATCAACCCCGAAAAAGTTACCCGTTGGCTTGATTCAAACTCGGGGCGTGAAGTCGTCGACGCAATGGTCAAAGTCAAAACTATTGAAGACGCCGCAGCAATGTTCCCAAAGACGGACGCCAAGTTTTGGCAGGACGTAGTCGAAACCAACACCGTTGACGAAATGCGTGACTTGTTGCGCGGCGACCTTGGGCTGCCCAAGCCTGTTGGCACGGTTACCGACCCGATGACAAGTGGCGGCCTCGGAACTCGTCGAGGTTTGCAATCAACGGAAGACATCAGGGTTGGTCGTGGGGCGACGTTGAAGCAGGCTGCGATCAAGCGCACCCCGCTGTCGCGGCTTGCCGCGCCTGTTCCCGGTCGCGAAATGATCATTGTTTCTGACGACATCCAAGACATCACCGCAACGATTCGCAACGCCCGCGACTACATGATCACCGCCAAAGTTGACATCGTGGAGCGCAACGATGTCCTGGCCAAACTCACAAAAGCTTTGATCCCGGACGACGGTGTCCCGAAAGTCCGCGAAGCCCTTGACCTGTTTGACCAGGCGATGGTCAAGTCGCTTGCCAAGAAGCGCATCTTGGGCCGCAACCTCGGCAAAGCAATGGGTCGTGGCGTAGACGAAGAAACCGGCGAAGAGTTTTACAGCACCGTTTTCCAGCGTTACCGGGAAGAAATCCGCGATTTCGATTTGCACGGCGAAGTTGACAACGCAGGCGACCCGGTGCATCTGGTGGACTGGGACATCACCGAGGAGGGCGTTGTCGGCAAGGTCCGGGGCAACATGACCGAACCAACCGCCCACCTATCAACCGAAATGAAACGGTGGGGTTACTTCATGCCCGACCCGCGTCGGGTCCGCCGGGCCGCATCAGAGTACGCATGGATTTTTACAAAGAATCCTGCGGGCGGATACGAATGGGGCGACCCTCGGGCTCTGACCTCAATGCTCGACCACATCCAAAACAAGGTGTGGCGACCCATGACATTGCTTACGGGCGGCTACATCTTCCGCAACATGATCGAGTCGATTGTCCGTCAAACCATGACGCCCGGAATCAAATCAGGCCCAACGCACCCGTTGGAGTGGGTCCAGACTGTCCTGTACCGCAAGTTTGTTGGGGACGTGAACGGCGAAGAGTTCGCTGCCAACGCAAACCGTGCTTTACGTAAAGGACAAAAAGACTACGCGGAAGCCAACAACAAAGTCATGCGCGAAAGCCTTGATCCTCTTCGCCTCGAAGAAGCTGCTTACCGCAGTGGCTACTACTCGCTTGCCAAGAAGCGTAAAGCCGATCCGTTGCGTTCAAGCCAACAGTATGTTCGTGGTGTTGGCAACGAGCTTCGTTTGCTCGCTGGTGACGAACTGGCACGCAGAATCGCATCTGGCAACTACGAAATTCTTGATCTCCCCGCATCGCAGGCACGGCGGCTCGAAGAAGCCAGGCTTTCGAAGGAGTTTGGCGCAGCCCCGAATATTGACGACGGCACCATTGAATGGTGGTTGAAGAACACTGACGACGGGAAAAAGTATCTTCGGCAAGCCCAGGTCAGATGGACCAACAAGCGTATGGTTGACGAGAACGGCCGCGAGTTTGTCGGATCAGTCAGATTCATGGACGAAACTGACCCCAACAACATTGTGTTCGACGATGACAACATCAACCGGCTAATCAACTCGGTCAATAAGCGAATCAAAAGCAAGACCGGCGACATCGAATCGCTCAAGCAGGTTATTGCCAATGCTTACGACGGCGGAAAGTTCTACGCCCCGGACGGCCGCGAACTGTTTGCGTTTGATCGGGCTGGCGTTGATGCGTTCGATGACTGGGAAGTGTACGAGTACACCGAAGACCTCAGGTCCGAAATCAGGCGCATTCTTGCTGACCCGCAGCAGGCAGCCAAGCTCCCCGACACTGTCAAGTTCACCCAGCCGATCAACAGCATTTCTGGTGCCGCCGGGCGCAGCAAGGCAAGCTGGTGGAAGCGCACCACCGACCACTTCTTTAGCTCGGTGTACGGCAAGAAAGAATCATTCCTGAACCGGTCGCCAGTGTTCCGCCAGTTCTATTACAAGCGGATCAACGACCTTGTCGGACGCACCAGCAAAGAGGGCGCAGAGGCAATGGTCAAGAATATTCGTGCGGCATATACGCGCACCGCTGAAGAAAACGTGAAAGCGTTGAAGCGCCTCAAGGCCAACGCCAACGGCAAATACGAGTGGAACGGTCGAGAGCTGTCCAAGAGCGCCTACCAGCGTCGCCTGAAGGACGCAGAAAAAGATTTGGCATCACGCACCCAAGACAAGATCGACGACTGGGCAGCGAAATATGTCGGTTCCCGCAAACTGTGGGATGACCTAAAAGCCAGATCGGTATCTTCCGATGTTGCTGGTCTTACTGAAACCCAGATTGACATGCTGGCCAAAGGATTTGCGCTCGAGGAAACCAAGAAGGCGTTTTACAACGCATCCGAAACTTCAAACTTTGCAGACATCCTCCGTATTGCTGTCCCGTTCGGACCGGCATGGGGCGAGTCAATGCGCCTGTGGCGCAAGAACGTGCTAACCAAGCCAAACCGAATCAAGAACTTCGGTGTTTCGGTTCAGGGTTTTCGTGACATGGATCCAGACGGCGATGGTCGAGGATTCGTTACCGAAGACCCCGTTACTGGCGAAAAGGTGTTCAACTATCCGTTCGCAGAGGACTTGCTGCCGTTCATCGGCGGTATCGCTGGCGGTTTGCTCACCGAAACACTTGCCGGCCCTAGGTTCAAAGGCCCAGTTGCTTTTGGTGCGGGCGCGGTCGCCGGTTTCGGGGCGTCAATGTTTGCCAAAGAAAAAGTTGAGGAGCAACTTGGGACGGTCAAGCCGTTCTTGCAGGCGCCATTGAAATCGTTTAACATGTCGCTACAAGGTTTGCCGGGCTTCGGGCCGGTCGTGCAGATCGCCGCCGGGCAGTTGTTGCAAAACAAACCCAAGTACGACGACGTGCTTGAGATCATTTCGCCTTACGGCGTCCGGTCTGTGTCGGAGGCGTTTATCCCTGCGTGGGCCAAGAAGATCAGCGAAGCGATCACTGCTAACCCCGAGTCAGACCGGATGTACGGCGATCTTGTGATCGACGCTTATCGCGCGCTTGGGGCCACTGGAGAGTTCGACCCGAACAACCAGGAAAGCTTGCAGACACAGCGCGAACGCGCAGAGTCAATTGCGACATGGCTTTTGGTATTCCGGGGGTTGTCCCAGTTCACCGGCCCGACCCGCCCATCTGTTGGTTTCGACGTGCCTGTCGAGTACAGCGGTGTCGACATCAACAACGAAGATGTAAAGGCGCTTGCCGAAGAGGGATACATTCCCAACAATTTGCTTGCTAACGAATTCAGGCGCATGCAGGAAGAGGATTACGGCAACGCTGTGCTGAACTTCGTGAACACGTTCGGAACCGACACCATGCTGTACGTCCGGGGTCGCACCGAAACAATTGGCGAAGGACTTGACGCTTCGGAAGTGTTCGGCGACTGGGAGCGTGACAACGAACGAATCACCGAAAAATATCCGACTGTTTACGGGTATTTCGCCCCCACCGGCTCCGAGTTCGACCTTCAAACATATCTACGGCAGCTCGAAACCGGCAAGCGGCGCCGCATCACCGACCCGCAGGAGCTGCAACGAGACGCCGAGGCTGTCATTGGCCGCGCGTTGTACATGGCTGCTGTTCGTCAGTTCCCGAGCAACCCGAACGATATCGACGAAGCCAACCTTCGTGAATACCGTCAAGCTCTTGAAAGCCGGCTTCCTGGTTTCAAATACCAGGTAATCGAGTTGGGCGAACGTGAAAAAATTATTGGCGAGTTGATCGACCCGACTGTTGGCCCAACTGGGCAAGCTCTCGGCGCCGCTTATGACCCAGATTTGGACGGAAACCCTGTTGCCGAGGGGCTTCGAGCTTACGGCGAGTACCGCCAGCAGGCTTTGGACGAAGCTGCCCGCCGGAACAATGGTCAGTACACTCGCTCGGCGTTGTCCCGCAAGAGCAGCGCTGATCTGAGACAATGGTTGCGTACTATCGGCGAACGTATCGGAAACAGGTACCCAGAATTTGATCGAGTTTGGAACAGAGTGTTGTTCGATGAGGTTGACGCTCTGCCCGAAGAAGGAAACGGCTGATGGCAGAAGCGCCAGTTGACCAGACGACAGACCCGTTGGGTCTTGAAACGCCCGTGCCTACTGGTGGCGGGTTGTTCGACCAGATCCCGTGGAAGCCGCCGATCCGCCTCGTTCGCGATTCTGAAACCGGACAGCAAGTCGAGTACGCGGGGCCGGGCATTATCCGCAGCGACGGAACTATTGTCCGTAACGAAGATGGAAGTGCAAAGCTCGAGTACGATCTTCGGACCGAGCCACGCTTGTATTACTTGACTACCCCGTCAGCGAAACTTGAATCTGTGCTTGACACGCTCAAAGCGATGGGTTCCCGAGTCGACACTCCTGAGTCTGCTGTCAACGCTATTGGTGATCTGATGTTGTTCGCCAATAACTTCGGCCGCGACATCGACACCACCTTGCGAGAGTTGCAAACCAGGGCGCCGATGATGAAGGATGCGCCGCGTTATCGGGTGTCGTCATCTAAAGACCTTAGAATCGTCTTCAACGAAACCGCCAAACAAACATTGGGACGCAAGTTTTCTGAGGAAGAGTTGCAGCGAGCGATCCGTGGCTACCAGTCTGCTGAAGTTGGCGTGCAGGCGACCGAGGCCGGCACTGTTGAGTCGGTTGCTTCGCCGCAAGCGTTTGCCCAGGATTTTGCTCAGAGGACGGCACCGACGGAAGCGAAGGCGTACAAATATCTTGATTACGCAAACCTGTTGTTCAACAGTTTGGGGCGAGTCCAATGAGCACACCGATCACGGGAAACGAACTTGACCTTGTCAGCAGGTATCTCAATAGTGTTGCTGTAAATTATTTGCGAACAGGCGAATACGACACTGTTGCTACATTTGGCGGCGAATCACTAACCCCCACTCAAAGAAGCATTCTTGACCGCTTTCGGTCTGATCCATCGACTGCTGGAGGAGCTTCTTTCGAAGGGATGCTTCGGGTCGGGTATACAGCTAGCGATTTAGAAACGGTTTTGGAGCCGATTCGTTACCGTCGAGCTGGCGCAGCCGGAGATATTGCGAGGGCCACAGAGGCCGCCCAAGTTCCTTCCCCGGACCGCCCTCCGCTTGGGCCGCTACCAGAAAACCAGGAATATCGTTTTGATTATTCACGCAACCAATGGATGGTTGTCGAAGGCGGCACAAAATTTATTTCGTTCGTCAATTTGGAAGGCGCTCCAGAACGACCCAAAGATGAAATTGCTGGTGAGCCGGCTGCTGCGGAACCAACTGTTGGCCCTGAAGGGCTTGTTTCTTCGGTGCGTATCTCGCCAGGAACAGACGACATTGAGCCAGGAGAAGCGTCCCGCCCGTCAGTTTCTGAGCCAACAACTGAAGGAGACACTGGCGACGGAGTAGGCGGCGTCCCAGCGGCCGAAACCCCTTACGCCGACGCGGTCCCAGAAGATTGGGAGATTGCCGCATCAGAAATCTACGGCGCCTACTTCCACATCATCAAGCAAGACCCCCAAGTGGCCGAGCTCATTGCCAAAGCCGCATTCGAGGAATGGGAACCCGACAAATTCAAATACCAGTTAGAACAAACCAACTGGTGGAAGACCACGTCGGAAGCAACCCGCAAGTTCGACAACTTGTACGCCCGAGATCCCGCCACCGCCCAAGCTGATGTTGACCGGTACGCCCAAGAACTCAAGCAGGACGCCCTCGATCTCAACATCCGGTTGAGCGGAGAGCAACTCAACAAGCTTGCTTACGACGCACTGCGCGGCGGAATGACCAAACAGCAAGTTACGAATGCGCTCGGCATGCTCGCCACCACATCAGGCGAAGGCGTCACGTCGTTGCGCTACGGCTACTACGGCAACACCATCAACAAGCTTGCTTCCGACTACGGCGTCAGTCTTTCCGACGGAGAATTCAACCAGCTTGTTGACAGGTTCGCCGTCGGTCAAGAAAACGAAACGTCACTGACCTCGTCGTTCCAAGCCAAAGCAACCGCACTGTTCCCCGCCCTATCTGAAAGACTGATGGCCGGCGAAACCTTCTCCCAGATCGTCGAGCCATACCGTTACCGTGCATCCCAAATTCTCGGACGCGATTTTGCTGCCACCGATTTCATGGACAACGACTCCTTCTCTCAGGCTGTCACCTATGTCGGTGATGACGGCAAGCAGCGCCCGATGACGTACACCGAGTGGGGCCAGTATTTGCGTTCTAACCGCGAGTTCGGCTACGAGTTCACTGACGAAGCCCAGTCGCGTGCCTACATGGTCGCTAACCGTATTGCCGACATCTTTGGAGCAGTCTGATGGCACCTCCTGAACCAGTTAGCTCAACTAAAATCGGAGGGGGCGGTCGCGCTCCTGGTCAACGATTCCGTGTCGGGGGCGGTGTCACGCCTACGGTGGTCCCCGGGCCAGCCGAGGAGCCTGTTGCGGAGCCGGCGCCGGCCCCAGCCGAAAGCACGGTAGCGGCGCCAGCGGAAATGGCTGCCGAGGAGCCAAATGTTGACGCGCAGTTGCTTGCTAATCAGCAAGCGTTTTTCGAACGGCAGGCCGCCGCAGAAGAAGAACGTCAAAAAGCGGAATTCAAGGTGTCTCAGCAATCCGCATACGACATCATCGGAGCAACCCTCGACAACTACGGCCTTGGCTCGCTTCGGGGGTTTGTCAACGACATGGTGTTCAATCGCAACATTATCGACGAAAACATCCTGATCGGAGAACTGCGCCAACAGGACGCTTACAAACGTCGATTCGCTGGCAACGAACAGCGCCGCAAAGCCGGGCTCAACGCCTTGTCAGAAGGCGAATATATTGCTCTGGAAACCGCATACGCCCAGCTCATGCGCCAATCCGGGCTGCCCGTCGGCTTCTACGACAGCAGCGACGATTTTACCAACCTGATCGGCGGCAACGTGTCCGTCGGGGAGCTGTCCGAGCGCGTCAACCAGGGTTACGAAGCAGTCCGAAACGCCGACCCTGAAGTCGTTGACGAAATGCGACGCCTTTACAACATCGGTGAAGGCGAGCTTGCCGCCTACTTCCTCGATCCTGACCGCGCCACCCCGACGCTGATCCAGCAGGCCCGTGCCGCTCAGGTTGCGGGCCAGGGTGTGCGCCAAGCCGGCTACCAGATCACCGCAGCCCAAGCGGAGGAGCTTGCTCGAGCCGGGATCGGAACGGAAGAAGCTCGGGCCGGCTTCCAGGCTATTGCCAGCGCTCAAGAACTGTTCGGCGCTTTGCCAGGTCAAACCGGAGAAATGATTACTGCTGAAGAGCAGGTGGCGGGCGTGTTCGGCACCTCCGCCGCAGCCCAGCAACGCATCCGTCAACGGACCCGTGAACGTCAAGCCGAGTTCGAAGCCGGCGGCGGATTCGCCGCACAAGGGTCACAGGTCACCGGACTCACCTGATTCTGCTACACTTTTGTCGATGCCCAGATAGGGCAGGAACCCCCAAACGGGGAGACATAGCAGCACCGACATCTGCCTCCGGGTGTTGGTTGGGCGAAGGAGTGTACAACTGAATATGGACAGCGAACTCGATCACGACGAGGAAACCGGCCGCAACCCCCTGCGAGACAGGATGAAGCAGTTGGAATCCGAGAACGCTGAGCTGAAGGCCAGAGCCGATGAGGCTTCCGCCGCAGCCCGAGAGTTGGCTTTTGTGAAGGCCGGAGTTGATCCGAACCTTCCAATTGCCAAATACTTTATGAAGGGTTACGACGGGGAACTCACTGCTGAGGCAATCAGGGAAGCAGCCATCGAGGCCCAAATCGTCCGAGACACGCAGAAAGAGCAGGTTGCTCAGGAAGCGGGCGCATGGAACCGGTCTAATCAGGCCGCAGCAGGCGCGTCGGATGAACCAGAAATGGATTGGGTGACCCGCATCAACCAGGCTAAGTCAAGCCAAGAGGTTGAGGCGTTGCTGTCCCAAGCAAAAACCGCCCAGCCCTGACATAACAAGTCGGGGCGCCAAACCTTTGGAGAACCCCAATGGCTTATACCACCACCTCATCCCTTTCCGTCGACCAGGCGGCATTTGATCGGCTCGCGTACTTCGCGCTCCGGTCGGAGCTTCTGTTCGACGCCGCCGCCGATGTGATGCCGACCCAGCAGGCGATGCCTGGTTCGTCGGTCACCTTCACGATCTTCAACGATCTGGCGGCCGCCACCTCGGCTCTCACCGAGGATTCCGATGTCACCGCCGTCGCGATGAGCGACAGCCAGGTGACCGTCACCCTGGCTGAGTACGGCAACGCCGTCCTCACCACCGCCAAGCTGCGTGGAACCTCGTTCCTTGACGTGGACACCGTCGCTGCCAACGTCGTCGGCTACAACGCCGGCATCTCGATTGACAGCCTCGTCCGCGACGTTCTCGCTGGCGGCACCAACGTCGTCTACGGCGGCGGCGGAGCGACCACCCCGACCTCGCGCACCACGGTTGCCGTGGAGGACGAGATTGAGGCGAACGATGTCCGCAAGGTCACCGCTCAGCTTCGTGGCGCGAACGTCCCCACCTTCAACGGCCTGTACATGGGCTTCATCCACCCTGACGTGTCCTACGACCTCCGGTCGGAGACGGGCGCGGCCGCGTGGCGTGACCCGCATGTGTACGTCGACACCGACATGATCTACAACGGTGAGATCGGCGCCTTCGAGGGGGTCCGTTTCATCGAGACGCCGCGCGCCAAGGTGTTCGAGGACGCCTCGGACGGCTCCGGGTCGGCCGGTGACATCGACGTGTACTGCACGCACATCATGGGCCGTCAGGCTCTCGCCAAGGCTCACTCCATCGTTGACGGCAACGGCCCCGTGCCGAAGATCGTCCGTGGTCCCATCGTGGACACGTTGGAGCGCTTCCAGCCGGTCGGCTGGTACTGGCTCGGTGGCTACGGCCGGTTCCGTGAGGCTTCGCTTCGCCGGATCGAGTCGTCGTCGAGCATCGGCGCCAACAGCTGATTCCAGCTCCCCTAGCGTCAGCCCCCCGTTTCGGCGGGGGGCTTTCGCTTTTCTGGTGTTGTATAATGCTGATACCAGTTCGCCTACCCTGAGGTGTTTTCGATGAGTATTTCTAACTATCTGGAAGATCAGCTTCTGGACACGTTGCGGAACGGGTCGTTTGCTGTGGCGAACGTCTATTTGCAGTTGCATACGGGTGATCCTGGTGAGGATGGTACGTCGAATGCGGCGTCGGAGACTTCTCGTCAGGCTGCGACGTTTGCTGCGGCGTCGGGTGGTTCGATGGCGACTTCGGCTACTGCGGAGTGGACGAGTGTTGCGGCGACTGAGACGTATTCGCATTGGTCGTTGTGGGATGCGGCGTCTTCTGGGAACTGCCTGTGGACTGGTGCTTTGTCGGCGTCGGCTGCTGTGGTGGCCGGTGACACGTTCCAGATCACTTCGTTGACGTTGACCCTGGACTGAGTCTGTGGCGACGAATTTTCCTGCGTCGCTTGACTCGCTGACGAATCCGACTTCTTCGGATTCGTTGAATTCGCCTTCTCATTCGGCGCAACATGCGAACTCGAATGATGCGATTGAGGCTTTGCAGGCGAAGGTGGGGGTGGATTCTTCGGCTGTCACTAGTTCGTTGGATTATAAGGTTGCCCAGTTGGAGGCTGGTGCGACGGGCGGCAAGATTTTGCAGGTCGTATCCACCACCAAGACCGACCCGTTCACGACTACTTCAACCTCGTTCACGGATGTCACCGGCCTGTCCGTCTCAATAACGCCAACTTCAGCGACCTCAAAGATTTTTGTTCTCTACGATCTCAACTGGTCCGCCGATGGCGTTGGCTACAACCTCACACTTCGGATTATGCGAGATTCAACCGAGATCGGGTCCGGCACCCCCGCCGGAGTCAGGAAGACTGCTAACAAGTCAAGCCGCCTTGCGACTAACTATTGGGGAACGATGACGGGTGGCTACCTCGACAGTCCAGCCACCACCGCGGCGACGACCTACAAGATACAAGTTGTCCAGCGAGGCGGCACGGCCTCAATCAATCAACATTCACTCAACGTGGACGACACCCTTCCCGATAGCGCCCGAACCGCCTCCACCATTACCGTGTTTGAGGTGTCAGCATGACCAACTATCCCGCTGTCCTGACCGTCAACTATCCCGATGCTGAGTGGACTCTTGACGGCGACACCTACGACGGGCTGACATGGCTCAGCGACACGCCGAAGCCGACTCAGGCTGAGTTGGATGCGGCATGGCCCACAGTCCAACAAGCTGAGGCTGATGCTGTGGCCGCCAAGCAAGCCGCCCGTCAGTCCGCTATCAGCAAACTTGCCGCACTAGGACTAACCGTCGACGAAATCAATGCCGCTTTCGGATTGGAAAGCTGATGGCTACGAACTTTCCTGCATCGCTCGACACGCTCACCAACCCGTCGGCTACCGACACCCTGGATTCGCCGCCGCATGATGAGCAGCACGCTGACGCTAATGACGCTATTGAGGCGTTGCAAGCAAAGGTTGGTGTTGATTCGTCTGCGGTTGCGACTTCGCATGATTACAAGATTGATGCGTTGGAGACGGATGTTACGAACATCAACGAACTCCAGTTGAATCAGCAGGTCGGCACTACTTACACGTTGGTTCTTGCTGATAGCGGCAAGCTGGTGGAAATGAACAACGCTTCTGCGAACACGTTGACTGTTCCACCGAACTCGTCTGTTGCCTTCCCCGTCGGTTCACAGATTCTGGTCCTTCAGACTGGTGCGGGTCAGACGACTGTTGCGGCTGGTGCTGGTGTGACCGTGAACTCCAAGGACGGCAACCTGAAGTTGTCGGCCCAGTGGTGTGCGGCGACGTTGATCAAGCGTGCCACCGATGTGTGGGTGGTTGTTGGCGATTTGAGCGCCTGATGCGTTTGTCTACTATTGCTGGTATTACCAGTGCTGGTCGTGTGCCGTTGGAGGTTGCCTATCTTGTGATCGCTGGCGGCGGTGGTGGTGCTACTGGCAATACTGGCGCTAGTTGGGGCGCTCAAGGTGGAGGTGGTGGAGCCGGTGGCTATCGGAACGCTTATGCCTCAGAAACGTCGGGTGGCGGGGCTGCTACTGAAACTCCACTCATCCTAACTGCGGGGGTTTCGTACACTGTCACGGTCGGCGGTGGTGGTGCTGGAGGTGTCGGTGTTTCCGTGAACGGAACTCAGGGCAGTAACTCTGTGTTGGCTACGATTACCAGCACAGGCGGCGGTCGTGGTTCTACAACTTTGACCGCTGGCGGTTCCGGCGGTTCCGGTGGCGGCGGCGGCGGCCCAAACGGAGGAAGTGGCGCTGGCACCAGCGGTCAAGGGAAAAACGGCGGCACGGGTGTTCAGGGTGGCGGCGGCGGCGGTGGCGGTGCTAACGCCGTTGGAGGAACCGGTCAAGGTTACAACGTAGTAGGACTGAGCGCCCACGGCGGCGTGGGAGGTAACGGTCTAGCATCTTCGATTACCGGATCATCGGTAACCCGTGCTGGTGGTGGTGGCGGTTCCAGTGAGTTCGTGTACGCCCAACCGGGAGGCTCTGGAGGCGGCGGCAGAGGTTCCAGATCGAATAGTTACATTTCTGCCACCTCTGGCACAACCAACACTGGAAGCGGCGGCGGTGGCGATGACGGCTACGCCCTGGGCAGAAATGCGGGAAGCGGCGGTTCAGGTTTGGTTGTTTTACGCTACCCTGACGTTTACACGATCACACTCGGCGCAGGACTTACCGGCACAACCACCACCGACGGTACTGACAAAGTGACCACTATTACTGCTGGCTCCGACAATGTGAGTTGGTCATAATGGCACACTACGCATTTCTAGATGATAACAACATCGTGACCGAAGTGATTGTTGGCCGCAACGAGGATGAGGCTGTTGAAGGCACTTCTGATTGGGAAGCCTATTACGGTGAGTTTCGAGGCCAGCGTTGTGTTCGTACTTCGTACAACGGCAACATTCGCAAGAATTATGCCGGGATCGGTTACCGGTACGACGAAACGCTGGACGCTTTCATCCCGCCACAGCCATACCCGTCATGGGTGTTGGATGAGGACACTTGTTTGTGGGATGCTCCGGTTGCCTATCCTGATGACGGCCTCATGTACAATTGGGACGAAGCTTCGCAATCCTGGCAGGAAGTAACTGATGGGCTCTAATTTTCCTTCTTCGCTTGACACGTTTACGAATCCGTCGTCTACGGATGCGATGGATTCTGTGTCGGTGCCTCATGCTACGCAGCATTCGGATTTGAATGATGCTGTTGAGGCGTTGCAGGCGAAAGTTGGTGCGGATTCAAGCGCGGTTACTAGCAGCCATGATTACAAGATTGCGGATCATGCGTCACGGTTGACGACGTTGGAGGCGAACGAATCGTTAGTCAAAGTAACGTCAGCAACATTCAGTGGTTCGTCGGCTGTTGCGTTTGCTTCGGGCGTGTTTACAACCGACTATGACAACTACCGAATTCTTCTTGAATTTGCTGCAACATCAACTTCTGGTCTGGCTTGTCAAGTCAATGTTTCTGGATCGGCTCAAAGTTCAACTCTGTATTTTGGAAGTTATTGGGAAATTAGAACGGGTGCTCTTGTCGGAGCTGCCTCAGCAACTAGCCACACGATTATGCACGCAAACGGCACGACTCCTTCCCACAGTTCGTTGTCTATTGATATTTTCAAACCTGCTACGGCTTCGGTCCGTACTGGATGGCACGGAACTTTTTATGGTTCAAATAGTGTAGGAAGTTTTTCCGCGGGGATAACGGGGGCAGAATATAATCTTGCTGAGGCGCACGATGGCCTGACGTTTACGCCGTCCTCTGGCACAATTACGGGGAAGTACACGGTTTATGGCTACAACTAATCCCACCATCAACATTGGCGGCGTTGACCGTTTGATGACTGACGAAGAAATGGCTCGTTACCAGAACGTCATTGACGATCTGCAAGCACAAGCTGACGCTGCAGCCGTCAAAGAAGCTGCCCGTGCTTCCGGGGTAGCCAAACTTGAAGCCCTCGGACTCACCGTGGACGAGGTGTCCGCAGTCTTCGGAGTCTAACAATGGCACGGCTGTACGAGTCGTCCACCGACTACGAAG
>Ga0181578_10001978_pt1 | contig 19465 bp, 19 predicted proteins | sample 071ome_21_FD_148659 | JGI IMG/M metagenome (GOLD analysis project Ga0181578, IMG submission 148659) | Coastal salt marsh microbial communities from the Groves Creek Marsh, Skidaway Island, Georgia - 071401CT metaG (spades assembly) | ecosystem: Environmental > Aquatic > Marine > Intertidal zone... | reverse complement strand
TGCCCTTTTCGGGTCGACTCTTCATCGAGCGAGACGACTTCATGCTCGATCCGCCGAAGAAGTTCTTCCGGCTTGCGCCGGGCCGCGAGGTGCGGCTCCGGGCCGGCTACTTCATCACGTGCAACGGGGTCGAGACCGGTGCTGACGGTGAGGTGGCCCGTCTGCTGTGCACGTATGACCCGGAGACCGCTGGGGGGCAAGCGCCCGATGGCCGCAAGGTGAAGGCCACGATCCACTGGGTGTCCGCTGACCATGCGGTCGACCTCGACGTTGCGCTGTACGAGCGGCTGTTCACCGACGCCCACCCTGGGTCTGATGACGAGGACCCGTTGGCGTCACTGAACCCGGATTCCCGGGTGATGAAGCAGGCCAAGGCCGAGCCGGCCATCGCCGACATTGCGCCGGGGGAGGTCGTGCAGTTCGAACGGTTGGGCTACTTCGCTCGCGACCTCGACGATGACCCAGCCACCTCGCCGACCCGGTTCCATCGCACGGTTGGGCTTCGCGACGAATGGGCCAACATCCAGAAGCGGCAGGGCAAAGGGTCGTGAGCGTCGAGCGGGCGGTGATCCCGGTCGACGACCTCGACGCGGCCATTGCCCGGTTCGAAGCCGATGGCTACCGCCTGGCGACGATCTCACCGGCCGACGATCCCAGGACTGCGGACATGGACGGCCCCGGTCGAGCCGTCCGGCTCGATGTCACTGCGACCGAAGCCGCCGTCATCACGGTCGAACCCCAGCCGTTCAGGATCCCCGAGCTCGTCCCAGAGCTCGTGATCTCACGAGCGGTCGACGCCCAGCACGGCGCGGGGCGGGCCGGGATGCAGTACCGCGACCTGATCCCGGGCCGACTCGGTGGCCGGTTCATTGCCTCCCATATTGCGATCCCGCAGGGCGGCCCGGTGCCCGACTATGTCCATCACCATGCGATCCGGTTCCAGCTGATCTTTTGCAACGCAGGCTGGGTGAAGGTCGTCTACGAGGACCAGGGCGAGCCGTTCGTGATGCATCCGGGCGACTGTGTGATCCAGCCGCCCCACATTCGGCATCGGGTGCTCGAGTCGAGCGACGGACTTGAGGTCGTCGAGATCGGGTGCCCGGCCGAGCATGACACCCACCGCGACCACGACCTTGAGTTGCCGAACGAGTCGGTTGATCCCAGCAGGGTGTGGGAGGGGCAGCGATTCGTTCGCCATGTCGACGGCGATCACGAGTGGGAGCCTTGGCGGCAGCCAGGCTGGATCGCCCAGCCCTTCGGCATCGCCGAGGCCACTGACGGCTTGGCCGAGGCTCGCCTACTCCGAGCCGAAGGGGATGCTGCCGGTGAGCTCATCAGCCACGAGGGCGAGTTCGAGTTCCTCTTCGTGCGCTCGGGCGAGGTCTCGTTCGTCGACGCCTCAGGTAAGACGACGCTTTTCCCAGGTGACTCGATCGTTGTTCCGGCCGGCCATGCGCATCGGCTGGTTGCCGCATCGGCCGAACTGCTTGAGGTCGCCCTTCCGGGCTAAGCAGCTGGGCGGCGCTCAGGCGTCGACGAGATAGTCGCTGATCTGGATGTCCTCGACGCCGTAGTCGGCGAAATTGTCAGCCATCCGACCGGCGATGTACTCCTTCCACCCGAACGACCGGTAGCGGGCGGCGGCTCCCTCGGCAGCCATCACGGCGGCGAGCGGCTCGAGGACGGCATGACGGGGCGGGTTGGAGAAGTAGGGGATCGAGTAGCGGTTCGATTCGGTCATGGGCACGACCCGGTGGACGGCCGCCTTGTACTGATCGTTGGTCCAGACCTGCATGGCGTCGCCGAGGTTGACGACGATTGCCCCGGCGACGGGCGGCACGTCGATCCAGCCGTGGGTGGTCGACTCGGCTTGTAGTCCGCCCGTGTTGTCCTGCAGGAGCAGGGTGAGCACGCCGGGATCGGTGTGATAGCCGAGGGCGGTCGGGCCGAGTTCGGCGAGCCCCTCACGCTGATCAGCGGGGACCGGGTCACCGATGGGGTAGTGGTTGAGCCGAACAGCTGACGAGGTCCGCTCGTTGAGGAACCCGAGTTCGTGGGCGGAGTGCTCATCTCCGAGACCAAGTGCGTCTCGGATCACCCCGAGCGTGTCCGTCGCGAGTTGCGAGAACGTGTCGTAGAACGCCTCGAGCGTGTCACGGAATTCGGCGTGATTGCCGGGCCACCGGTTGAGGTGAGCGGTCGGTCCCGACGGGTCGGCGTAGTCGAACACCTCTTTGTGGTCTCGCTTGCGTTTGGTGAGTTCTCGGTCCCAGTACCCGAAGGGGTTGTCCTCTGTTCGGCGTACGGGGTCCTTCACGGTTGCATCGCTGGCGAAGAATTCGTCGGTGATTCGCCACATGTCGGCGATGAGTTGATCGGCACCGTGCCCGACCAAGAGAAAGAAGCCATGGTCGCGGCAGGCGGCATCAACGGCGGCGAGTTCGGTGGCTGACGGGTTCGAGATGTCGACCGTCGGGACCAGTGAGCTGGCGTCGGGTGTGTGGCTCATGGACGAAGGCTACGGCAGCGCAAACGCCTGCGTCAGGCCGGGGCCGACCCAGACCTGCGTTGGCCATGGTGACGAACCCCTTGTTCGGCGCAGGTTGGCCGGTGGGGACGAGGGCTAGGGTCCGGAACGTGAGCAACCGTCCCGCCCCGCAGCAGGCCCGTGCGGCAAAGACTCGGGCGAAGCTGCTCGATGCGGCGGCAGCCGTGGTGCGGTGCGAAGGGGTCCAGGCCTTGACCTTGGCGCGGGTTGCGGAGGAGGCGGGTGTGTCCAAAGGCGGCCTTCTGCATCACTTCGGATCAAAGGAAGACCTCCTCACCGGCTTGCTGGAGCAGACCCTCGCCGAGGCTGACGACGGCCTCGACCGGCTCACTGATGGCGCCGGGCCTGGAGCATTCGCTCGTGCCTACCTCGAGTATGTGCGCCGACCGGGCGAGCATCAGGCCGATACGGCGACGGCGATCTTCGCGGCTGCGGCGGCCGGGGATGGCGAACTCGGCCCGGCTGCGGATGTGTTCGAGCGATGGCAGTGCCGACTGATGCACGACGATGGGCTCGATCCGGCGTTGGGGCTGCTCGCCCGAATCGTCGGTGATGGGTTGTGGCTGATCGACCTGTTCGAGTTGGCGCAGCCCTCCGAAGCGCAGCGGGCTGCCGTGCTTGACCTGGTGATAGGGCTGCTCGATCGCTCGGTAGAGTAAACCGTCCATGTGGACGGTTTTGGCCGGTAGCGGCCAGGAGGTTCGGCGATGACCGACGGCAAGATCTACGACTATGTGATCGTCGGGGGTGGCTCGGCCGGGTGTGCCCTCGCCAACCGGTTGAGCGCGGATCCGAACAACGAGGTGCTCGTTCTCGAAGCGGGACGGCCCGACTACAAGTGGGACGTCTACATCCACATGCCAGCGGCGTTGATGTTCGCCATTGGCAACCGGCTCTACGACTGGAAGTACGAGTCTGAACCCGAGCCCGGCATGGGCGGTCGGCGGGTCTACCACGCTCGCGGCAAGGTGCTCGGTGGCTCGTCGAGCATCAACGGGATGATCTTCCAGCGGGGCAACCCGATGGACTACGACAAATGGGGCCGTATTCCTGGCATGGAGCAGTGGAGCTATGAGCACTGTCTCCCGTACTTCAAGCGCATGGAGACCTGTCTCGGCGCCGGCCCCGACCTCGACGCGTACGAGGGTGCCGAACTGCGGGGGAACGACGGCCCGCTCACGATGGAACGTGGACCGGCGGTGACGCCGCTGTTCGAGGCGTGGTTGAAGGCGGGGGAGGAGGCGGGCTACGGCCGCACCGATGACGTCAACGGCTTCCGCCAGGAAGGTTTCGCTGCGTTCGACAAGAACGTGCATCGGGCCCGACGCCTGTCCGCCGCACGTGCCTACCTCCACCCGGTGCTTGACCGCCCCAACCTCACGCTCAAGACTCGTGCGCAGGCGGACAAGATCCTGTTCGAAGGCAACCGGGCGGTCGGCATCCAGTACCGGCAGGGCCGGTTCGGCCTCGGCATGAAGGGCGCCCGCACCCGCACGGTGAAGGCCAAGGAGATCATTTCCTGTGGCGGTGCGTTCAACTCGCCCCAACTCCTCCAACTGTCCGGGATTGGCGATCGCGAGCACCTCGAATCACTCGGCATCGAGGTGGTGTCGCACCGGCCCGGTGTCGGCGAAAACATGCAGGACCACCTCGAGGTGTACATCCAGTACGCCTGCAAGGAGCCCGTCTCGATTCAGCCCCACCTGGCGTTCTGGAAGCGACCCTTCATCGGACTGGCCTGGCTGTTTCGCAAGGGACCAGCGTCGTCGAATCACTTCGAGGCGGGAGCGTTCGTCCGCTCGAATGAGGACGAGGCCTACCCGAACCTGATGTTCCACTTCCTGCCGATCGCCATTCGCTACGACGGCACGGCGCCCGAGGGTGGGCACGGCTACCAGGTGCATGTCGGCCCGATGTACTCCGATGCACTCGGCACGGTGAAGATCACGTCGACCGACCCGAAGGTGAAGCCGGCGGTGCAGTTCAACTACCTCACCACGGAGCAGGACCTGCGCGAATGGCCCGAGGCGGTGCGCACCGCTCGCAAGATCCTCAGCCAGCCGGCGTTCGATCGTTTCAACGGTGGTGAGATCTCGCCCGGTCCGTCGGTCGAGACCGACCAAGAGATCATGGACTGGGTGGCGCGCGACGCCGAGACGGCCCTGCATCCGTCGTGTACCTGCAAGATGGGCCTCGAAGCCGACCCGATGGCGGTTGTCGATCCGTTCACCATGAAGGTGCACGGGACCGAAGGCCTGCGGGTCGTCGACGCTTCCGTCATGCCGATTGTGTCGAACGGCAACATCTATGCCCCAACAATGATGATCGCCGAGAAGGCGGCCGACATGATCTTGGGCAACGATCCGCTCCCGGCCGATCATTCTCCAGTCTTCAGACGCACCACCGACTGACGGCCGGTTCACGCGTCGCCCTGGCTGCCGTGCTAGCGACAACGCCATGGATCCCTCGATGGAACGGCCAACGCCTCCGCTGCACGCGTCGCGTTGGGGTCTCAATCCGGAGATCACCTTCCTGAACCACGGGTCCTTCGGCGCCTGCCCTCATGAGGTGCTGGCGGCGCAGGCGGAACTCCGACGCCGCCTCGAAGCCCAACCGGTCGACTTTCTCACCCGCCAAGCCCCGGGTCTGATCGACGAGGCCCGGAACACGCTCGCCGACTTCCTCGGGGCCGATCCGGCCGGGCTCGTCTTTGTGCCCAACGCGACAACAGGCGTGAATGCGGTGCTCGCGTCGTACCCCTTCACCGCCGGCGACGAGGTGATCATCACGAACCACACCTACAACGCCTGCGCGAACGCAGCCCGGTATTGGGCGGAACGGGCGGGCGCGTCGGTGAAGGTCGCCTCGGTGCCCTTCCCGATCTCCAATCCCGCCGAGGTGGTCGAATCGATCGTGGCCGAGATCGGGCCTCGGACCGTGCTCGGTCTCATCGACCACGTCACGAGCGAGACCGCGCTCGTCTTTCCGATCGAGCAGATCGCCGACGCGTTACATGCGCGGGGAGTTGAGGTGTTGGTCGATGGTGCGCATGCACCGGGAATGGTGCCGCTCAACCTCGAGACGCTCACGGCCGCCTACTACACCGGCAACTGCCACAAATGGCTGTGTGCACCGAAAGGCGCCGCGTTCCTCTCCGTTCGAAGCGACCGGCGGTCCCAGGTCCGGCCCGTCGTCATCAGCCATGGTGCGAACGCGCCGCTCGACGAGCGGAGTCGGTTCCATCAGGAGTTCGACTGGGCCGGAACGGCCGACCCCACGCCCTGGCTCTGTGTACCCGAAGCGCTTCGTGTCATGGGCTCGATCGCCGACGGTGGCTGGCCGGGCCTGATGGCCGCCAACCACGAACTCGTTCTCAATGGCCGACGCATGCTTGTCGACGCACTGGGGATCCCCGAACCGGCTCCACCGTCGATGATCGGTTCGATCGCGACCGTGCCATTGCCTGCGGGCCCCGGCCACCCTCCCGGTGCCTTTGCGACCGACCCGCTGCAGGATCATCTGTGGTCCGATCACCGCATTGAAGTGCCGATCCTGGCGTGGTCCGGCGCTCCCCATCGTCAGGTGCGAATCTCAGCCCAGTGTTACAACCAGCCCGCCGACTATGCGGCCCTTGCCGCCGCCCTGGTCGCGTGGCACACCCCCGACTGAGGATCAGGTGGCGTTGCGCCCCGAGGTGGCCAGCGGCCCGATCGTCGTGCGGATGAGGGGCACCCCTGGCCGGTAGGCGAGGTGATGGTGGCTGGGTGCGTCGAGGATGACGGCGTGGCCGGCGGAGCCTGGTGTCAGCCGACCGACGTCGTCACGGCGAAGGGCTGCGGCCCCACCAACGGTGACGGCTTGCACGGCTTCATCGATCGTCATGCCCATGTCTCGAACCGCGATCGCAATGCAGAACGAGATTGACGTCGTGTAGCTCGATCCCGGGTTGCAGTTGGAGGCAAGGGCGACCGTGGCACCGGCGTCGATCACCCGTCGGGCATCGGCGTAGGGCTGGCGGGTGGAGAAGTCGGCGGCGGGAAGGAAGGTCGCCACCGTCTTGCTTCCGGCGAGCGCCTCGATGTCGGCATCGCTCAGGTAGGTGCAGTGGTCGACCGACGCGCAGCCGCACTCGACGGCAAGTTGGACCCCGGGGCCGTGCCCGAGCTGATTGCCGTGGAGTCGGCCCACTAAGCCCGCGGCGCGACCGGCGTCGAGCACGGCACGGCTCTGGTCGACATCGAACGCTCCGGTATCACAGAACGCGTCGACCCAACGAGCGTGGGGCGCCGCGGCGTCGAGCATGGCGCCACATACGAGGTCGATATAGTCGTCCGCTCGGCCGAGGTACTCGGCGGGGACGAGGTGGGCGCCGAGGAAGGTCGTCTCGTCGGTGTGGCGGCCCGCAACCTCGAGACTGCGCACCTCGTCATCGACGTTGAGGCCATAGCCGGATTTGATCTCGATCGTGGTGGTACCGGCTCGATGAGCCTCGGCGAGGCGGAGACGAACGAGCCGGTCCAGCTCTGCGGTTGAGGTGTTACGGGTGGCGTCGGTGGTCACCCGAATACCGCCGCCGTCGTAGTCATGACCGGCCATCCGGGCGGTGAACTCCTCGCTGCGATCTCCGGCGAAGACCAGATGGGTGTGGCTGTCCACAAATCCGGGGAGGACACAAGCGCCGTCGGCGCTGATCCGATCATCGGCAACCTGACCGGCAGCCCCGACCGAAATGACCTTGTCGTTCTCGATGACGACCGACGCCTTGTGGAGCAGGCCGAGCGGCCCGTCACCGATCGTCGGGTCATTGGTGACCAGCAGACCGATGTCGTCGATCACGATGGTCGGGCTCATGCGAACAACTCCTTGATCGAGGCGGCGAGTGCAGCAGCCGTGTCGATGGTGTGGTGGTGGCCGTCGGTCACGATCGGACGACCACCGCTGATCACCGAGGTGACGTCGGCGGCGGTGGATGCGAAGACGAGCGTTGCCGCGGCGAGTTCGGTCGGCGCGCCCGCCGCCCGCACCGTGTCGAGCCGCACCGTGACGAGGTCAGCCCGTTGCCCGGCCACCAACTCGCCGGCGTCGGCCCAGCCGAGCGCCCGATGGCCGTTGACGGTCGCCATCGACAACAGCGCCTCGACCTGATGGACGCCCCGCTGGCGGCTACGGAGTCGCTCGTCGAGCTCCACCGCTCGAGCTTCTTCAAAGTGGTCGATCACGGCGTGGCTATCGCTTCCGAGATGGAGGGCAACTCCAGCGTCGACCAGTTCGGCGCTCGGGCCGATGCCGTCGCCGAGATCGCGTTCGGTCGTTGGGCACAGGCACACCGTCGAACCAGAGGAGCCAAGGGCGGTGATGTCGGCGTCGGTGAGATGGGTGGCGTGGACCGCGCTGAAGCGCGGCCCGAGCGCACCGGCGTCGGCCAGCAGTGCTGTTGGTGTGCGCCCGAAGTGGTCGAGACACGCCTCGTTCTCGCCCACCTGCTCGCTCACATGGGCGTGCAGCGGTGCATCGTGGTCGTCACACCACGCGACGACGGCGCCCATCGACCCCGGGTCGACCGCCCGCACACTGTGAATAGCGGCGCCGATCCGCTGGTCCGTTGCAATCGGCAACGCCGACGCTCGCTCGGCCCAGGCGTCAACATCGGCATCTCGATAGCGGCGCTGGGCCCCTGAAGCGGCGACGTAGCCGTCGGACGCCAGCCCGCCATGGAGATAGATCGTGTCGAGAAGCGTGATGCGGATTCCGGCTTCAGTGGCGGCGGCAAGCAACGCTTCGCCCATGGCGTTGGGGTTGTCGTAGGGCGTGCCGTCGGGCTGATGGTGCACATAGTGGAACTCGCCGACGGTGGTCTGCCCGGCCAGAGCCATTTCGGCGAAGACCGCGCAGGCGAGCCGGTGGTAGCGGTCGGGGTCGAGGCGGGCCGCGGCCTCGTACATGACATCGCGCCAGGTCCAGAACGAGCCGGTTCCCGCCTGGGTCCGTGAGCGGAGCGCCCGATGGAAGGCGTGGCTGTGGGAATTGGCCAGGCCGGTGATGGTCACACCCCAGAGGGCCACCGCATCAGGGGGGCGCTCGGTGTCTGGTGTTACCGAGGTGATGCGGTCGCCGTCGGTCGCAATGGTGACACCGTGACGGGTCCCACCAGGAAGGACGGCGTGCTCGCACCACCAGCGGGTCACGACCCGACCCGCTCCACGAACCGGGTGATGCGCTCGACGAACGCCTCACGGTGATGGGCGTCGAACTCGGCCCAGGTGGCCAGGGTGCGGGGATCGGCTCGATCGACGATGAGCGTGCCGTCGAGGTGGTCGCATTCGTGCTGCCAGGTCCCAGCGGTAAGGCCACGTTTGATCTCGTCATGCTCAACACCGTGGCGATCGAGATAGCGGACTCGGATGTTGACGTGGCGGACGACGTCGCCACGGACCGGCACCGACAGGCATCCCTCGTTGATCACGACCTGTTCGTCATCGAGTGGTTCGATCACGGGGTTGATGGCCACGGTCAGCGGGATCGGCGGCTTGTAGGGGTATCGGGGATTCTCGCCAACCTCCATCACGACCACCCGGCGGTGGATGCCGATCTGGGTGGCGGCGAGTCCAGCGCCGTTCGCGTCGCGCATCGTGTCGATCAAATCATCGATCAGGTGCTGAGTGGCATCGTCAGCGATCGATGACGGGTCGACCGGGTCGGCGATGACGCGCAGACCGGGGTGTCCAAGTTGAAGCACCTCATGGACCGTCATTGCGTCACCGCCATCATGGATGCTCGACCATGGGAATGGTGACGCCTCGCTCCGCAGCCACGTCAACGGCCCGGTCGTAGCCGGCATCGACGTGACGGATCACCCCCATGCCAGGATCGTTGGTGAGCACCCGTTCGAGTTTCTGTGCTGCGAGGTCGGTGCCGTCGGCGACACTGACCTGCCCGGCGTGAATCGAACGCCCGATACCGACCCCGCCGCCGTGGTGGAGGCTCACCCAGGTTGCTCCAGAGCAGGTGTTGACGAGTCCGTTGAGGAGCGGCCAGTCGGCGATCGCATCGGACCCGTCGAGCATTCCCTCGGTTTCGCGGTACGGCGAGGCGACCGAGCCCGAGTCGAGATGGTCGCGACCGATCACGATCGGTGCCTTCAGTTCGCCGCGTTTCACCATCTCGTTGAAGCGGAGGCCGAGGCGGTGGCGCTCGCCGTAGCCCAGCCAGCAGATCCGAGCCGGGAGACCTTGAAAGGCGACGCGCTCGCCGGCGAGACGGATCCAGCGAGCGAGCGACTCATTTTCGGGGAATTCTTCGAGCACGGCTCGATCAGTGGCTTCGATGTCGGCAGGGTCACCAGACAGTGCAACCCAACGGAACGGCCCGAGGCCTTCACAGAAGAGGGGCCGGATGTAGGCAGGGAGAAAGCCGGGATAGTCGAAGGCCCGGTCGAAGCCACCGAGCTTGGCCTCGGCTCGGAGACTGTTGCCGTAGTCGAAGACTTCGGCCCCGGCGTCCATGAAGCCGACCATTGCTTGACAGTGGGTGGCCATCGCGAACCGGGCCCGGCGGGTGAACTCAGCCGGGTCGTTGGTTCGCAGTTCGGTGGCGGCCTCGAGGCTGAGGTCGTTTGGGAGGTAGCTGAGGGGGTCGTGGGCTGATGTTTGGTCGGTGACGATGTCGGCGTCGACCCCATCGGCCAGGAGCCGAGGGAGAAGGTCGGCGGCATTGCCGAGGAGCCCGACGGAGAGCGGGGTTCGGCTTGCCTTGGCGGCGGTGACTCGAGCGACGGCGGTCTCGTAGTCGGATGCAATCTCATCGAGGTACCGATGAGCGACCCGCCGCTCGAGCATGTGCGGATCGACGTCGATGATCAGCACGACACCGTCGTTCATGGTGACAGCGAGGGGTTGGGCTCCGCCCATCCCGCCGGCGCCCGCCGTGATGGTGAGGGTGCCAGCGAGGCTGCCACCGAAGCGTCGGCGGGCGATTTCGGCGAAACATTCGTAGGTGCCTTGCAGGATTCCCTGCGTGCCGATGTAGATCCATGATCCTGCTGTCATCTGGCCGTACATGGTGAGGCCCTGGTGCTCGAGCCGTCGGAACTCGTCCCAGTCGGCCCAGTCGGGGACGAGGTTCGAGTTGGCGATGAGTGCTCGGGGTGCCCACTCGTGGGTGCGGAGCACACCGACCGGCTTTCCCGACTGGACGAGCATGGTTTCGTCGGGGTCGAGGGTGGTGAGGGTGTGGAGCATGGCCTGGTACGCCGGCCAGGACCGGGCGGCTCGGCCGGTGCCGCCGTACACCACGAGTTCGTCGGGGTTCTCCGCAACGTCGGCGTCCAGATTGTTCTGGAGCATTCGGTAGGCGGCTTCCTGGGGCCAGCCCTTGCAGGTCAGATTGGGGCCGCGCGGGGCGGTGACCGGGGTGCGCGGGGTGCCGATATCTCCGAAGCTGCTCATGTCTTGCAGTGTCGCGAGGTGTTCTTTACATTGTCAATATGTCGCAAGCTATGTCACTGGATGACATTCCTCGGTCGCTTGGTCGTGCCCTCGATCTCCTCGAGGCGGTGCTCTCTCGGGGAACCTGCAATCTCACGACCGCCGCCGGAGCCTGCGATCTCACCCCGACGACCGCGCTCCGCCATCTCCGAGGCCTCGAGGCCCGCGGCTATGTCGAGCGCGATACCACCGGTGTGTTCATGGCCGGCCCGGCCATGCGCCGCGCCGCCCGACTCGTCCTCGACCAGGGCCCGATCGATCGGTTGTTGGCGGTGGCGCAACCACACCTCGATGCGTTGGCCGCGGTCACTGGGGAGTCGTGCTACGTCGCCGTCGCCGATACCCACGGCGCGTCGTATGTTGCGAGCGCCGAGGGCGTTCACCCGATCCGTCATGTTGGCTGGGTGGGCCAGCGGGTGACCCTCGCCGGCACTGCGGTTGGTGCGGCCCTCGCCGACCCGGGTGTGGTTGCGGTGCGGACTGGTGCCGTCGAAGCCGACGTCACCGCCATCTCGCTGGCGCTTCCGGACGACCCCCCGGTTGCGGCCGCGATCTCCGTGATTGGACCAGCGCATCGACTCGCAGGGGACCGGCGAGCAACGGCAACGGAGGCGCTGCTCGCAATGGCGTCCGAACTCAGCGTTTCGCTCGGATGGGCGACTCGAACCAAGGAGATGGCCCAATGACGGTTGAGGTGCACGGTCGTGGGCTCACAGTGGAGGATGTCGTCGCTGTTGCCCGCAACGATGAACCAGCTGAGCTCAGCCCTGCAGCGGTCGAGCGGATGCAGCGGGCCCGTGACATCGTCGAGCAACTTGCCGAGGGTGATGCGAAGTACGGCATTTCGACCGGGTTTGGTGCGCTGGCGACCGTCTCGATTCCTGCCGATCGTCGGGCTGCGCTTCAGGCTGCGCTTGTCCGGTCCCATGCGGCCGGGATGGGTGAACCGGTCGAGCGGGAGGTCGTGAGGGCGATGATGCTGCTCCGGGCCCGAACGCTCGCCATGGGTCAAAGCGGTGCCCGCCCGGTCGTGGCGGCGTCAATGCTCGCCTTGCTCAACGCCGACATCACCCCGGTTGTGCCCGAGTATGGATCGCTTGGTGCGAGCGGCGATCTGGCGCCCTTGGCCCACGGAGCATTGGCGCTCATGGGGGAGGGTGAGGTTGACCACGGTGGCCAGCGTCGCCTGTCCGCGGAGGCGCTGGCCGAGCAGGGAATCGAGCCGCTTGTCCTGGCCGAGAAGGAAGGACTCGCGACCACCAACGGCACTGACGCCATCCTTGGCATGTTGTGTCTCGCCGTTACCGACGCTGCTCGACTGCTCACCGAGGCCGATGTGATCGCCGGGATGAGCGTCGAGGGGCTCTTGTGCACGGATGCGCCCTTTGCTCACGACCTGCAAGAACTTCGACCGCAGCCAGGGCAGCAGGTGAGTGCCGCCAATTTGCGTGCGGTGCTGGCTGACTCGCCGATCGTGGCGAGTCACGCCACGGACGACCCACGGGTCCAAGACGCGTACTCGATCCGCTGCACACCATCGGTTCATGGCGCGGCGCGCGACACGCTTATGCACGTGCGGTCGGTGGTTGAGAACGAGCTCGCGTCGGCGATCGACAATCCGATGGTGCTCGATGATGGGCGGGTTGAGTCATGCGGGAACTTCCACGGCGCGCCACTCGGGTTCGCGGCGGACTTCTTGGCAATCGCCTTGGCCGAGGTAGGGGCGATTGCCGAACGTCGCATCGATCGGATGCTCGACCGCCACCGCAGCCATGGCCTGCCCCCATTTCTTGCCCACGAGGTGGGCGTCGACAGTGGGCTGATGATTGGGCATTACACGGCGGCGGCGATGGCATCGGACAACAAGCGCCTTGCCGTCCCGTCGTCCGTGGACTCCATCCCAACCTCAGGGATGCAGGAGGATCACGTGTCGATGGCGTGGAATGCGGCCCGCAAGCTTCGCCGAGTCGTGGCCAACGTTCGTCGGATCCTTGCCGTCGAATACGTGTCGGCGGCGCGGGCGATCGAGCTTCGCGAGCCACTCCGGGCGGCGCGAGGCACCGCAGCAGCGGTGACGGCGCTGCGGGCGCAGGTTGCGGGCCCGGGACCGGATCGCTACCTCGCTCCGGAACTGGAGGCAGCGGAGAAGTTGCTTGTTGACGATGCGGTGCTCACCGCCGTTCGGGCCGCCGGGGTGCAACTCCAGTAGGCGGGGTCAGGCGCAGTCGCTGCAGAGGCCGACGAGGTCAAGGCGATGCGTTTCAACCTGGAAACCGGCTTCCTCGGCGACGCGATGCAGTGTCCGGTCGAGACTCGTTTCGGCCCGAGCGCTGAGGGAGAAGTCCGTGACATCACCGCATGTGGTGCAAATCAGGTGGTGGTGATGCTCGGTGAGGGTTTCGGCGAGTTCGTAGCGAGCGAACTCGTCGTTGGTCACGATGCGGGTGACCACGCCGGCGTCCTCAAGGACAACCAGATTTCGGTAGGCGCTGGACTGTGCGAGTCCCTCGCCCCTGGCGAGGATCTGGGGCAGGGTCATTGGTTGACCGCCCGCACGGAGTGCCGCGACGAGCGCCCGTCGACCCTTCGTGTAGCGCTGATCCGCGTCGCGGAGGAGAGCGTGAATCTCGTCGTCGAGTTGGTCAGCTGCCATGGTCGGAATCCTGGAAACGGGTCTAGTGCTGATGATGGTGGTGCGGATCGTCGAGGATCAAGCGATCACCGACCCGGATGAACCGCCCACCGAAGGCGTGGATGAGGTGATCCTCGGTGAGTACCTCGTCAGGTGTGCCGACGGCGATGGCGTGTTTGTCGACGAGCAACACCTGATCACAGATACGGGCGTCATCGAGGTCGTGGGTCGTGACGATCACCGAACGGTCGGCCTGAAGTTCGTCGTGGATGACATCGAGGATCAGGCCGCGTGAGGTGACGTCGAGGCCGGTGACCGGCTCGTCAAGCAGAAGGAGGTCGGACTGCTGGGCGAGTCCCTGGGCGACGAGGACACGTTGGCGCTGGCCACCCGAGAGTTCGTGGAGTTGGCGGTCAGCCAACGCTTCGATGTCGAGGCGCTGCATCGACCTGTCGACGGCCTCCCGGTCCCTAGCGCGGAAGCGGCCGGTCAGCCCGAGGCTGGGGTATCGGCCAAGGCCGATGGTGTCCCGAACCGTGATCGGAAGCGACTTGTCGACGTCAGTGGATTGCAGCACGAGCGCTGGGGCGCTGCCGCTGTAGGTGATCGTTCCGCAGGCTGCAGGGCTGAGTCCGGCGATTGCGTTCAACAGGGTCGACTTGCCGGAGCCGTTCGGTCCGATGACGGCGAGTGAGTTGCCCGCGGGCAGGTGAAGGTCAACGTCAGTGAGTGCGACGTGGTCGTCGTAGCGGACTTCGAGGCCTTGGATCGCGAGCGGAGCACCCATCACCACCGATGGTAGAGCCAGAGCGAGCGAATCATTCTCAATTCGGTGGGATCGATTCTCATTTTTGTTGTGAACGTCTGCCGGGAGTGGCTAGGGTCCATCTGTGATACCGAGAGTCATTCCCATCTGGAGTCCGATCATGTTCCGAATCCCTCGCGTTGCCCTCTTGCTGGTTGCTCTGGCGATGGTCGCTGTCTCGTGCGGTGATACTGCTGAAGAGACCGGTTCTGGCCAGGTTGGCGGTGACGGGCTGCCGACGGTGGTGGTGACCACGAACATCCTCGGCGATGTCGTGACGGAGCTCACCGGAGGCGTGGTGAATGTCATCACGGTCATGCCGGTCGGCGCGGATCCCCATGACTTCCAAGCGTCGGCTCAACAGGTTGCGCAGATGGTTGCGGCCGATGCGCTGATTGTGAACGGTGAGGGCTTCGAGGAGGGTCTCCTGGATGTGATTGAGACGGCTGAAGCCGACGGTGTGCCGGTGTATGCCGCAATCAGCACGGTCTCACCGATCGAGTTCGGTGAGGGTGGGCATGATCATGACAGTCATGACAGTCATGGCGACCATGAGGATCACGACGATCATGACGATCATGAGGGCGAAGAGGGTCATGACGATCATGACGACCGTGAGGGTCATGACGGCCATGACGATCATGAGGGCGAAGAGGGTCATGACGATCATGACGACCGTGAGGGTCATGACGGCCATGACGATCATGAGGGCGAAGAGGGTCATGACGATCATGACGATCATGAGGGCGAGGACGATCATGAGGGTGAAGAGGGTCATGACGATCATGAGGGGCACGATCACTCCGGTGCAGATCCGCATTTCTTCACCGATCCCGCCCGCATGGCCGTCGCAGTCGATGGCATTGCGTCGTTCCTGATCGCCAACGTCGACGGTCTTGATGCCGACACCGTGTCTGCTGCCGCTGCGGCGTATCACGAGGAACTCGAGGCGCTTGATGACGAGGTTGCCGAGGTGATCGCTTCGATCCCGCTGGCGAACCGGGTACTGGTGACGAACCATGAGGTGTTCGGCCATTTCGCCGATCGCTACGGGTTTGAGGTCGCTGGCACAGTCATCCCGGCGGCCTCCACCGTTGACGGCTCGAGTGCTGGAGCGCTGGCTGAACTTGCCGCACTCATCGAGGCCGAAGGGGTCCCTGCGATCTTCTCGGATGTTTCAGCGTCGGATCAGCTCGCCCAAGCCCTGGCTGAGGAGGTGGGTGACATTGCGGTGGTTGAGTTGTTCACCGAATCGCTTGGCGATGCCGACTCTGAGGGTTCGACCTATATCGACATGATCCGCACTAACGCGGAGCGAATCGCCGGCGCTCTGGCATCCTGACGGGGTGATCGAGTTCTTCACGGAGGCGTTTGAGCCGGCGTTCATGCAGCGCGCGCTCATCGGGAGCCTCGTCGCTGTCGTTGCGACATCGATCGTCGGAACCTGGGTGGTGCTTCGGGGATTGTCGTTCTTGGGTGACGCGCTTGCGCATGGCGTCATCCCAGGCATTGCCCTTGCCGTCGTGTGGGGGTTCAGCCCAGTAGTTGGAGCGTTCGTCGCTGCTCTGGTGATGAGCGGGCTGGTCACCGCCGTGTCGGCTCGGACCACCGTTCGCGAAGACACGGCCATCGGGCTGCTGTTCGTGGGGATGCTTGCCCTGGGCGTTGTGATCGTCAGCCGGTCGCGGTCGTTCACGATTGAGGTCACGGCCTTGTTGTTCGGTGACGTACTTGGTGTCACCCGTGACGACATCCGGACCCAGCTGATTGCTGCCGCCATTGTCCTTGTTGTTTCCGTCGCGTTTTATCGACCGTTCCTTGCGTTGACGTTTAACCGGGCCAAGGCGCAGACGCTCCAGATGCGCCCCGGCCTTGCCCAGGCCGTGATGTTGGCGTTGCTGGCGCTGAGCATCGTCGCCAGTTTCCAGGCCATCGGCACACTGCTCGTGTTCGGTTTGATGGTGGGCCCGCCGGCTACGGCGTCACTTCTGGTGAAGCGAGTCCCGATGATCATGGTGGTTGCGATCGGGTGTGGCGCAGTCGCAGTTGTTGGTGGGCTGACGATCAGCTTCCACTACAACACGGCCGGAAGCGCCACGATGTCGGGCCTGTCTGTCCTGATGTTCTTCGTTGTCTTTGTCGGTCAGGAACTCCGAGCGTCGATGCGCCGCCGGAACCCCGCCCTCGCCTAAGGGCTGCTGAGCGCTTCGAGGATCGCCACGGCATCGGTGCGCTGCTCGGCAGGCACGAGGAGGTGATCGTGGCGAAAGCCGGCCAGCACGTTGCACGGGATGCCGGCGTCGGCGAGCGCAGCGGAGAACGCTGCGGTGAGCCCCACTGCGTGGAGAGCGGAGTGGATGTCGAGGGTGAGCCAGGCTGCGACGAAGTCGATCGGCCAGCCCTCGTGCTCGGCTCGCTCGATCGTGGCGACGACGGTGTCGCTGCCAGCTTCGCTGATGACCGCCGCCACCCCGTTGCCGACACGTGGGGCAGCGCCGCTCGGCACATCGATGAAGGTGTAACGGTCGGGTCGGACGCTGACGGTCAGGGTCTGCAGCATCGCCTCGAGATCGGTCATTGCCGTCATCGCATCGGCTTCAGTGGATGACTTGCCGGTCGGGGGCGATCCGAAGAATGACTCGTTCTGACTGGATGTCGGAGGCATAGTCGCGGCCCATGTATTTCTGAGAGAGGGCATCGATATTCCCTCGTGCTTCATCCCCGGTCACTGTGTCGACGACATGGCCACGGACCTCGACGAAGGAGTAGGGGTTGTCGGCGTCCCAGATGGTGACGGTCACCCGCGGGTCTCGCTCGATGTTCTTGAATTTCCGGCGGTGGACTTCGGTGTTGATAATGATGTGCTCGTCATCGCACCCCACCCACATGATGTGTGTCTGGGGTTGACCGTCGGGAAGAACCGTTGTGAGCGCCGCGAAGTTGGGGCCTTCGGCGAGGGTCCGGACCTTGTCGTGCAACATGACGCCATTGTGCCGCAACCTCCGTGCCTGCCCGGTTGACCGTGGCGGGGTTCTGGGCGGGTTACCCGGCGAGCCCGAAGCGAGGGTCGGCTACTCGACTGTGAGCGACTGGGTTTCGATGATGAAGTTTGCGGCTGACTCGAAGAGTGGTTGGCCATCAATGGTCGCTTCCCATGGCCCATGGCCTTTCCCTTCGAGTGGGTGCCATTCGTACGTCACGCCAGTGCTGTCGTAGGCGGCTCGGATGGCTTCGGCTTCCGAGAAGGGAACAGTTGGATCTTCGGTGCCGTGAACGATGGATATGGGCGCGTCGCTTGGACCGAAACGGTCTACCCCGTCCATCATTTCGAGCACGTCCAGGATCGCGGTCCCGCCCCAGTGGTCGATCACCGTTGCAACGTCACTTGGCTGGTCAAGATTTGTCGTCGAAAGGGTCAGGTCTTCGCTTGCCGAGATCTCGTCGGTGCAATCATTCGGATCGCTGGCTCCGAGCGTGCCGGCAAGAACCGAACCGGCCGATCCGCCGATGACGGCGATGTGGTCGGTGCTCACCGAGTACTCGTCAGCAGTTGCGTTGACCCAGCGGATCGCCGCCTTGGCGTCGCGGCACGCCGGGTAAACCGCGAGCGCCTGATCGACCTGCTTCCTGGTGAGATCGGCGGGGAGTTCTGGATAGTCGGCTGGGAGGGTGCCGTGATCTTCTGCGACGCGGTAGTCGATTGAGTAGACGACCCAACCCCGCTCGGCGAACCACGGCCCCCACTGACTGATCCAGCGTGTGCTCTTGCTTCCGCCGGTGAACCCACCACCGTGGATCATCACGATTGCTGGCATCACGGCATCGTCGGAGCGCACGGGTTCGTACACGTCCAACAACAGATCCATCGTCTCGACCGCGTCGCTGCCCCAGGTGTCGTGGGAGAGTCCCTGGGCATACACAACATCCTCGGTCGCGACGACCTCGAATGTTGGCTCGGCAAACACCGCCGCAACCCCGTCCGGCTGTGGCGCAGCATCGACGACGGGTGTGGTCGCCGCTGTCTGCTCTGGCGTCGATGTTGATGTCGGCGTCGCTTCCGTGCAGGCGCTGGATGTAAAGACGAGCACCGTGAGCGCCAGCGTTGTGGCGAGGCGACGAGGATGGCGTTGCAACATCATCTGGTCATGTTCGCCGGTGACCATAAGGAAATGATGAAGGTCGCATCATGGCTTGACGACGGAGAGGCCAAGTCAGGCCACGCGGCCTGGAATCACGGGGCGGCCAAGCCTCCCGAATTGCGTTCGCCGGTATGGAAAAAGTTTTGCATCTGAAGTTCTGGTACTGGCTTGGCACGATCGGAGCCGCGATCGGCGGGGGGCTTCGTCATGGAATTCTTCGCAGAGGACACCGCTGAATCCGCTTGGGGCGCACCTGCCTCTGACACTGCGGTCGACAAGTGGTTCCTGGGTGACGCCTAGCCGGTGAAGGTGGGTGAGCCGGACACCGGTTCAGCTGGTCCGGCAGTAGGCGTCGTCAGTTTTGGCGGCGTTGTCGTGGTGGTCGTGGGCGGCGCTGTAGCGGTCGTCGTTGTTGCTGGCGGCGCTTCGGTTGTTGTTGAGGTCGTGGTGGTGGTCGTGGGCGGCACCGAAGTCGTGGTCGTTGAGGTCGTGGTGCTGGTCGTGGGCGGCGCTGCAGTGGTCGTCGTGGGCGGCACCGAAGTGGTGGTCGTTGTCGTCGTTGTGGTGGTCGTGGTCGTTGTGGTTGTCGTTGTTGTTGCCGGTACGGCTTGCCACTGGGCGAAGAGGGTGTCTGCGCCGGAGCTTGGGAGTGTGTAGGTGACACCGCCCGTGTAGGGGGTACCGGTGCCGCCGGCGGTGGTGTTCCAGCCGGTGAAGTTGAAGCCAGCGCGTGTTGGTTCGGCGGCTGGAAGGGTCGTAGATGTGCCGCCTCCTGCGGTCACCGTGCCCGGCCCGCCGGTACCGCCATTCGGATCGAAAACCAGTGACGCTGACGACTCAAAGAGCCGGACGTAGCCC
>Ga0181578_10001975_pt1 | contig 19481 bp, 5 predicted proteins | sample 071ome_21_FD_148659 | JGI IMG/M metagenome (GOLD analysis project Ga0181578, IMG submission 148659) | Coastal salt marsh microbial communities from the Groves Creek Marsh, Skidaway Island, Georgia - 071401CT metaG (spades assembly) | ecosystem: Environmental > Aquatic > Marine > Intertidal zone... | reverse complement strand
AAGTAGAAAAAATCTATACACTGGAGTGTGCAGAACTAGAAGATGGGTATGAAAGAGAACACGAAGAGAGTATACCGGCTGCGCCGGGGTACGAGCGCTTAGGCGCAATCGAAGTACGCGCAAAGCGTAATGATGATGATAATAATGGAGTAAATGACATCAACGCTTCCACATCCGCTAAGATGAATAATAACAACAAGAAGAAGGATAGCAGCAACGCGTCAGATTTTGTTTTAGTGCCGTCCGCCGAGCGTAACTTGGTCGCGGTTGCATACGCCTTGTGTCAAAATAGGCCCGTTTTACTTGAAGGACCAGCTGGGTGCGGCAAATCAGCAACGCTTCGCGAAGCTGCCCGAAGATTTGGACGATCAAGCGAAGATAATGACGTTATTGTTTTACACTTTGATGCGCACACGGATTCAAAATCGCTCCTTGGGGCATACGTTTGCGGAGCAAGTCCAGGGGAATTTGAATGGCAACCCGGTTCACTCACGAGAGCTGTAAAAACTGGGAAATGGGTTTTGATTGAAGACGTAGACGTCGCTCCATTCGAAGTTCTCTCCGCTTTGATTCCTCTGTTGGAAGAACGTAAGCTATACATCGCAGGTAGAGGTGAAACTGTTGTAGCGCATCCACAATTTCAGCTGTTTGGATCTGCTACGGTGGGCGGATCCAAAGTTTCCAATCGCGAAAATGATCCTCTGAGTGGTTTATGGACTCGAGTTAGCGTAGAACAACCGAGCGGCGACGAGCCTGGCAAAATACTCGCAGAATTATATCCTCAATTTGGTGAAGCAGACATAAAAGGACGCATGCTGAAGACGATGAGAGTGGCACAGACTATGGTTGGTCAAGGTGGAGGCCACCCAATGCGACTGACCGGTTTAGGCGACGAACGATTTGATAATAAGAATGCAGACGACAACGATGACGATAACGAGATGATGATAGATGCCGAAAAGATTCATCCGGACGATGCAAACGAAATAGATCTAGCAGTGGAAGATGCCAGAAAAATGACATCTCTTGAAGATTTAGCGTCTAGCGAAGCGGCGTCGTCATCTCGAGCCTCGGTGGGTAGGCCTTTCACTCTTCGAGATTTGCTCCGGTGGGCTAAAAGGGCTACCGCTTTACGTAAAACCGAACTTAAGCTCATGAAAAAAGGTAAAGCGCCCCCTCCACAGACTCGCCAGGCGATGTATGACGAAGCAGCTGATGTTTTACTTGGTGCTTTGCCTCCAGGTATCGGACGGAGAAAGGCTTTACAAGCGGTAGCAGAAATTTGGGGGTTAAATCCTGAAGAGACAGCAAATACGACTGATTTATTTCGTAAGCCTGACGTCACGTCATCTGAAGACAGCGTGCGCGTAGGGCGCACAATGCTACCTTTCGAAGAAAATGAGAATACCGTGGATGGCTTCAGGAATTTTGCAAAAACCGGCCACGCGCTGAGAATGCTTGAGAGAGTTTCGTGCGCAGTTTCAGTGAATGAACCCGCTCTTCTAGTCGGAGAAACTGGTACGGGTAAAACCGCGCTGGTTCAAGAGCTTGCCCGCTTGACCGGTGCGCCTCTGACGGTTGTTAATCTTTCGAATCAATCAGAGTCAAGTGATTTTCTTGGAGGATTCCGACCAGCTGGTTCGCGACATTTATGTTTGCCGTTACTGAAACGATTCCTTGAGTTGTTTGGAGAAACTTTCCCGAGTCGCTCTAATGCAGAATTTCTAGGACGAGTGTCCAAGTTTGCAGATAAGAGAAAGTGGATACACTTGTTGAAGGCGTTTCGTGCTGGCGTTGATCGCGTGGCGTCCGTTGTCGATAAAGATGACGAGGATAAGATGGTTGATTCATCTGAACACGGAGAAGACCCCCCATCTAATGACAACGACATGGAGGAGGCGACACCTGCAGTAGTTGCTGCTCCACCCACAACGCGGGCAACGCGTTCACAAGCTACTGGCAAGAAAGGTAAAGATGAAAAAGTATCTACCTCGTCAGTCACTGCCGAAACCAGTAACAAGCGACAAAAAACAAGCGCTGCTACGAAAAAGAAGACGGGAAGCGCGACTAAAAAAGAAGCCGCAAAAAAGTCTACCCTTACGATTTCAGACGATCTCGTTGAGTCTTGGCAATCGTTTGACCGGGATTTAGTCGTAGCTGAACGAGCAATTGGCGACGTAGCATCATCCTCGGGCGGTGGACCTATTTTTGCCTTTGTGGAAGGCGCTTTAGTCACGGCACTTCGCGAAGGCCACTGGATTCTTCTCGATGAAATCAACTTAGCGCCTGCAGAAACACTCGAAAGATTGAATGGAGTGTTAGAGTCGCGTAAAGGTTCCATTGTACTTTCCGAGCGTGGGGATGCAACTCCGGTGTACCGTCATCCGCGGTTTCGTCTATTCGCGGCTATGAATCCAGCCACTGATGTTGGTAAACGTGACTTGCCTCCCGCTCTGAAACATCGTTTTGCAGAAGTGTATTGTGGAGAAACGGAATCCAGGGAAGATTTGCAGCTCTTAGTTCGTGGATATTTAAGAGATGTTCCAAGCGGAGTGATCGCTCCAATCGTCGACTTCTATGTTGAAGCTAAAAGAGCGGCGCACACAATTCTCCTGGACTCAGCCGATCAGAAGCCTCGATATTCACTTAGAACTCTAGCACGGGCTCTAGAGTATGTTTCTGCAGCGAGCCCTTTATACGGTGTTCAAAGAGCGATGATGGATGGTTTCTCGATGTCATTCTTGACGCTTTTGAAGAAGGAAGGTCAAGAGATTTTAGAAAAATTGATGCATAAGCACCTTTTGGGTGGCAAACCAATCAAGGTAAGTAAACGTTCTTTTATTCATCGTGTTTTGCTCGTTTCCGTAGTTAAGCGCTGGGCTTGCCAATATTCCATGGCGTGCTCGGTCTAGAAACTGCGGTATATTCAATTGTTGGACAAAAAACCTATTCCGGTCATGACTCTATGATTGTTCGGAAGACTTGTCCTGCACATCTTCCACGGTTACGACTCATAGAACCAACTAACACTTTATACAATTACTTCACACAAACACACAGGGAATCATGAAACCACCTCCGGCACCGGAAAATGATACGCACGTTCTCATCGAGCAATTTTGGGTAGAAGCTGGAGAATTGGAACGCGTCGATCCCGAAGGTAAACATATTCTTTTCACACGCATTTCTTTCTGCGAAACGAAACACGACATGGCAATGATGAACAAATATCCGCGCTTCTTAAACTCGTTTATGATGCACAAAAAGATATTATGGTTGAATTTCTTCTACTGAGCCATCACCGTGAACACGTTTGTTTTTTTCTGCAAGCTTCCCTTGTTTTTGGAAACTCATTTTTGACGTTTAATCCCTTACTTTGACATATCATAGGTTACGTCGTGACTGATACCGTCAAATCACACCTGTCGAACCTGGCTCGCGCGGTGCTTCTGAGAAGACATCCTATTCTATTGCAGGGACCAACCTCAGCAGGAAAAACTTCTATCATTGAATATCTCGCGAAGCGCACGGGACATCGTTTCATGCGCATCAACAATCACGAGCATACAGATCTACAGGAGTATCTTGGCACGTACATAACGGATGAAACAGGTATGTATCCATCCTCATATCGTTTCTTTTTCTTCTCGTCTTTTTTCGGACGCTAGTTCGTTATCCGTCGTTCTTTTACAATAGAATCCGGGGGATCGGAAAGCAGTCCGTAGATTTATGCGCCTCGGGGGTTGGTCGCTTGCGGGGATCTGTCGTCGCTCTTTACCAGAGTATCTCAGAACATTCTCGTGACTTCCGAGGCTATATCTTTCTCTTGTTTACATTTGTATCGTAGGTCTTATCGCGTTCGTGTGCTTCTCGATTCATCATCTTCTAACCACTTCCCACTTCTCAATTTTTACGTTTTAGGTGCTTTGACCTTCCAAGAAGGTGCGCTTGTCCAAGCTGTACGCCGTGGGTACTGGGTCGTTCTCGACGAATTGAATTTGGCACCTTCTGATGTTTTAGAAGCACTGAACAGACTTTTAGACGACAACAGAGAACTTTTTGTGCCCGAGCTGCAAGAAACGATCAGACCGCACCCGCACTTTGTTTTATTTGCTACACAAAATCCTCCAGGTGCAGTTTACGGAGGACGTAAAGTGTTATCGAAAGCCTTCCGCAACAGATTCGTTGAGTTACACATCGGGGATATTCCAGACGAAGAACTAAAAGTCATTCTGAATAAGCGTTGTGAAATCGCGCCGAGTTATTGCGTAAAACTCGTAGAATCAATGCGCGCTTTGCAAGGTCTGCGAAGAGGTTCTCGAGCTTTCGCTGGTAAAGACGGATACATCACCGCCCGCGATTTGTTTCGCTGGGCGAATAGAAAATCTATTGGATATGAAAACTTAGCTAGTGATGGCTTCCGTGTGCTCGGCGAGCGGTTGCGTTCCGAAAACGAGAGGATGTCTCTGAAGAAAGTTCTTGAGAAAGCTTTAAAAGTCCCAGAGATCTCCATAGAGCAACTGTACGAGGCGGCATCCAGTGAAAATTTGGAAGGACGTTTGGAACTTGCTTTGACAGCTGAAAATTGCGCCATCCCAGATGACGAAATCCGCATGGCAAGATCAATAGCGTGGACACCTGCTATGCGTCGGTTGTATGCTTTAGTTGAGGCCTGCGTTGAGCATAAAGAACCCGCTTTGCTCGTGGGCGAAACTGGATGCGGAAAGACAACTGTGGTTCAAATCCTTGCAATGATTCATGGACAAAAATTGCGCGTGTTGAATTGTCATCAACACACGGAAACTGGTGATTTCATAGGAGGTTTTCGACCTGCAAGACAAGGAGACGCGCCGTTCGCGTGGGAAGATGGACCTCTGATTAAAGCCATGCGCGACGGAGATATTTTACTTGTGGATGAGCTTTCACTCGCTGAAGATTCCGTCTTGGAAAGGTTAAACTCCGTCTTAGAACCAGGAAGAACGATTACTCTGCCCGAGAAAGGTGGCGTTGATGTCGAAGAGCTAGTCGCTCACCCGAATTTTCGTTTGATAGGAACGATGAACCCGGGTGGGGATTTTGGGAAGAAGGAGTTATCGCCGGCGTTACGTAACAGATTCACCGAAATTTGGGTCGGGAGCGTATCTTCTGCGAAAGAAATGGAAGATATAGTTTCGCGGCGTCTAGTTCATTCCCAAAATATGGATAATATTCACACGTACGACCATGCGAAAGAATTAGCTTTATTCTGGGAATTCTATCAAAGCATTGCTGGCGCTGGACAAGCCAAGGCGTGTTTGCAAACCAGAGATATTTTAGCTTGGGCTCAATTCATCAATGAAGTAGAAAATAGAAAAGGAGCAAACGCGATGTTAGGGTTCGCTGCGTTTGCGCACGGGGCATACTTAACTCTTTTAGATGGCCTCGGCTTGGGTTTAGGTATGCCAGAGGAAACAGCAAAAGCGCTTAATCGAAAATGCGTGGAGTATTTGCGTGCGCGCATACCTGACACAGAGGTACGTGAGCAAACAGGTTTATTTTTTTTCGACCCGATGATCTCATCATCGCTTGCTTCGTTTACTTTTCTTCAATACTTTGCGCCGTGAAGTTTTCGTTGTACCTGGTAAGTTTCTGATCTTCCGTGATGAGAAACCCCTACAACCCTGAGCGTATTAATAGTATCGTTCTCTTACCTTCCAATTTTACTATCATCACCCTCGAGTTAAAACTAACCGACCCCTTCTTTCTTTTTCTCTACCAGAACCGAATCTTGAACGAGCAAATATTGAAAACAGCGTCGTATGCGCACGATCCAAATGCGGAAAACGAGAAGGAAGATCTCCTCAACTGCTGCGCAGTTGATGACGGTGCTCGATTTGGTATTTCTTCGTTTACGATAAGTTGTGGCACACATCCGATTCCATCGACAACCGAATTCGCTTTAACTGCCCCGTCTACCAGGCGCAATGTTGCGCGACTCCTTCGTGCATTGCAACTCGCTCGGAAACCAATCTTGTTGGAAGGTTCTCCCGGCGTTGGTAAGACGTCAATAGTCTCCGCTCTGGCAAAGGCTGCGGGGCACAAATTGGTAAGATTAAATCTCTCGGAACAGACCGATATGATGGATCTTCTCGGGGCAGATCTCCCGGCATCAGGTGGTGAAGCCGGTGAGTTTAAGTGGTCCGACGGTGCATTTTTAGCCGCTTTGAAAAATGGCGATTGGGTACTTTTGGACGAATTGAACTTGGCACCACAACCTGTATTAGAGGGTTTGAACGCCGCGCTCGATCATCGCGCAGAAGTGTTTGTGCCAGAGCTTGGTAAGACGTTCAAATGCCCATCAACATTTAGAGTGTTTGCTGCTCAAAACCCTGCTGCTCAGGGTGGTGGTAGGAAAGGTTTGCCCAAATCGTTTCTGAATCGTTTTACGAGAGTATTTGTTGAACCTATGCGAATTAACGATGTCGAGCACATAGCAAAAAGTCTACATCCGACCGTCATCGAGAGTGTCATCGAAAAGATGGTCCATTGTAACGCAGAGCTAGCTCATTTGAGCAGTACCACGGATACGACTGGGTATAGATTTGCTAGGGCCGGTGCACCTTGGGAGTTCAACCTTCGCGATATCATGAGATGGTGTGAACTTGTTACTTCTATCGTTCCAGAAAACGAGATGGATGAAGATTCATACGTCCGGGTTTGCGCGTCGGTTTTCAATGCTTTATATACTCAGCGTTTACGAACTTTGAATGATCGAAACATTGCAAGACATGCGTTTGCCCGAGCATTCGGTATCCACGTAAACGAGATTCCAACCGCTTCTCACATGAAAATGCGAAAGGATGGTAATCTCGAAATTGGCAATGCCGTTTTACGTAGACATACTTCATCCACATCAAAATCCACCGCTGATGCTGGCAGTGCTTGTATCGACGAGGAGGAAAGTCTGGCGATCCTGAGAGGAAATTTAGATTCTCTCGAAGCGGCTTCTTTCTGTATCGATCGCGGATGGATGACAATCGTGGTCGGACAAGCCGCGTCTGGTAAAACGACTGTTGTGAAAACCCTCGCCAGACTTGCTGGTAAAGATTTACAACGCATAGCATTAACTTCAGCTACGGATACGAGCGAATTACTCGGATCTTTCGAGCAAAAGGAGTCGTCGAGGGATCGCGTGGACTTTGAATCTCGCGTCTTTAGTCTACTCCAAGGCCTTTGCGAGTCAAGTGCGTTCGGAGATGTGAGTTCTACTACACGCGCTTGGAAACTCTGGGAGTCCTACCGAGCCGCCACTCAAGCATTAGATTCAATGTCAGAAAATGATGCAGAAAGTGCAGTGGACATCCTCCGTGAAGTAATTGTTGCATTAGGTGCTGCAGCTACTACAAATGCAACATCTTTGAGCAACGATGTTCAGTCTGAAATCTCCTCACTTCTGGAGAACTTTGATGCCATTGTCACACCGATTTCGTTCAATGTTGGTCCTAAGAAAGATGCCGGTCGATTCGAGTGGGTGGATGGAGCCTTGTTAAAAGCCGTCGAACGAGGCGATTGGGTTCTACTCGAAAATGCGAATCTATGCTCCCCCACCGTGCTCGATCGTTTGAATCCTTTACTCGAACCCGAGGGAACTTTGCTGGTAAACGAATGCGGTTTCTTACCGAACGGCGAAAGCCGTATTGTGAAGGCGCACGAAGATTTTCGTTTATTCTTAGCTGTCGATCCAAAAAGAGGAGAAGTTTCGCGTGCTATGCGTAATCGCGGAGTCGAAGTGTTTTTGCACCCCAAAAGATACGAAAGTCCATCATACAACGAGCAGGCAAGTTTATTTTCCAAACAAGCGGGAATAGCTGAAATGCGGAGCGTTTCGCCAACTATAAACGAGGACATCAAATCTATGGTTCTGGCAAAAGGCATCCCGAACGGTGCTTTGGCCGATGCAATTGTTCAAACGCATTTCGCTTTGATTATTAAACTCAAAAGGACGGGTGGAAATCACCTGCATATAACGTCACGCGATTCCTGTAGATGGACAGAGCTCGCGCTTGCGCTCGTTAATAGGGGTGTTCCCGTCATGCGAGCGTTTCGTTTGAGTTTACCGCATTCCTATAACGTACCTAGTGAGGAATCTAATTTCGTGTACGATAAAACATTTGTACCACAAATGCTTGCGGTACATATTCCTGGGAACTCCGTGCAGTCATTCATGTCATCACCTATTGGTTGGCCAAATCGCGTTGCCACGGCAAATAGGATATCGCGAGAAGATCGATTGGCGCTGACGTCTTTGGAGCAATTCTCAGGATTTTCGCTTTCAACGCACACAGCTGCACTTCTAGCTTCGCAGAGTTTTATCCAAAAAATGAGACGGGATACAAGTATGGACGAAGAAGAAATAAGCAAACTGTTGCACGAGAATCAATCGCTGGTAGCAAACCTACCGATTTCGCAGCTCATGAAGTATTTTGAAGGGGAAGCAATTGAAACCTCTCTGGAAGAAGACGACGCCACATGGAACAGCAAAGTGATCGCACTCTTCAGAGCCTCGACAATTTACGCGCTTAAAAAGAGCGCATCGATTGCATCTTTAGACAGAAGCCGAATAAGTTGGAGCACTTCCGCGAATGCAATCAATTTAGCATGCGATGTTCCACAAATTGAGTCTAGCGTTCTCGCTTGGACAATTTTTCAGAGGTTCTTTGAAAATAAAGAGCCTCTGGCAGAAACGGTTCAACTACTTGCGCCGCTCTGCGCGCGCTATTCCTATGAAAAAGCATACAACGACACAATCCTTTTATCATTAAAGGCAAACGTTGGTGACATGAAAGCTTTAGCCATGTCCTACTATCGCGCAAAGAATGCCAAAGAGAAGGCGAGGCAAAGCGCTGTTCATGCGTCTCTGGATAAAATTGCTCTCGCAAACCAGCTCTTAGAAGAAACGAACGAAATTTTGCTTCAAGAGTCTCTCTCGTGCATCGAGCCATTGAATAATGACTCGATGAAACTTTTAAGCAATTTCGTTTCGTGGAAGTCACGTTTTGATGTACTCGTTCGTTCCACGCCTTTTGAAGACTTCGAGCTGCTCAGCGGTAACCTTGACTCTGCGCTTGAAAACCTTGCCGTCACTTGGTTAAAAACGAAACAAGCTGCGCATGAGTACGAGATTTGGTTATCCGTGCAAAATAAAAAGAACTCTAATGGTGATGATGATAGAGTAGGCTTGCGCGATGAGAAGCGTTCGCTTCTCGTGGACGAAGCATTTGGTGTTCCATCAAAACCTCCAGGAGTACCGTTACTTTGGCAGGCCATCGGGAAACCAACCTTGCCACAAAGTGATGCTCTTCGCGACGCCGAAGACATCGTTCGCGTGGCATCTAGTGCGCTAAAAAACAATGGTTCTCGAGAAAACATGCTTGTGGATCAAAATTATTCTTCGAGGAACGATCCTTCGAGTAGAGCGATTGCGTTCTTGGCAAAAGAGGCTGCCAACTTAGGTGCATCGGCGAAACTGCGTTTTGCCGCCTTGGAAGCGTTGTGTTTTTTCAGCTTTACGCATGCCGGTATCGCCTCAATCGAAAACGGAGGATCACATAACGATGCCATGGTCTTACCTTCGCTGCTTTCTCGTCAACTGTATCAGCATTGCGTGGAATCGGGCGCGTGGGATGCGTCTGTGCAAGAGCGAGCCAAGTCCATGCTTAAAATATACGATTCGTTGTCATCATCGAGGAGTTTTGAAGAAGGAAATGCAGATGCGATGATGGTATTGGACAACGAAAACGACACCGGCGATCTGGATTTGAAAAATATCGTCGATGAACCATTCGCATTTGAAATACCAAATCGGGACCTTGTCAAATCGCTCGATGACAACGAGTCGTGGTCGCTTGAAACCTCGTCGGCAGTTCTCGCTCCACCGAGGTTTTCTTTTCCGCCCTGGATTTTGAAATGGAAGGACGTTGCGTTGAAGAATGCACAACTATCTCCCTTTGCAGAGTTACGATCTCTCGAACTCGATAGAGAAGTCCTCGCACTTCTTGCTCTAATTTTGAGCTTTGACAGTAGCGTTGAAGAGGAGAAGGATTATTCGCGAAGAGAAAAGCTCTTTGAGCAATTACATGAGGCAACCTCGAAGGCTTTATCATTCGGTGTCTCTCACTCTCCGCGAGCCGCGTCCGATTTTGAAGGCCATAGAAAACTTCTATGGGACATGAGTGATCCCACTCAAACGACCGTAGAGGCTTCTGTTGTATCTCGCCGAGCTTTGGAAATTTTCCTTTCTTGGCATGATGCGCATCGCTCTGGAGCACTCTCGCAGCTTCCCCATTTTTTGAAGACGACTAAAAAGTCATCAATGAATATAGGCTTGAAAAACGAGCAAATATTGGTAGAACTCGAAAAGAAATGGCTCTCTTGCGATGGACCAGCGCGTACAGAACGCGCGCTTCAAACCATCCTGACCTCGGCATTGTTTTACTCCTCCGTCGGTCTTGAAGAACGTGGTCAAAGAGTTGCTCAACTACGATTGGCTGCAAGACAATTGAGAATGCGTCGAAACAGTGCTGAAGACGAGAGTGAGAAAGATTGGGATACATTGCGTGGGGTGTTCATCCACACGATGCGCGCTTATGGTGCAGACGGTATCATATGTGAGTATGCATTAGGATTGAGGGAAAAATTGGTATCAAAAAATAATATTGCCGCAGGAAACGTGACGCGACAATCCCTTCTTGATGAGCAGCGCGATATCGTGAGCACAAATTTGACGCAACAGTTCAAATATTGTTCAACATCGGTGAACGACACACTCACAGGTTTGTTCGAATGTCTCTCCGGGCATTACATAAGCACCATAGGTTCTCATCAAAGAGCAAACCGCGATCGGTTCCTTCGAGGTATGGCCTGGGCCCGTCTCGGATGTTTGCGCCTGCACTGCATGTTTCCTCCGGGCATGTCCGATCCAATGGCGGAGACAAGTAACGATGCAAAGCGCGTTGATCAAGAAATTAGACTAGAGAACATTCCTGCAATCGAAATCATTGAGTTTCACGAGAGATCACCACTTCTCGCCATGGGGAGCGGTGCCGATCCAGAGAAGCAACGTATGGTACAGGCAAAGGCAGAACTCGAAGCGCATCAAATGAAGTTGCAAAAAATGTTCGCGCCTCGACCAAGCGTGCCAAAATGGCGTCAGCTGATGCGTCACATCCATCGCTTTTCACACGAAAAAGGTGGATTAGCGGAGCCAGAAAGGCTCGAAGCAACCTTGCAATCTCTCGAAGGTTCCTTGAAAGTGTCTTCGCAAGACACGTTTCCCGAAGCCGGCGCGTTTGAGAAAGCGTATCAAGAAGCGAAAGTGCTTTCAGACGCGGCGAAACACTGGTCGGAAGCTTTGGAGACGCCACAATTTTCAGGATATGCGGATGCAACAAAACCCTTGCGACTCGCAGCGGCGGAACTTACCCGGGGTCTGAGCTTGTTAGAGGATGGGTTGAGCGGCGGTATGGTGGATGCTTCCCGGGCGTTGGCGACGAGAGCAATGCGAGAGCTTTTCAAGTTTTCTTTTTCAGACGAAAGAGATGGAAATGCTTTAGAAAGAAACACAAAAAATATGGCTAGATCATCTTCGAGCTTGCTCACGGACGCTTCCACGCTCAAATCGTTACAAAAGCTCGAAAAATCAGGGGAACTTCGGGTCGCAGTGCTCAAAGTCGCAATGCAGAAAGTTCGCAATGACGTGATTAAAGAAAAGTCTCTCTCGCCGCAGCTGTGGAAAAACGCTTCTTCTGTTTTTGATCGCTTAGCGGATCTTTGGAAATCAGTGCGAGATATTGAAATGGAAAAAGATGACTCAATTTACGAGCACGATGATAAGATCGCCGTCTTTCGTCGCGTCACCGCGGCACCGACTGCGGTGGAGATAATGGAAGGCGACGACGAGGAAACCGAGAAGAGATTTTCTGAAACGACTTTTGGTACCTTCAATGAAGAGTGGAAAGAGTTTAAAGATGCGCCGGGCGACATTTTACAGCTCGATCACGATTGTGTCGAAGAAGGAGACGAGAAGAAGAAATCTGAGGAGGACGATTCGGACGACGAGATGGACAATAACGCCGCGATTGCAGCGAAAACAGCAGGTTTGCTCGAAGGCGCTCTGCTCCTCGAGCTCGTGGCGACGCACGATATCGTGTGCGCGATTGGTGCGAGCACTTCAATCACTGCTGACGTCGAAACCTCGTATGACACGGAACGGCACGCCGTGAACCCTTCGAAGTTCTTGCACACGAACGCAAAGGAGCTCACCGAATCCCTCGCGAATCGTGCCACGTCGTTCGTTGACGCGCACGACGTCGGTTGCATGATCTTGCGACGCGCTGCTATTACAGACGATCGAATGCAAGCTTTGCCAAGAGTACTCGATGACACCAGTCAACTCGGTAACCTGACTCGAGTATGTTTAGAACATCTCGCGGTGTCGAGGGGCACCATGTCCGAAGACGCGCCTAAAGGCATCGATCAGTCAAAAGACGAAAAGTTCAATCACAAAAAAATGCAAAGGCACGCAGATACCATCGATCATGAAATGTCCAGAGGCGACGCGCCCGGGGAAACCTCCCTAGCGCTCCCAGTTGTGGCAAATTGTCGGCGTAAAATTACTGCTCTGCTCCAAGAGTGGCCGGAACATCCTCTGCTAACGCAACTTGCGGAGATTTGCGATCGTATTTTAAAGCTTCCTTTGCTTGGTCCCGTGAAAACCTTCTTGACTGGGCTCGAGTTGCTTCTCGCCCGAGCGCAAACTTGGGAACAATCTGCATCGACGGAAACGTCTTTACTCAATGAACTCACGGCTATGGCGAACGTGGCCATGCGTTGGCGACGACGCGAGCTACACGCATGGTCGAGACTATTGGAGAGGTGTTCGGAGAGACATGCCGCACGAGCACGGCGAACCTGGTTCGCTTTGCACAGACTTTTGAAATCTGTGCAATCGTCTAGCTCTTTTGATACAGTCGACAATGAAAGAAACATCGCTGCCATCGATGAAAATGATGAAGACGAAGACGAAGGTGATATCCAAGGTATTCGCGAAATCACGCGCGCGCTCGAAGAATACCTGCAAGGCTCCACTTTAGGGGAATTTCTCGCGCGACTGTCTCTCGTGAAAACGTTTGAGCACCACTTAACCGCGGATATTCGCGCTCGAGCCGCCTTAAATTTACCCCCAAGAAGAGGCGACGCCGCGTTACGATGCGTGTTACACAATACATACCGTTATTACCATCAATTTAAACCTGTCGTGGAAACTGAAATTGAAAACGAACGTGCGACGCCGGCGAGGAAGCTCGAGGATCATGCCAAGTTGGCGAAATGGGAGAATCGCGGGTACCACTTCATGAAGCAACAAGCGGAATCCAACGAACGTGTTTTGCACAAACACGTTCGTCAGTTTGATCGCGCGTTGCAAAAACTTGTCTTACCCATCTTGGAATCTGCGTCAAGAAATGGTACTGGGTTAGCCGTTTTGCCAAAGGAGCAATCGAAAGACGACGAAGAGGCGACGGCGGCACCAACGGACGAAGACCCGTTGGAAGTAGTTTTTGAAGAGATCGAGGACGAGGACGAAGAAAAGAAGAAGAAAAGGTTTGATAAGGCGGTCAAAGCAGCGACGATGAAACGCGAGCGTGAAAAAAGACAAGAGATTGCACAGAGAAAGCTCGAACAGTTGGACGCGGATTTGATGGTGAAGAAGCGAATGTTTGATACTACGACATCAAAGTTACTCGCTCGAGTTTCTCGTTTGCAATCAATTAAAAGCGAAGAAATTAGCGCTTCTTCTCTTTTACATCGCGTGGATGCCTTGACAAAAAAGATCACATCCGTTTTAGCAACGTCAACCATGGAAACTTCGCGCCGATTGCAAATTCGCGCTGGCAGCATCGACATAGACGCATTCGCCTCTCGCATCGCGCGCAGAGCCACAGCTCTGCGCACGGACGAAACAGTCAAAAAGGCCATAAAAAAGAAAGCGCTCAACGATCTCATGAAGACTTTGCCTGAGCTCGGGATTACGCATAAACGCGCGGCCGTCCCGGAAAAATTCCGCGAACCCGCGCGATGGTTTACCGAACCGCCCTTAGAACCGCTCTCCGCCGGGCAAAGAGAAAGGTTTCTTACCGAAGAAGGCGAAGAATTTGATTCAGCCGATCAATCTTACTACATCGCAATGTCTCGAGTGCAGCGGTTACAAAACGTGACGAATAATAATCCTCCAAATCCTGATTTAGAGGTGAGTCAAACGACCAGAGCGTTAGCTATGTGCGAACATCTTTTGCACAGACTTCGCGCTCAACGCAAGACGTTATCGTCCGCACTCGCATCAGAGAATATCTTGGATGAATTCGCAACTTCGTTGGAAAAATTGGTGGAGGAAGCCGAAGAACAAAATGGTGTGAAGGAAAAAGAGGATATTATTTCACTCAATTGTTCTTCATCTGGTGGAAATCTTGCCGAATGGATGTGCAATGTCCGCGCATTCATAGAGGACGTTTCCGACGCGGCGAAAGACGCCATTTTGGCATCCATCGCGTCTTCGAGTTGCGAATCTATTCCCAAACTTCGAGGCGCCTGGGGCGAAAAAACGGCGCGCGAAGCTTTGCAAAACGTTGAGTTGAGATGCGAAGAAGCTCGGGAAGCGCTCAACCCGTACGTGAAACTTTCGTTTTCGGCTGCTGTACAAGCACGCCCTCAACCCACATCGGAGGCGCACAATCCTACTTCTGGGAAAGAAATGTTCGCGTCTTGGCGGGCTGTACCGATGCTCGGTCTACGAGCTAAACGAGCTCTATCTGTAGCGCTCGATCGTCTTAACGCTGCGTCAAAAGATATTGAAATCGCTTACGATGTGGTTGCAGAGTCTGCGCGATCGAAAGATGTCGTGGAAACGTACGGCACGTATGCGTCGGATTGCGAGAATTGCCCAGGTTGGGATCCTTTGCGCAACCTATTAGGTGCGCGTTTAAGCAGTGCAATTTCTCAATTTGAGAAGAGTGAAAATGAGAACAATAAAAATATTAAGGTTGCCGAGAATCGATCCACTGAAATCGTTGGCTTGGACTCGTTTAACGCGTCGCTCGAGATGTGCATCGAACGCGCCTTGATTTGGGCGCAAGGAGTTCACAAAGCTGCAATGACCGACGAAGAGGAAGAAAAGGAAGAAAAAACAACTGAAGCCATTGCAAATGACGGCAAAAATGACGAAGAGAACGACGGTGAGGACGATGGGTTAGCTTCATTCAAGGTGTATGAAAAACACTGCGGGAACGCCGTCGGCGCCAAGCGTCTCGAAACGCTCTGCGAAGCCATCCGCGAAGCCTCTCTCGCCTACACTCGCATCACGGAAAGCATCACTTCGTCCGCTTCTTCTGAAGCGAGTCGTGCTAACGCCATCGTAAACGCGGCAAAACTTGCTCCGATGTTCCGATCAATCGCTTTAACTGCAAAAGAAACTATCGTCGAGTACTCCAAATATCATCGAGCGTCGACAAAATTAGCCAAAGTCTTGACCGCTGTCTTCTGCGGTCTCTGTGAGGAGGGCTTCTGCGGCGCCAAGGACGACGGAGATGGTAAAGGCACCGGTGATGGCGAAAACATGAAGTTATCTGACGATAAAGACGGAACCGGAGCGGCCGAAGGTGAAGGTAAAAAAGACGTTTCCGAGCAAATCGATAACGAGGACCAAATTCTGGGCATGGAAGACGCCGAGAAGCAAGATGAGGAAAAGAAGGAGCAAACGAAACAAGGCGGAGAAGAAGAAGAGGAAGATCGCGGCATTGAAATGAAATCTGACTTTGAAGGCGTCACACACGACGTGGAAAATGAACCGGAAGATGGCAACGAAGACGAAGATTTGGAGAAGGAAATGGGTGATCACGAAGATGGCAACGATATCATCGACGAGAGGCTATGGAACGAGGAAGACGACAAAAAGGAGAAGGAGGAGGGAAAAGATGATGGCCCAGATGAGTTTGAAAAAGGAGACGCGATGAAGCGAGAAGATGCGAAAGACGAAGAGATGCGCGGAAAAGACGAAGACGAAGAAGGGAAAGAGGATGGGAAAGAGGAAGGTAAGAAACCTCAGCGAAAATCCGAAGGGGACAAGGAGAAAGACGAGGCGGAAGCTGATAAAGAGGATAAGAATAAGAGTCCAGACGAGGAAGCCGAAGATACGAAAGACGACAACAAATTGAACGACGAAGAAGTCAAAGATGCTACTGGTATCACGCCAAAGGGTGAAGAAGACGACGACGAAGACGACGGTGCGAACGATGACTTGGATATCGATCTAGGCGATAATGACATGGAACTCGACGGAGGAGATGAAGCGAAAGAAGAAAACGATGAAGAAGAAGGAGAAGACAGATCGAAACCAACGGACGATATGAACGATGACGGTGACTTGACCGGTGAAAACGGCGAAAACAAAGACGATCGAGACGATCAAAGCGACGCCGATATGAACCCAGACGACGACGCCCGGGAGAACGAAAAAGAAGCCGGTGAAGACGACATGGACGTTGACAACGGAGAGGAAGAGGAAGAAGATGGTCAAATCGATCAAGACGGCAAAGACGACGCAGTTAACGATGCCAACGCTCAAGAGGCACATGACGAAGAAGATAAAGATGCACGGAATCAAGCCGGGCCAAGAGGTGCTGGAGACGGTGGTGGCGGAGACGACTGCGAAATCGACGAATCCGAGCAGCAGCAACAACACGGTCAAGGCGGCGAACAAGGCGCGGCGAGTGCACGCGGAACGGCTGGTGATGGAAGCGCACGAACGCAGCCGAATAGAAACGTAGGCCAAGATGAACCAGAAACCGACGACGATCCGAATCTCACGAAAGAGCAAAGAGAAGCAAATAAAGAAGCGCCGGTGCGATCGACTGCTGGATTTCAAAATCCTAACGAGGACGAGGACGATGCTGGCGACGGCGACGGCGACGGCGAAGCCGCTGGTAAGGGTGCCGCGGTTCCAACTTCCGCACAACCCATGGATGACGACGCCGAGCAAAATAATGCGAATCAAAACGAGGATAATAAATCGAAGAAGAGCGGTGGTCCAGAGATGAACCCCCATCGCTCTCTCGCCGCAGCTATGAAGAAATGGCGCGAGAACTTGTCGATCGTCGGCGATGACGAGAACGAAGAAGACGAGAACGCAAAAAATACTGGCGGTGGGGAAAACGACGACATAAACGAAAACGATGCCGCGGCGGAATTTGAGTTTATGCACGGCGGCGAAGAGAACGAAGAGAAAGGACCAGCCGCTTTGGCTCCGGCGACGGAGGAACAAGCCGTGACGCAAAAACTTAAAGGTGCGAATACTGGGGAAGAAGGTGAGGAAGAACAGCTCAACGACGATGAAAAAGAAATCAACGCCGAAGAGTTCTTCAAAAATAAAGACGAGAAGAACAAGAAAATCGATCAGGCTGATCTCGACGCGAGAAATAAAGAAGATCCGATGAAGAAAGAGGAGGAAGACGTCGCAGGCGAGATGGCGGAAAAGCAGCAGCAAAAGAAGGGCAACAAGAAGAAAAATCATCGCGACAAGAACTTTGCTCCGGACGATGAGTTACAGCGCGAGGATAACGTTGATGCCAATGGAGGTGAGGTGAAAGATGACGATCAAAATGACGACAGTGAAAACATGGCGTCCGACGACGAGACCGATGAAGCTGCGCTTCTGCGAAAGAAGAAAGAACTGGAAGAGAAACGCCTGCTCGAAGAAGCTATCGTCGAGCTGAAGAACGCAAACATCGAACACGACGATGACGAGGAAGAGCGGGCCACAACGACGCGCGAGCTGACCGAGGAAGAGATTGAAATTGCCCGTGCAGAAGCCGAAAAAGATTTACAAATGTTCCGTGAAGATAAAGACAACGCGATTTCTGAAATGGACGAAGACGCGGCGCAACATCTTTGGAGAACTTTAGAAGATTTAACCGGCGCTCTCTCTGGCGAATTGAGCGAACAGCTCCGATTAATTCTCGAACCAACGTTAGCGTCTCGCTTGCGCGGCGACTACCGAACGGGGAAACGTTTGAACATGCGCAAAATCATCCCGTACATCGCCTCTGATTTCCGAAAGGACAAAATTTGGCTTCGTCGATCGAAACCGTCCGAGAGAAGATATCAAGTCGTGCTAGCCGTGGACGATTCATTATCGATGTCGGAAAATAAACGCGACCGCGCGGCACTCGAGGCAATGGTCTTATTAGCGAGAGCTATGAGTCGATTAGAAGTCGGCGACATTGGCGTCGTCGGTTTTGGTGGATGCGTGAAGACGTTACACCCGCTCGGTGAACCGTTCGCGGACCAAAACGGCCCAAAATTGGTCTCCAAGCTCACGTTTCGTCAGGACAGCACGTTAGCCGATCGACCGATGGTGACGTTGCTGGAAAGTTTACACCAGCAACTTTCTTTGGCGCGAGAAAATTCCAGTTCTCGTGGCAGTGCCGACGCCGGCTCGAACCTCCAGCAACTCGTCCTCATCATCGCGGACGGGCAGTTCCACGAGAAAGAAGCCTTATCGAAAGTCATGCGCGAGTTTGGGAACCAAAAAGGCGTGCTCATCGCGTTCATCGTCCTCGATAACCCGGATAAATCTTTATTGGACATGCAATCCGTATCATTTGATAAAGGCAAACCGAAAATGACGAAATACTTGGACTCGTTTCCGTTTCCGTATTACGTGGTTGTTCAAGAATCGAACCAGTTGCCGTCGACGATTAGCGATTTGTTAAGACAGTGGATCGAAATGGTCAGCAACAACTCCGATTAAAATACTAATACTGATAAAAATATCCTCGCGTAGCATCAGTCATAGAGAGAGAGAGTGCGTTGTGATATAAAATAGTATTTAGTTTCACATATATATATATATAAAAGTTCCTAAGTTGATTACGAATAACGTCGTATGTGTGTGTCTTTTTCTCTCTCCTCTAAATTTTTCATTTACATGTAATAACGAACAATCGACCGCCCCTCTCTCTCTTTTTCCTTCAAACTCTTCCTCCCGATCACTCGTCGTCATCTCTCCCTCTCCTTCTCTTTCCCCTTCTCTCTTTATTTAAAAGTTCAAAAACAAATTACATAATAACGCATCCGCCGCTCGAAGCCTTCGCCGGAGCGCTCTTCTTCGCCGGCGCAGGCGAACTCACCTTCTTCGCTGGAGCCGCCGGCTTCTTCGCCGGAGCAGCCGCCTTTCTCGCGCTGCTCGGCCTTTTCGGCGGCGGCGCCGGTTTCGTCTTCGTGTAGCTCGGTCTCGCTTTCGACGGCGATCTTCTCACGCCAATAGTCGGACTCTTCGTAAACGCCAACTTTTTCGCCGAGGACGGCTTCGCGCCCGTCGCTTTCGTCACCGCCACCGGAGTTCCCGTCTTCTTCTTCGTCGGCGTCGGGGACGCTCCGCGCCACTTGTCCTT
>Ga0181578_10001974_pt1 | contig 19490 bp, 8 predicted proteins | sample 071ome_21_FD_148659 | JGI IMG/M metagenome (GOLD analysis project Ga0181578, IMG submission 148659) | Coastal salt marsh microbial communities from the Groves Creek Marsh, Skidaway Island, Georgia - 071401CT metaG (spades assembly) | ecosystem: Environmental > Aquatic > Marine > Intertidal zone... | reverse complement strand
TCATTTATTCCTCTCGGGAATCCATTGAAACCGGTTGAGCGGATCTCTCTGTCTTCTCCAACGACTACACATCCGACTTTAGTTGAGGGGTCTTTTGACCAAGTGGAGATGTGTTTTGCTAATTCTATGAACCTTAAATCCCATTTCTCACTCAATTTCTCACCTCTCCGATAGACTAGCCTAAACATGGCTTACTCATCAACTTATGTCGGCATCAATTCCAAGATGTTCCATGATATTTCCACACAGGTATAGTGACCCGATTACCAGAATCATTTCGCAGTCTTTTGAAATCGTCTCGTAAGCTTTTGCAGGTTGAGGAATGTGGTCGACCTTTGGAATGGGATTTTTAACTCCGGGATATCTTCCATTTTGTGGTTCAGTCGTGATGATCTCGAGAGGAGGATGCGATAAAATCAGTTCATACAGCGGTTGTAGGAATGCAGACATATCATTTTGTGGTGATGTGCCCATCAACAGAGACCATCTTTGGGGTAATTTTCTAGCGATTTCTGGAATTGCTTTTACCATCCCGCTTGGATTGTGTGCTGCTTCAAGTAGGATTTGTGGTTTCGTGTTAATTATCTGCATTCTTGCAGGCCACGTCACGTCTCTTCTAATGAATGGTAGATTCAGCATTTCACAAAATTTCGTAGCGAGGTCGCCTGCTTCAGCCATAAAATCAGTTGAATCTGGTGTGTAGAATTTAGCCGCAATTGCCTCTTCTCGCATTGCATTTCTTACCGTTGCGATACCGGGGTCTCGAATTAACATCGGAACTCCCGGACGGGAGATTGCCGCTTTTTCTCTAGCGATCTTCTCGATTGTATCGCCTAAAATATCACTATGTTCAAGCGTTACAGATGTGACTAAACAGCCGATTACTTCAGCACTTCGGGTTGCATCCAAGCGACCTCCTAAGCCGGTTTCAAGAATCATATAGCGTACGTTTTCTTCACTACAAATTATTAGAGATACGAGGTATGTTATCTCGAAAAATGTGAGGTCCATTTTGAGGGATTTCACTTTCTCAAGCGCCCTGTCAAAAGAGGCCGTATCAATCGATTTCCCGTTAATCCTTACCCGTTCCTCAATTTTCACCAAATGTGGCGATGAAAACAAACCGACTTTGAAGCCAGCACGATGAAGACCCGACGAGAGGTGAGCGCAAACGCTACCCTTTCCATTCGAGCCAGCAACATGAATGCAGTACATCTTTTTATCAGGGCGATTTAATTTTTCAAGGGCTATTGTTACCCTTTCTAAACCGAGGCTCATTCCCTTGGATTTAGAAGAAAATAACCACGCCCGAATATCGCCCATTCTCTTGGCCCCGTAGGGGCCAAACCTTCCAATGATTAGAAAACCACCCCCGTCGTCGGGTAATCTATGGCAGAGTCTGTTCGAGAAGACCGCATTAAACGCGCTGAGCGCGAATTAGCGAAGGAGGACAGCCTGCTTTCAAACATGATTGAACAGGCACCCGGTATGATAGGAATGGCTGCCATGTTCGTGGTAACCATTCTCTTAGCACTGTGGTTACAACCGTGGTTCAATTCCGCAGGACTGCAGGCTTTCGGAGAATCCGGAGCAACTCAAGCAAGATGGGTTATGCTTGAATTGGTTGCAATCTTTGTGTTCACATTTGTAATTCTGTGGCTGGCAAAAAAGCACATGGAGAAATTCATCAAGTACGGATTACTATTCGTTCTATTTCTGGCACTTTGCTACACGACAGTTCCAGGAGCTCACATTCTTCTGGTTCCAGAAATCGAGATAGAGAACTTTGAGTTCACTGAAACCGACGCGTTCGGTTTTGAAACAAAAACAGTAACCTCCGATGGAAGCATCCTTGGTCAACGGTCTTTCTGGGCTGATGAGATGCAAAATGACACTTTCGATTTCTCGAAGCATTCCTCAACAAATTTGGAAACTATCTGGAGCGTCACCCTCTCTGCATTCCCTGGTGACCCTACATTCAACGTTATGGAAGGAACATACGCATACACAATAACGAACGGGGCTTGGGTTTGGTCAATTGACAAAGACTCAGGTGAGGTCTTACAAAGATATGCGTGCTTCGATGAGGAAGATTGGAATGGCACCTTGGAAGGTCTGGTTCCAGACCAACACATTATCTCTGCATGCACTGCTGCTGTAGAAATTATCGAACACGATGAGCCATCCAGCATCGATATTGAAGACCCCCCTGAAAAGGGAGCGCTATACATCATCAACACTGGTGGAGAACTCATACGCAAGAATACCTATTATGGAACGAATGAGACCGCATTTCAAGGAAAGTGGGCAATACCTCAAATTGGTTTAGAAAGCGAATCTTTCCTATTGAAACAATATGATTCCGATAGCATATTCATTTCCGGACCGCAAGGGGCAGCTATGGTCGTCCTTGAAGTAAATCCAGATGGATATGAGGGAGAAGGAATAAGGCCACCTCAATGGGCAGACCCGGCAATTGAGGACTGGTCTTATCGAGTTGATGAAGATGAGAGTAGAGATTTTGATAACACCATTTCTGCAATCAACATTGTTCCATCTCCCTGGAATTTTGAAACCGACTTAGTTGTACTTGGATTTGAGGATGGTTCCATCGACACATATGTTGTCGATAATGATACAGATGGTGAATTTGAAACCGAGGACAGATTCTATACTGAAGGGGTTTTCAACGGACCCATTACTGCAATCGAGAGTTTTGACCTCTCAAACAACGGCGAGAATGAGTTGTGGATTGGAGATGCAGACGGAGTTCACGGATTATTCTATGATTCGCTGATTGAGTACGTAACTTTGGATGTCGAAATCCACCCTCAATCAATATTGTTCTCTAACGATTCCACAATCTACGGCGTGAAAGGTGTGCCAACTTCACAAGACCACAGGGGTCAACTGGTTAACAGTTCGATCACTGAATTAACCTATGGTGAATTCGACCCTGATACAATGTACAATTCGTATGGAATACAATGGTCTGGTACAGCATTCCTAATCGGTTTGGGTCTGTCCATTATTCTCATGGTAGCACTAATTTTCAAGCCAGAGTGGTATGTGGTCAACACTGTTGGTGTACTTGTTGGAGCAGGCGTAATAGTCATGCTCGGTGTGACATTTGTTCCAACTCTCATTGTCATATTCATGGTCCTAGCAGCGGTTTACGATGCATGGGCCGTTTACAAATCAAAGCACATGTTAGATCTAGCAGACACAATGATTGGTTTGAATTTACCAATATTGCTGGTTGCGCCACAAGAAAAAGGATACTCGATGATTGATGACGGTGGTAACGCACCAACCTCGATTAAACCATCAGAAGTTCCGGAAGGCGCTAAGGTTGTAAAAAAGAAATCAAAGGAAGCCATGTTTATGGGACTTGGTGACGTAATATTCCCCGGAATGCTGGTTGTTTCATGCGTGAATTCTATTGAAGTCGATGGACTACTTGTCGGGATTAGCGCTCTGATTGGTGGGTTGGTCGGATATCTTGTTTTGATGACCTATGTCGCGTCTGGAAGGCCACAAGCGGGGCTTCCACTGCTTAATGGTGGTGCGATTCTAGGATACATTATCGGTGGATTGATTTTCGTCGGTAGTGCCGCATTCTCGTTTGGAATATCGTTTTGAGGTGTTAGTTTGCTAAGTATGGACATTTTCCGAAACAACCCCGAACTAATTCGTGCAGACCACGATAAGAGAGGGATTCCACATGACAAAATCGATGCAGTTATTCAATTAGATAACGATTGGAGAGACTCTCTAAAAGGGATGGAAGACGCTCGAAGAGAACGAAATTTAGCAGCAAAAGGGATTGCTACGGCCAAGAAATCCGGCAATCAAAAAGAAATCGATAGAATAATGGCGGAAGTCAAAGACTTGGGTGATAGAATACAAGACCTTGACCAATCAGCTAATTCATTACTTGAACAGCGTGATAATATTCGGATGCGAATACCAAATCTTCTCCACGAAGCCGTTCCAGTAGGTGAGGATGAAGGTGGAAACACCCAACTTTCTCTTCACGGCACTAAACCAGAATTTGGATTTGAGCCAAGAACTCACAATGAACTAATCGAGATAAATAAGTGGGTCGAGTTGGAGCGTGCTGCAAAAATTGCTGGAAGCAGATTCTATTTCCTAAAAGGAGACCTTGCGAGGCTTGAAATGGCCTTGCAGTCATACACTGTCGACTTTCTCATTGAGAGAGGATTCACCTTTGTTCAGCCACCCGTTATGATGAACAGGACAGCATACGAAGGCGTTACAGACCTCTCGGATTTTGAGACCGTAATGTACGGAATCACTCCAGACCCCCTCTACATGATCGCAACTAGCGAGCATCCTCTAACTTCGATGTATATGGATGAAGTCATCGAGCCAAGCTTACTCCCAATCAAAATGGTTGGAGTAAGCCCTTGTTTCAGAAGAGAGGTCGGCGCTCACGGTCTGTCAGATAGGGGTATTTGGCGAGTTCACCAGTTTACTAAGATTGAACAAATAGTTATCAGCCATCCAGACGAATCATGGGGCCACCACGAAGATTTGCTCAAGAACTGTATTGACTTGTGGGATTCACTTGGACTTCATTATGAAGTTGTGAATATATGTACTGGAGATATGGGAACCGTCGCAGCGAGGAAATATGATTTGGAAGCGTGGCTTCCTGGAGCCAATGCATTCAAGGAAATCGTTTCTTGTTCCAACTGTACCGACTATCAGGCAAACAGACTAAAAATGCGTTTCAGGACTACAGAAGGTAACGCTGCGGTCCACACTCTAAACTCAACTGCGGTTGCTACAAGCAGAGCACTTGTCGCAATCATGGAACAAAACCAAATTGAGGATGGCAGGGTAAGAGTGCCAGAAAGCCTCGTTCCATTAATGGGTGGAAAAAAGTACTTAGAGCCTTGTGAGTGGTGATTTTATGCGTTCAATCTTTATCGTTTTAGTTTTTTTCTTAGCATCTTTTAGCGGTTGTTTTGGAGAAGATACTCCTACGAAACTAACGCCATCCCTGTCTGTCGAAGAAATATCATTTGCAACAAGAGGGCAATACATGTCCATAGAGGTCGATTCGAATACAGACTGGTCCGCAAACCGCTCCGCTGGTTTGTTTTTCATGGACTCATTCGGTGTGCTCCGAGATGCTGAACAGATGACATTCCCTTCATCTCAGAAAACTCTCGACTTCCTAGTTATGGATTCAGAAAGAGATGATGTCCAAATAACAATCACTGCGGGAGAAGAAGTTTTGAGTTTCAATCTAACTTTGGAAGACAGCACAGAATTGATGGTGGTCGATGGACGAAGAGCATACGATACAATCGACATGCTGACTACCAGTCACAACAGTAGATGGTGTGCATCTGCTTCCATACATGAAGGTGGGTCAAACTATGAGAACGCTGCAGAAGCAATGGCTGAGGACATGTGGGAAATGGGATTCGACTTCGTTGAGGTAACTAGATACCCAGATGACCCAGACCAACTTAACGTTGTAGGTTACAATTGGGGCAGAGTCAATCCTGACGAATATATCGTAATCGGAGGTCATTTTGACATCGCATACGCTTTCACTCCTCCAAGTGGTGGTACAAACGAAGGAGCGAACGATGACACATCCGGTTCAACGGTCTCACTTGAAATGGCTCAAGCATTAGCAAAAATGGAGTTTGACCATACAGTCGTTGCAGCACTTTGGGCTTGTGAAGAAGAAGGACTTCTCGGCTCGAGAGCGTACGTAGCGAACCTTCCGGAGAATGTTTCAGTAAAGGCTTACATGAACTTCGACATGGTTTCATTGAACTATCCAATAACTCCACTTAGCGAACCAATAGTTGGGCCCGGTGGAGAATTATTTGAGCCAACAAAGTATGATTGGTCGATTAGTATTGCTGGAGCAAGTCAGGAGAATATGGAGAGGATGATCGATTGGGTAGGTACAACAATCGATGAAGACCTTGCATACCAGCCAACCGAGGGAAACCCAATTTATTGGCAGATAGCTGAATCGTGTGCGTCTGACCATTGTTCATTCTTCTCTGCTGGTTATCCAACTTTCAACTTCTTCAGCCCTGGTGGAGATATCTCATTTTGGCAAGAATGGCACTCCCCATCAGACACACTTGAATTCATGACGGCAAAAGCTGGTGGTCAGGATGAAATGGCGAGTGGATTCAACAGTCTTGTTTGGTCGTCATTGGACCTATTCATTCGGGTCGATAACGCAGAAAATTTCCATGGGACATGGAAAGAATCTTCCGAGTAATATCCAATTGCAAAATTAAATTTACAATTGGAATATTTTTGAGAATTATGCTACGTAAACGCTAGAGTTATCGTTCTTTACATCTTTGAGTGTCATTGTCGGAATGTACGCCATTCCTCTTCTGCTAAGGATGTTCTTAACCCAAATTCTAGGTCTGCAACTGTGATGTTTTCTTGACAAAAACAGGAAATTTTTCGCTATCCATCTCCATTGCCAATCTGTTCATCTCTTCCCGATACTCTTCATCGAACCCCTCATTCATCTTTCCACCTCTGTTGGTGCAAAATATATGCAAAATCATCTATTTTATCCGCACACGGTATATTTGAAACTGGTCTGATATTGACCAATTGATTTTGAACTATCAAAAAAAATCAACTTTGCGACACTATCATGAATGGGTGGCCTTTCATGACAGGTAAGGAGAGGGAGGATTATGACCATTATCGCGGATGTGTTAACTTGGCTTGATGACCTAGATTTGTGGGCCCAATGGGTGGTAGGTCTAATACTCACGTTGGTAGCCCTTGGAATTTTTCAAATAATTTTCAAAAAGATAATATTAGATTTCGTCAAGAAAACATCTTTTGATTGGGATGACAAACTGTACAAACCGGTTTCAAAAAGAGGATACATATTCCTTTCAATAGTTGGTATTCAAACAACAATGAAGTGGGTTCATGGCGATGGTCATTCTCTTGTTTTATCTTTTGAGCCGTTTTTCCAAGCAAGCTATATTTTGCTTAGCACATCACTTGTAAGTGTATCATTGAAAGTAATGGTACCAGTTGTCATGGATAAATTCTCCGAATCTTCGAGTGTTACTGTTTCGGGAAGTAATTCATTAGTAATTTTCTTACTCAGGGCTGTTGCGTGGTTCGGGGGATTATATCTCGCATTTTCTGAATTGGGGATCGAACTGTTTGGAGTATTGGCATCGTTAGCGGTATTTTCCCTAATTATAGGTTTGGCAATGCAACAAACCCTTGGAAATATCGTCAATTCATTTATGCTGGCTTTGGACCAACCTTTCGAAGTAGGTGACAGAATTGAAGTTGAAGGTAACCTTGGTTCGGTAGTATCAGTGGGTATATTGTCAACAAAAATTCTAACACATGAAGAAAATTTGGTTGTTATCCCAAACAATAGTTTGGTCAATTCAACAGTAATCAACCACGCAAGAGGTGGCGGTGATGGAAAGGGTAGAAGAATTTCGTTAGTTCAAGATATCGGAGTTGGATATTCAGAGGACATCGACCACGTGAAGTATACTATTCTCAAATTGATGAGAGAATGCCCCTATGTTATAGCTAAACCAGAACCTCGTGTTCTACTAACAGAACTTGGAGACTTTTCCAAAGTATTCCGTATGTTTGGATGGGTTGAAGATTATTCCGACGAATATGTGGCTAGAGATTGGTTACTAAAGAATTTAGATGAAAGATTTGGTATTGAAGGTATTGAAATCCCATATCCAAAGTCTGTAGAAATTAAGGGTGCTGAAAGCCCATCGGTTGATTCGAGCAATAAAAAAGCAAGCATTAGAAAAGCAAAATTGCACATGGTAAGAGAGGACAAACAATTAGAAAAAGAACGCTCCAAGGCTAAGGATGAAATCGAAAAAATAAATGAAAAACTCAAAGACCCCGACCTAAATCCGAAAGTGAAATTTGGGCTTGAGGAAGATCTGAGGGAGTTACAAAACATACTCGGTATGTTTGAAGCCGGAGAAGATTGATTTTGGATGGTTATGGTATGATTTCAAACCATTCATCTTTGAATTTTGTTAATCTTGATTTAAGATACATGCAAATTGAAATATCTTCGGAAATTGGTAAAAATCTACCAGGTTACAAGATACTGAATCAATTCAGATTTTGTGAGTTTCTATCAATAATCTGTACAAACGAAAATGGGATAAAATGTTACCTTAGGGTTGAATTTGATGATAGAGAAAATCTACATTCGCCAAATCCAATATTAGAAATTGAAGAAATAGTGAGTGAGACAAAAACCGCCGCTTTAGTCAAAGTAAATTTTACCGGGCCGATTCCCAAGATATTTGTTAAAATTCCAAATGTGTGGTGGGTATCTCCAACAAGTCTCGATAAAGACAAATTCACGCTAACGGTCAGAGGAACGAGGTCAGCTTTGATTTCGCTACGACAAGAATTGAGGCAATTGGTTGGTAATGGATTTGGCGTCAAAATAGGAAGCGAATTTCTAGGCGGTCCTGAAGTCGAAGAAATATTGTCAGAAAAACAAAGATTAGTTTTGACTACTGCAATAAAAATGGGATATTACGGAAGACCTAGACAATGCACTCAAAGAGAAATAGCCAAAGTTTTAGATGTAAAACAAGCCACAATTTCTGAGCATCTTCAATCAGCAGAATCTAAAATAATCAACGCATTCCATACTTAGCCTTTCATGATAGGTGCGAAGTGTTTTGGACTCCGTGTTTTTACAAGCGATATGGCACGAGTAAACCAATCCGGATACTATAGAGCAGTTTTCCTATCTATTATCATGGTCCTGATGACCCAAGTGGGGTATGTTGACCTCATGAATACCTGGTCGGCCGACGAAGAATCGCTTGACGAAACCACCGACGTTCTCGAAACGGGCGGCGCTTCGCAAAGCAACTTTACCGCCAGCGTCGAAGGTGCAGATCTTATCGTTGATACGCCGATGACCAACATCACGTTCCAGTACAACGCAAGTGCGGCAAGCGGTTCGGGTAGTGGCTCAGGCAGCGGCTCAGGCGGTGGCTCAGGCACCACAACCAACGGCAACGGAACAACATGGAACGTGGCTGATATCAACAGCGGACAGATCGGCAGCAACCCCGGAGGTAGCATGGAGATACTCGTCGGTGATACGCTCTACTTCAGTGCGGATGATGGAAGCAGCGGCCACGAACTGTGGGCTCATGATACCTCAAACGCCTCAACTTGGCGGGTGGCTGATATCAACAGCGGATCTGGCAACAGCAACCCCGGAGAATACATGGACGCGATACTCGTCGGTGATACGCTCTACTTCGATGCGAATGATGGAAACAGCGGCATAGAACTGTGGGCTCATGATACCTCAAACGCCTCAACGTGGCAGGTGGCTGATATCAACAGCGGAGGAAGCGACAGCAGCCCCGGAGATCACATGTCGATACTCGTCGGTGATACGCTCTACTTCAGTGCGTCTGATGGAAGCAACGGAAGAGAACTGTGGGCTCATGATACTTCAAACGCCTCAACTTGGCGGGAGTCTGATATCAACAACCCCGGATGGTACATGGACATACTCGTCGGTGATACGCTCTACTTCAGTGCGAATGATGGTAGCAGCGGCGACGAACTGTGGGCTCACCGATTCTCAAACGCCTCAACGTGGCAGGTGGCTGATATCCGCAGCGGATCAAGCAGCAGTGCCCCCGGATATTACATGGAGATACTCGTCGGTGATACGCTCTACTTCAGTGCGTCTGATGGAAGCAGCGGCACAGAACTGTGGGCTCATGATACCTCAAACGCCTCAACGTGGCAGGTGGCTGATATCCGCAGCGGAACTGGCAACAGTGCCCCCGGAGCTAACATGGAGATACTCGTCGGTGATACAATCTACTTCGATGCGGATGATGGAAGCAACGGAAGAGAACTGTGGGCTCATGATACTTCAAACGCCTCAACTTGGCGGGAGTCTGATATCAACAACCCCGGATGGTACATGGACATACTCGTCGGTGATACGCTCTACTTCAGTGCGAATGATGGTAGCAGCGGCGACGAACTGTGGGCTCACCGATTCTCAAACGCCTCAACGTGGCAGGTGGCTGATATTTACAGCGGACCAGCCGGCAGCAGCCCCGGATGGCCGATGGCGATGCTCGTCGGTGATACGCTCTACTTCAGTGCGAATGATGGTAGCAGCGGCGGAGAACTGTGGGCTCATGATACCTCAAACGCCTCAACGTGGCGGGTGGCTGATATCAACAACGGAGGAGGCAGCAGTGGAGCCGGACAATACATGGCGATACTCGTCGGTGATACGCTCTACTTCAGTGCGAATGATGGTAGCAGCGGCGGAGAACTGTGGGCGCACCAGCCAAACGAAATCACTCCACTGAGCAGCGGCTCAGGCGGCATGACCAACGTCACCGGTGCAACCTGCACCGTTTCACCTGCCCTTCCAACCGGCCTGTCCATCGACAGCAGCACGTGCACCATCAGCGGTACACCAACGGTTGCGACAAGCAACACGACCTACACGGTCACGGCCGTCATCAGTGGAACGACCTACCAGACGGACGTGTGGTTCTCGACCTCCTACCTCGAGTTGACGCCGAGTGTCGAAGGTGCAGATATTATCGTTGATACGCCGATGACCAACATCACGTTCCAGTACAACGCAAGTGCGGCAAGCGGTTCGGGTAGTGGCTCAGGCAGCGGCTCAGGCGGTGGCTCAGGCACCACAACCAACGGCAACGGAACAACATGGAACGTGGCTGATATCATCAGCGGACAGATCGGCAGCAACCCCGGACAATACATGGAGATACTCGTCGGTGATACGCTCTACTTCGATGCGGAGGATGGAAGCAGCGGCATAGAACTGTGGGCTCATGATACCTCAAACGCCTCAACGTGGCAGGTGGCTGATATCCGCAGCGGATCAAGCAGCAGTGCCCCCGGATATTACATGGAGATACTCGTCGGTGATACAATCTACTTCGATGCGGATGATGGAAGCAGCGGAAGAGAACTGTGGGCTCATGATACCTCAAACGCCTCAACGTGGCAGGTGGCTGATATCCGCAGCGGATATAGCAACAGCTACCCCGGACAATACATGTCGAAACTCGTCGGTGATACGCTCTACTTCGATGCGAATGATGGAAGCAGCGGAAGAGAACTGTGGGCTCATGATACCTCAAACGCCTCAACGTGGCAGGTGGCTGATATCCGCAGCGGAACAAGCAGCAGTACCCCCGGATATTACATTGAGATACTCGTCGGTGATACAATCTACTTCGATGCGGATGATGGAAGCAGCGGCGACGAACTGTGGGCTCATGATACCTCAAACGCCTCAACGTGGCAGGTGGCTGATATCCGCAGCGGATCAAGCAGCAGTGCCCCCGGATTTTACATGGAGATACTCGTCGGTGATACAATCTACTTCGATGCGGATGATGGAAGCAGCGGAAGAGAACTGTGGGCTCATGATACCTCAAACGCCTCAACGTGGCAGGTGGCTGATATCCGCAGCGGAACTGGCAACAGTGCCCCCGGAGGTAGCATGGAGATACTCGTCGGTGATACAATCTACTTCGATGCGGATGATGGAAGCAACGGAAGAGAACTGTGGGCTCATGATACTTCAAACGCCTCAACTTGGCGGGAGTCTGATATCAACAACCCCGGATGGTACATGGACATACTCGTCGGTGATACGCTCTACTTCAGTGCGAATGATGGTAGCAGCGGCGACGAACTGTGGGCTCACCGATTCTCAAACGCCTCAACGTGGCAGGTGGCTGATATTTACAGCGGACCAGCCGGCAGCAGCCCCGGATGGCCGATGGCGATGCTCGTCGGTGATACGCTCTACTTCAGTGCGAATGATGGTAGCAGCGGCGGAGAACTGTGGGCTCATGATACCTCAAACGCCTCAACGTGGCGGGTGGCTGATATCAACAACGGAGGAGGCAGCAGTGGAGCCGGACAATACATGGCGATACTCGTCGGTGATACGCTCTACTTCAGTGCGAATGATGGTAGCAGCGGCGGAGAACTGTGGGCGCACCAGCCAAACGAAATCACTCCACTGAGCAGCGGCTCAGGCGGCATGACCAACGTCACCGGTGCAACCTGCACCGTTTCACCTGCCCTTCCAACCGGCCTGTCCATCGACAGCAGCACGTGCACCATCAGCGGTACACCAACGGTTGCGACAAGCAACACGACCTACACGGTCACGGCCGTCATCAGCGGTGTGACCTACCAGGGCAGCGTCTGGCTTTCAACTGGTTTTGGCACACTTTATCCAAGCGTCGAAGGTGCGGAATTAAACGTTGGAACAATGATGACTGACATCACTTTCCAATACGATGGAACCCTCTCCAGTAGTTCAGGTAATAGCTCAGGTAGCGGCGGCTCAGGTAGCGGCGGCTCAGGCGGTAGTGGCTCTGGTAGCGGCAGCGGATCAGGCAGCGGTGGCTCAGGCGGTAGTGGCTCTGGTAGCGGCGGCTCAAGTGGCTCCAACATTTTCTATGGAAACAACTCAACTTGGTCTTCAAGTACAACAGAAATGTATTCTTCAAGTGCATCCCAATCTATTGTGATTGGAGACACTCTTTACTACACAGGTATAGATTCTACATATGGAATGGAATTACATGCATTTAATTTTGCTAATATGACTTCTTGGTTGGTAGACGACATCAACACAGGAAGTGGTGATGCATATGTACACCTGTTGGGCACTATTGGCGACACTCTGTTCTTCAGAGCAACTGATGGAAACACGGGAGTGGAGTTATGGGCTCATAATCTTTCAAACCATACCTCATGGAACATAGCCGACCTAGAGGGCTCAGGAGACGCCTACCCCTCATTGATTGGCATCATCGGAGATACAATCTACTTTTACTCTAAGTGGCGGGATCCTGGCGTTGGATTTGGTGCTGCGATTTACGCATATAGCACCACAAACCAATCATATTGGGAAGTTGCAGACCCAACAACGAATTCTGGTCAAAATGAAGGGGTCCAAAAATCAACCATTGTTGGAGACGACATTTATTTTGGTTTTCGAAATTATCAAAACAATGTTGGTTCCAGGTCAGACCTTTACGTCTTGAACACCACAACAGAATCGTTGACAAAAATAACAAATCATGCATGGGTTACTGACCAAAACCTTGGTAAATTCGTGTTTGAAACCCTTGGTGACATCCTATTCTACGACTACGATGATGGAAACGGGTTGAGGATGTGGGCATACAATATTTCAAATTCTACAACATGGAAAACAGGAAGTGCATATCCAAAACATACAACTTCTACTAGCACTCTTAGTTCTCACGTTTCGATTAACGACGTGTTTTACTTTGGTTCAACCGATGGATTGTATGGATATAATACAACCAATGAAACTCAATGGAGAGCGGCTCATTCCACTTCCAATACGGCGAGCTCCTATTGGGCCAAAGATTTGATTGTAGTTGGGGATACGATATACTTCACCTCTAATGCAGATGATGTGTACGGTAATTTCCTGACAGTTCAACTACTTGCATACGACACATCAAATGATTCAACTTGGTTAGTAACAGAAATCGGCTCAAGTGGTTGGACTGACGGAGTTGAAGATACCTTAGTCGTTATGGGCGACACGCTATATTTCACAGCAAAAGATGCTGAAAATGAAAACGAACTCTGGGCACATGATACGTCTACATGTGTCACATGGAATGGGATAACCCCTGCATCACAAATGTCAACCTTGAGTAAGGCATCTTTGTGGCACTACTTTGATGGAACAACCCTCTACTACCACTGGGATAATGGAACCAACGATTCAATTTTTGCTCACCAACCAGCAGAAATAGACAATAGCACAACTACCGGTTGCTTCAGAGAAGGTGTTCTACACGGTGTTACCCCTGACGAGGAGTTACCACTGGCTATTGTTGAACTTGCAACCGGATCCGCATACTCCTGCGCAATTTTAGCAAATGGTTCTCTAGCATGTTGGGGAGATAATGACTACGGTCAACTTGGAAATGGAAACAATACAGACATGAATTTGCCTACGTTTGTCAACCTCCCTGCGGGCCGAACTGCGACAGACATATCCGCAGGATATTACCACGCATGTGCAATCTTGGATAACGCCTCTGTAATGTGCTGGGGAGGCGGTGGTTCCGGACAGTTAGGGAATAACAATAGTACAACTACAAACAGTCCAGTTTATGTTGAGCCAATGCCAAACGGAGCAACTGCAATTAGTCTGGCTTTAGGGAAATCAAATTCATGTGCTTTACTCGACGATGGTAAAGTTGCTTGCTGGGGACGTAATTCCGAAGGAAGTTTGGGTACAGATACTAGTAGTGTTTACAATCAACTCTACCCTGAATTAACATACAACATGCCTGCTAATTTACCAGCGGTTTCGATTACAGCGGGTGAAGATCACTATTGCGCACTACTCAACAACGGAGACGTTGCATGTTGGGGAGAAGGGACATACAAGCAGACAGGAATACTAGGTACTCAGAATCATGTTACTTCTGATGACCGTATCCGCCCAACATTAGCAGACGGATTCAACTACGACGACAGAAAAGTCAGAATGATATCAGCTGCCAAAACTAGCACTTGTGCCCTTTTGTCAAATTATTCAGTAGTGTGCACGCCGATTTCTTCCACTACTGGAATAATCAGTTATTACACTATGAATTTAATGCCTATGCCTGGTGGCCAAAAGGCACTGAGTGTTACAGGCGTAGGCAAGGGACACTGTGCGATACTTGAGAACTTATCACTTGCCTGTTGGGGGGAGTACGTTCTAAACGAACATATCGGGGTAAATGGTTCTTCATCCCCCATCCTGCCTGCTTACAGTAATTTGAGTGCCCTTGGAGACATTGGAGCAATCGGGAAAAGTTTCGAATCTTACCATACCTGTGTGATCACAACATCAGGAGAATTAGGCTGTGTTGGAAGAAACAATGACGGCCAACTTGGACAAGGTAGCACTGGAGGAAACCTTGGACCAGGATATGTTGGCGGTAACTGGTCATTCGGACCAATCTTCGGTGGTGGTTCAGGAGGCTCAGGACCTGCAAGAATGCTAGTCACTAATGCAACCTGTTCTATCTCTCCAGCATTGCCAACAGGACTTACGCTAAATCAAGGAACTTGTGCAATTTCAGGCACACCATTCCTTGGCTTGGAGAATACAACATTCACCGTTACCGCAGTGATTGAGAATGTGACCTATGCAGGAGATTTCTGGCTAAACATCAGTGGACCACTCGACCCACCAATGCCATTGATCGCAGTTAACAATACGGCAATTATCGATTATGAACCATACTTCGATGTTGATGGAGCCACCTACGAGATCTCACCTGATTTACCCGGCGATTTGGTACTAAACCCAACTACGGGAGTGATTTCTGGAACACCAAGAGAGGCACTGGCTAACACCACGTTCACCATCTGGGCTAACTCTTCATCAGAGAATCGAACATGGAATCTCACCCTTGAAATCCTCGAAGATACGGATGGTGATGGTTTCCCTGACCAACTTCCTGATGATTATGACCCTGGGGTTTCAGCCCCGCCTCAATTGACTGAAGATTTAGATGATGATGACGATGGAGTCACAGACATTCAAGAAGAGTTGGACGGCACAAACCCGTTTAATCCAGACACTGATGGTGATGGAATGTGCGATGGTCCGATTTCAGTCGACCCTAGCTGTGTCGCAGGACCGGATGCCTTCCCTACCGACCCAGCAGGAGATACAGACACAGACGGTGATGGAAAGCCTGACGTTCTATACCCGCCATCTAACAGCGACCCTGCACTTGAGGAAGATCTTGACGACGACGGTGACGGTGTGGAGGACGTATTCGAAACCAACACAGGAATCTACAACGGAGAGACCGATACTGGAACTAACCCACTGCTCCCAGATACTGACTTCGACGGGCTTTGTGACGGACCTGTAGATGTTTATGACAAAGAAGGCGTGTTAATTTGTATAGCAAGTAATGACACTGAGTTAGGTGTAATAGCAGATAATACACTCTATGGAGTGAATGGAACTCAAATTACTATTATCCGTCCAAGAGTTGTACCTGATGGCGCAGTTTGGACTATCTCTCCAGCGCTTCCAGCAGATTTGACATTAGATACTAATAGCGGAATTATCTCTGGAATACCTAACATTGTAACTGGAAACATTTCCTACACCTTGACAGGAACTGGAACAAGCGAAACCTATACTAAATCCTTCAACCTTCAAATTATGGAAGATAGTGACCGTGACGGATATCCAAATCAGTTGCCAACAGATTACGATAATTCGACTGAAACACCATATGAGGAAGACCTCGATGATGATAACGACGGACTTGTAGATACTGCGGAAACAGGCACGGGTGTGTACAATGGAACATCTAATTACGGAACTAACCCATTGAACCCAGATACTGACGGTGACAAAATATGTGATGGTCCAAATTCTGTTCCAATGGTTTGTCTTGCAGGTCCAGATGCTAATCCGTTTGGCACCATGAGTAATAGTAACATTGTATTGGTTGAATACCAGCCAATCGCTGTGCCAATTCCTCCACAAAACAACGTGCCTGGGGCAACTTGGGAGATTTCACCAGCCTTGCCCGAGGGATTAGGTTTCAACAGTTCTTCAGGATTTATTTCTGGCACACCTACTCAAATTAGTAATGACACCACATACACAATTTGGGCAAATATGTCGGAACAATTGTGGATAGATTCCACTGAAATCAATCGAAAACTTGGAAGAAATGCTAACGATATTTACTCGGTGACAATGACAGTTTCACTTACAGTTCTTGCCGATACAGACGGTGACGGTCTGCCAGATGAATTGCCTGAGGATTATGATGAAGAAATCGGTCCACTTGTCGAAGACCAAGATGATGATAACGATGGATTATCTGATAGCGATGAAGCAATAGAAGGCACAAATCCTCTGAATCCTGACACGGATGGTGACGGGTTCTGTGACGGACCGGCAAATGTTACGGATTCTGGTGGAAATGTAATATGTATAGGCCCAGACCCTGAGCCTCTAGATGCAAATGCGCCATTAGACACAGATGGCGACATGTTCCCAGATGAAGACCCAGACGGCCCGGGAGGACTTGAAGCGGACCTAGACGATGATAACGATGGATTCCAGGACGCTTACGAGGTCTCTTGTGAAAGTGACCCTAAGGATATCACCAACACGCCTAACGACTTTGATTTGGATACGATTTGCGATAAAATCGACCTCGATATTGATGGTGATGGAATAAACAACGATAACGAAACAAACACAACAATTTACATCTCTGTTTCGGATACGGGTTCAGACCCTTGGAATCCTGACACAGATGGTGATGGTTACTGTGATGGGCCAGTTTCGCCTCCAATTTCAAACTGTACTGTAGGACCAGACCTTTTCCCATCCAATGATACGGAATGGTTTGATACAGACGGTGATAGGATTGGAAATAATGCTGACACGGACGACGATAATGACGGTGCCTCTGATGAAGCGGAATTAGAATGTGATACGGACCCATTAGATGCAGGTGATGTTCCAAAAACTAACAAAGATGGAAAATGTATCAATGATAATAATTCATCTGAGAGTGGATGGAGCTGGATGATTTGTTTCCCAATTATTTTGGTATTATTGTTATTATTACTGATTCCATTATTCATACAAAAGGATAGGATGTTGCTATTCATGGCGAAGGGCCCAGAGCCAGAGAATACAACTTCTGAGCCAGAATTCATTTCTGGTTCAGGTACCAGTGAAGATCCGTTCGTGTTGAGTCCGATAGAAGGAGTAGAACCTGGTGGCTCAGTGTCAAGCCTTGAGGTTATCACAATTACATCAATGAGTGACATAGATGTTCATTTGACAGACCTAAACGGAGCAGTCAATGGAGGTCGATTCGGCATGTTTGAAACATCATTTGATGAGATTACAACCAAGGTAGTCAAAGTTGGTGAAGATGGTGAAATTACAATCAACTTAGAATTTGATGATTCAGAAGACCCAACATATGCCGGAGGAGGCTATGAGGGGTTACTCAAACTTGGTACAGAATCGGTGTATTTCTCTTGGAAGATTTCTATCAAACCAGATAAGAATAAGATGAAAGAAATCAAGGCCGCTGAGAAAGCCGCAAAGAAGGCTGAAGAAAAAGCCAAAGAGAAAGCAGCAAAGGAGGCCGAAAAGAAAGCCGCCGCAGAGGCTGCTGAACTACTTGCAAAAGAAGAAGCCGAAAAGAAAGCAGCAAAGGAGGCCGAAAAGAAAGCCGCCGCAGAGGCTGCTGAACTACTTGCAAAAGAAGAAGCCGAAAAGAAAGCATCAAAGGAGGCTGAAAAGAAAGCCGCTGCAGAGGCTGCTGCATTACTTGCTGAGGAAGAGGAAGAGGTTGCTGCTAAGGCTGCTACATCCAAGGTTATTAGCAAAGAAGAGAAGAAGAAAGAAGAATTGAAGCGCGTTAAAGAGCGCTCAAATAGTATCGACTTCAAGATTCTAGGAACAGCAAAAGCATCTGACAAAGATGACTTGCAAGCAATCAATGGAATTGGTCCTTTTATCGAAGAGAAATTGAACGCACTAGGAATTTACACCTATTTGCAGGTCTCAAAGATGACCAGTAAACTCGAGGATACAGTCAACGAAGCAATCGAGTTCTTCCCTGGAAGAGTTAAGCGTGACCAGTGGGTTGCTCAAGCCAAGATTCTTCTTGGCGAAGATGTAAAGATCGACGAAAAAGCACTGAAGAAAGCTGAAGAATTAGACCGAGTTGCAAAGAAGGCAGAAAAGATTGACTTCGCTACAATTGGAGTTGCATCTGCATCCGACAAAGATAACTTACAGGAAATGAAGGGAATCGGTCCATTCATCGAGGAGAAGTTGAATGCACTTGGGATCTTCAAGTTCGAGCAAATAGCAAAGATGACATCTGATATCGAAGAAGAGGTCAACATTGCTATCGAATTCTTCCCTGGAAGAGTCAAGCGCGATGAGTGGGTCAATCAGGCTAAAAAGTTGGCTAAAAAGTGAACAGAGAGATAATATAAATCATAATCCACCCGCTTTAAAGTGGAGGGGTTTTAGTTGGAAGTCTCAGTGGTCACCCCTCACATAAAATTTGACGGCCAAAAGGTGTTAAGAAATCAGCAAAGGAAAGCATTTGTCCTTTCGATTTTGATGTTTACATTGGCTCAAACGGCATTTATTGGAACTATTGCTAATTGGCCTAATTCCGAATTAAAAGATGAAACTGCGTCTCAGGCCGGAGGCGTGAGTGAAGTCAGCTCGGGTGGTGATGTTCGTTTGCTTCTCGACCCTACCAATACCACCTCCTACGGAGGTAGCGGAACGAACTTCGCTGACCTGTCCGGCTACAACAACAACGGAA
>Ga0181578_10001971_pt1 | contig 19500 bp, 20 predicted proteins | sample 071ome_21_FD_148659 | JGI IMG/M metagenome (GOLD analysis project Ga0181578, IMG submission 148659) | Coastal salt marsh microbial communities from the Groves Creek Marsh, Skidaway Island, Georgia - 071401CT metaG (spades assembly) | ecosystem: Environmental > Aquatic > Marine > Intertidal zone... | reverse complement strand
GTGCCCCGCTTCGCCTTGTCCGTTGACGACTTGGTTGAAGCTTTCGCCGCCGGCGTCCTCTTTGCGGATGACTTCTTCGCTGCGGACTTCTTCGACGTCTGCGAACCAACCGGACGAGCCGATTCGCCGGAGGCTTCTCCAGCCTCGGACTCGGACGCTGTTTCCTCAACCACGACACGCAAGTGTAGGCCGACGTTCTCTCGAGGTCCCCGTGCGATTCGCCTCGCGGCCTACGAGAAGTTCCTCGCCGGCGAGATGGTCGACTACGACTTGAGCGACGAGGCGGTCGCGGCGGCGATGGCTGAGGTGCCCGTCATCGCTGGCTGAGCTGAATCAGCGAAAGTCCCGGCTTCGCGATCCCGCCACCACCGGCAGCGGGTCGATGCGCTCGGCCACGATGTTGACGACACCCTCGGCTCGCTCGAGACGGCCACGCACCACCAACGCCGCCGCTGAACGGGCTGCCGACCGGTAACGCTTCCAACAACCGACCGAGACGACCACGTTCACGAGACCGGTCTCGTCCTCCAGGTTGATGAACATCGTCCCCTTGGCTGTCATCGGGCGCTGTCGATGAGTGACGACACCGGCGACCACCACGGTGCGATCGGGTTCATGGGTACGCAGCCCCTCGGCGGTCACCACTCCGAGCCGCTCGAGTTCCGTCCGCACGAACACCGTCGGGTGACCATCGGGTGACACCCCGGTCGCCCAGAGATCAGCGACGGATTCCTCCACCGGGGTCATTCCCGGCAGACGCGGCGACCGGTCGCCGGTGACGATGCCCGGCAGGGTCCCCGGTCGACTCCGCGAGGCCGCGCCCGCGGTCCAGATCGCCTCACGGCGCTCAAGACCGAGGGCCTCCCCGAACACCCCAGCGGTCGCCATGGCCTCGAGATGAGCGAGGTCGAGGTCGGGCACCCGTCGAACGAGATCCTCCATCGAGGTGAACGCGCCGCCGTGCTCACGCTCAGCCACGACCGATTCGGCCAGCGACGAACCGAGTCCCCGCACCGAGGACAGCCCGAGGCGCACCACCGACCCGTTCTCCTCGAGGGTCGCCCCGGCCAGCGAGGCGTGCAGGTCAGGGGTGCGCACCTCGACCCCGTGGCGACGGGCGTCGCGCACCAGGGTGTGCGGCGACCAGAACCCCATCGGTTGAGCGTTGATGAGCGCCGCGCAGAACGCCGCCGGCTCGTGGTGTTTGATCCACGATGAGGCGTAGACGAGGTAGGCGAACGACACCGAGTGCGACTCGGGGAAGCCGTAGTTCGCGAAGGCGCGCATCTTCATGTAGATCTCGTCGGCCACCTCCCCGGTGATGCCGCGCTCGGCCATCCCGCTGTAGAGGCGTTCACGGAGGCGTTCCATGCGAACCGTCGATCGTTTCGATCCCATCGCCTGACGAAGTTCGTCAGACTCGGCGGCGGTGAACCCAGCGACGTCGATCGCCATCTGCATGAGCTGTTCTTGGAAGAGCGGCACCCCGAGCGTCTTCGCGAGGGAGTTCTCGAGCAGGGGATGCAGGTAGGTGACCGGCTCGAGCCCGTTGCGGCGACGGATATACGGGTGCACCGAGCCGCCTTGGATCGGCCCGGGTCGAATGAGGGCCACCTCGACCACCAGGTCATAGAACCGTCGCGGCTTCAACCTCGGCAGGGTCGCCATTTGGGCCCGCGACTCGACCTGGAACACCCCGACGGTGTCCGCCCGGCAGAGCATCGCGTAAACCTCGTCCTCTTGGGGGATGGTGGCGAGGTCGACCTCGTAGCCGCGGTGCTCAGCGATGAGGTCAACCGCGAGATGCAGGGCCGAGAGCATGCCGAGGCCGAGCAGGTCGAACTTGACGAGGCCGGCAGCCGCGCAATCGTCCTTGTCCCACTGGAGCACCGACCTCCCCTCAGCGCGGGCCCACTCGACGGGGCACACCTCGATGACCGGCCGATCGCACATGACCATGCCCCCCGAATGCACGCCGAGATGCCGTGGCGCTCCGCGGAGTCGAGCAGCGAGTTCGAGCACCTCGGCGGGGATCGAAGTGCCGGCCTCGGCGGTCGCGGTGAGCCCACCCCCGCGCTCGACCTCCCGCGACCAGGCGTCTTGTTGTCCGGGTTCGGCTCCGAGTGCTTTGGCCGCGTCACGCACCGCCGACCGCGTTCGGTAGGTGATGACGTTGGCGACCTGCGCGGCGTGGTGTCGTCCGTGACGCTCGTAGACGTATTGGATGACCTCCTCGCGGCGGCCGGACTCGATGTCGACGTCGATATCGGGAGGTCCGTCGCGATGCGGGGAGAGGAACCGCTCGAACAACAACCCGAGTGAGACCGCGTCGGCCGCGGTGATGCCGAGCGCGTAGCAGACCGCCGAGTTCGCGGCGCTGCCGCGGCCCTGGCAGTAGATGTCGTTGCGTCGGCAGAAGTCGACGATGTCCCAGACGACGAGGAAGTAGCCGGCGAAGCCGAGTTGTTCGATGAGCGCCAACTCGCGATCGATCGTCGACCAGGCTCGAGCGCGGAGGGAGAGATCCTCTCCACCGGACGGTCGGGTGCCGTAACGGCGATGCCCGCCCTCCTCAGTGAGTCGACGGAGGAATCCCATCTCGTCGAGTCCGTCGGGACAGGGGAAAGGCGGGAGCGACGGGGCGACAAGGGAGAGATCGAAAGCGGCTGCTCGGGCGATCTCGACAGTGCGCTCGATCACACCCGGATACCTCGCGAACCGTCTCGCCTGCTCCGCCCCTGACCGCAGATGAGCGCCGATCCCCCCGGGCAACCACGGGTCAGCCGAATCGAGACTGCGGCGCGCCCCAACGGCGGCGGCGACCGCGGCGAGATCGGCATCGGCGGGGGTGGCGTGATCGACGTCGTTCGCGGCGACGCACTCCACACCGACCCGATGGGCGATCTCCACCAGGGCGTCGTTGCGGTGGTGGTCGATCGGATCGCCGTGATCCCAGATCTCAACGAGCACCCGGTCGCGACCGAAAGCGCTAACGAGTCGCTCCAGTTCGGCGCGCGCCGCCGCGGGACCGTCGGTCATGAGCGCGCCGGGAACGAGCCCGCTGCGTCCACCGGTCAGCACCCAACACGAACCGGCGACCGTTTCGGCGACCTCCTCCAACTCGAAGACCGGCGCGCCCTTCGATCCGGCGAGTTGGCCGAGGGAGAGGGCGCGGGAGAGGCGGGCGTAACCGGGGGTGCCGTCGGCGAGGAGGACAAGTCGCCCCCCGGGGCGTAGTCCCCGAGAGGCCCGAGCCGTCTGAGTTGGCGCGATCTCGGCGCCGAACATGGTGGCGATCCCCATCTCTCGAGCTGCCTCAGCGAAGCGCACCACCCCGTAGAAGCCGTCGCGGTCGGTGATGGCGAGGGCTTCGAGCCCCAACCGAGCCGCCTCGACCACCAGCGCCTCAGGATGCGAGGCCCCTTCGAGAAAGGAGAAGTTCGATCGGCAGTGCAATTCGGCGTAGGGCACGCCTTGAGGTGCCGGGCGGTGGTCGGGAGCGCTGAAGGGCTGCCGTCGCCGACTCCAAGCCGGGGCATCACCGCCCGCGTTCCATGACGGGGATCCAGCGGGGCGGCCGTCGGGGCCGACACGACCAGAGAGACGGGCCTCGAGCTCGCTCCATGTCCACTCCGGGTTGGTGAATCCCACCGCACCAGTATCGAACATATGTTCGATACTGGCAACCGGCTCTATCCGTCAGGGTCGAGATGCCGAAGCAGTGAGGCCAACCGAGGGTCATCGGCTCGTTCGATTGCAGAGGGCCAGTCGAACCAGGCGACATCGGGGCTTTCCCCTTCGGGTGGGGCCGGATCGAGATCGGGGGCGCCGAGGAGGTAGCGAAGGTCGAGGTGGGTGTGTCCGCGGCCGCCGGGATGGACGTCGACGTGCACCAGCCGCGGAGCGACGTCGTCGCCGGGCATCTCACCAGGCTCGGCGATGAATGAGACCGGCAGGCCGGTCCCCGTGACGAAAGAGACCGGCAGGCCGGTCTCTTCTGCCGCCTCACGGAGCGCGGCGGACCAAGGTGTCTCACCGGGATCGACATGCCCACCGGGCTGGATCCACATGTCGAGGCGGCGATGACGCAAAAGCACCACCCCTCGCTCACCGATCACGATGGCCGACCCCGTGATATGCACCGCGTCGGCGTCAATATCGAACGGGTCGAGTCCAGCGGCGATCAGTCGATCGACCTCGGCGGCGAACCGCTCGATCGAACGTCGCTCGTCATCGTCGATCGGCTCCCGTGCGAGCACCTCGTCGCGCACCTCGCGGGCGAGGTCGTGACGAAGCGGATCAGACCCGGGCGCACCCATGGCGGCGACCGTACCGGGGTCACCCATAAGTGGCCTCGATCGACCACTGCCTCCGCTGCACCGCCACGAGATGCGCACTGTCATCGTCGAGCACCACCTGCAGCCGAGCCGAGCGCCTCACCGCCGGCGACCACCAACGCTCATGCAGCGGCCACGGGCCCGCCCACGCAACGATCCGACGTGACCCTGTCCGGTCGACCAGTTCATGAGGGGGCGAACTCATCTCGCCTCGACCGGTCACGAGCACCGGCTCACCGGAGATATCAAGAAGGCGGACCTCAAGAGGGTCGCGGTGGACCACCGTCGGCGCCGGAGCCGGCAGAGCTCCCGGCCAGGGCGCGGCATCACGCGACACCCGAGCGGCGTCGAGGAGGTCGACGGTGTCGGCCGGCACCCACCGGTGGCGATCGACCGGCGAGCGACCACCGGACCACACCGGCACCTCGACCGCCCCACCCTCAACGAGCGAGGTGAGCCGAGTGACGGCGCGGAGGGCAGCCTCATCACGTTCGGAACGCCCTCCCCAGAGCCCCTCCTGGGAACCCTCATCGGGCCGGACCTGCTCAGCCGCGAGGCGCACCAGCACCACTCCCGAAGTGACCGCGCCCGGTCGACGAGTCCAGGCGTCGACCTGCCATCGAACCCGATCGATAACCGCGGCCGCCGACAAGCCCTCCTCCCGATACCAACAATGCTCGCTGCGCTCGGAGTGCTCGGTCTCGATCGCGATGCGAACCGCGACACAGACGCGTCCTGATGCGGCGACCTCGGAGATCAACCGCTCGGCCCGCTCACGGACGGCGAAGACCACCGCCGACGCGTCGTGGATCGGGTCGTCGACGGCGAGTTCCACCGCGCTGGTCGACTCGTGGACGACGGTGTTGACCGGGCGCTCATCGATGCCATTGGCCAGCCGGTGAGCGTGCAGACCGACCGGACCGAACCTCGAGACGACATCGGAGGGGGCGAGCGACGCCAACTCGCCGAGGCGTCGTATGCCGAGACGGTCGAGCAGCGAGACGAAATCGACCGGAACCTCACCGATCTCAGCCAGCCACGCCACCGGCAGACCCGAGACGAGTTCGGGTGAGCCCTCGGAGGGGACCACCTCGGGGCGGCCAGCCGCGATCGACACGAGGGTCGCGAGCGCGGAGAGCGCCCGGCCATTGGCGACCCCGACGCCGGGTGGCGACCACCCAGCGGGCCGCAACTCCGCCAGATCGACGGCCAAACGATCGAGTAGGGCTCGCTCACCTCCGAAAAGGCGCGACGGCCCCCGGGCCGGAAGACGGATGTGCCCGGGCTCGACCAGTTCGACACCCGGGACGTACTCAGAGAGGACCTCGAGCACCGGTTCGAAGGCGGCCAACTCAAGCGCCGGATCACGATCGACGATGAGCAGGTCGGGACAGGCGCGCAGGGCGGAGCGCCGCCGTTCGCCGACGCTGATGCCGAACTCGGCCGCGCCTGGGGAGACGGCGATCAACCGGTTGGCGACGATGACCGCGGTGGGGCGCTCCGGAGGATGCCCGAGGGCCGACACCGGCCAGTCGGACCACCGGATGGTGATGGTGCGAACGCCGACCGTCACGTGATCAGACCGCGGTGCGGATCGGGTCGGAGACGGCCACCTCGGCGGCGCGCAGACGACCGTCGCACCCGGGGAGCGAGACCGATGCGACTCCACCTCGGTGCACCCTCCGCCCCGATGCCCGCACCTCGACATGCCGATCGACGAGACGACCTGTGCCGGGTCCGATGCCGTGCCAGGACGGCCCGGCTGATGAGAGCTCGACGTCGATCTCGAGACCGCGCGGGTCGCCGATGACGAGCAGACACCCCGCCCGGGAGCGGAGTCGGCGGCGGATGGCTGTGGCCAACGGAGCGGGCACACGACCGGGCGGACAGGTGAGGAGCAACTCGAACCCGTCGAGAGCGGCGAGGCAGAGATCGGCCCAGGCCCGCACCCCGTCGGCGCCTGGACGCACCCGAACGAGCCGTTCGAGCGGAAGACCGGCATCGGCGACCGCCTCGACACCGAGGTCGTCGACTCCGAGCACCGCGATCCACGAGCCGAGGGCTACCGCGCTTGCCGAAGCGGCGATCGCTAGGGAGCGGGCCGCTGGCCCCCGGCATGCCACCGCCTGCCCCCGGACGAGACCCTCAGCGCCGAGCAAGGCCCCGAGGACCGGATCGATGGGAAGGGTGCGCTCGGTGGCGAGGCGAGCGGCGCCGAGCCGCTCGATGCCATGAGGTGGAGCAGCGTCTCGCGGCGGGACACCGAGAGCGGAAGGCGCCGAATGCGACGTGTTCGGGATGCTCATGCGCCGATCGTATCGAACAGGTGTTCGATACGACTCAGTCAGGCTGATCCGGGCCCTGTTGGTCACGACCCGACCCTCCTCGCCAAACTGGTCCTATGTCGATCCCCCGCGTCCTCACGCTCATGGGCTCGGGCGAGACCGCCCCGACGATGGTCTCGACCCACCGTCGACTCGCGGCCCGTCTCGAACCCTCCCCCGGCCGGGTGCGCGCCAACGTCACCGCCGCCGTGCTCGACACCCCCTACGGATTCCAGGAGAACGCGCCCGAACTGGCCGAACGCGCCGTCGCCTACTTCGCCGAGTCGATTGACGTCGACCTCGCGGTAGCGGGCCTCACCCGCATCATCGACGCCGACGGCCTCGCCGTCGAGCGCGGCCTCGAGATCCTTCGGCGCAGCGACTACCTCTTCGCCGGACCAGGCTCGCCGACCTACGCCGTCGAGCAGTGGCGCGACTCCGCCGTACCCGCCGTGCTGCGATCGAAACTCGACCGAGGCGGTGTCATGGTGTTCGCCTCGGCCGCCGCGCTGACCATCGGTGTCGCCACCGTCCCCGTCTACGAGATCTACAAGTGCGGACATGAGCCGTTCTGGGCCGACGGGCTCGACCTCCTCTCGGCGATCGGCATCGACGCCGCGGTGATCCCGCACTACGACAACGCCGAGGGCGGCCATCACGACACCCGCTTCTGCTATCTCGGCGAGCGACGACTGATCGCGATGGAGGCCATGCTCCCCGACCGCGCCTGGGTGCTCGGTATCGACGAGCACACCGGACTCGTCATTGACATCGACGCTGGATCGGCTGAGGTGACCGGTAACGGCGGAGTCACATTGCGGGTGGACGGGCAGTCCCGCCACCATCCAAGTGGCACCGTGATGGATCTCGCGATGCTCACCGATCGCGACGCGGTCGCACGGGCGATCGGAGGCACGTCCGCGTCGTCGCCGCAGTCGGCCGATTCCGACCCGAGCCCCGAAGTCGCATCACCCGCGACGGCGGAGGTAGTGGCGACCTCGCTCGCCGAGGAGGCCGATCGCGCCGATGCCGCGTTCACCGCCGCCCTCACCGCGGGCGACGCAGCAACGGCCACCGGGGTGATGCTCTCCCTCGAGCAGGCGATCTGGGCCTGGTCGGCCGACACCCTTCAGAGCGACGAAACCGATCGCGCCCGGCAGGTGCTGCGGTCGATGGTGACCCGTCTCGGCGATGCCGCGGTCGGAGGACTCGCCGATCCGCGCTCGGTGGTCGGCCCGCTCGTTGAGACCTTGCTCGAGTTGCGGGCCTCGGCTCGTACGGAGCGACGCTTCGAGACCTCGGATCTCATCAGGGACCGTCTCGACGCCAACGGCGTCGAGGTTCGCGACACCGCGGACGGCGCCGAGTGGGATCTGCGAGCCTGACGGCTCAGGCGGTGCGGGAGCCCGCGGCGACTTGGTCGAGCAGGTCGAGGAGGTCATCGAGACCAGCGGAGTGATGATCAGCTCCGACCGAAGCAGCAACGGCTCGCGATGCGATGCCCCGCCCTCCGACGATGACGGGCATGTCGGGCTCGGCCTCTCGGATCGCAAGCACCGTGTCGCGACACGACTCGAGAGAGTCGGCATGGGTCACCGAGACCACGACCGCAGCCGACCTGGTCTCGCGAGCGGCGGAGACAAACGACGACGCTGGGGAGTCAGCACCAATATCGGACACCTCCCAACCCGCGGCGCGAACCAGGTCAGAGAGCATCGAGACGACGAGCCCGTGGCGCTCTCCGGACGGCGCACCAATCACCACGGATCCGCGGGAGCGGCCCCGTCGCACGAACTGGGGTCCGAGGCGACCGATGATCCGTTGCACGATGCCGGTCGCGCGGTGTTCAACGGAGATGTCGAGCTCACCGGCGGCCCAACGTTCACCGATGTTGACGAGCGCCGGCGAGATGACTTCGGTGTATACGCGAGCCGGCGTGGAGCCTGCAGCGAGTGCTGATTCGATCACTGACCATGCCCCTCCAGCATCACCAGCCACCAGACGCGAGTGCATTCGCTGGCCCCAGTCGACACGTCCGCGGGGGGCGCGCTCGGCGGGCTCCTCAGCTGGTTCCGCCCGGAAGCGGTCGAGTTCGGCGCGTGACACCCGCCAGGTTCCGGAGCGCTTCACCGCGTCGAGCTGACCGAGGCGCACGTACCGATAGGCGGTCATGTAGTGCACGCCGAGTTCGGCTGCTGCTTCGTGCAGCGTGAGACCCTCGTCGCGGACCATTTCTCAGAAATTACGGCTAGGAATGGAAACCTGCGTGACTGTGCCGAACGGCGTCGTCGGGTTGTTCAGCCCTTCAACCGGGCCCTCGCCGCCCTGGACCGCTCGAGAAGGTGCGGCGGCACGAGGGCCGCGGCGGCTGCCCACGGATCGCTCGAGTCGCCCTCAGCGACAGCGGCGGCCGGCGTGTCGGGCACGAGATCCTCGAACGTCGGAGGCTCAACACCTGGCAACCAGTATTGATAAAGGTCGCGCACAATGTCAGACAGGCCATCGGAGGTCGCCCCCCGCTCAAGCTCGACGGTCACGATGTTCGCGTAGACGTGCACCGTGTGCACTCGTCCCGTGGCGAAGAGCCGTCGGGCGAGTTCATCGGTCGGACGGACGCCCCACGCGTCGGCCACCGAGGCGTACCGCTCGTGGCCCTGCCCCGATAGGGCGCGATTCGTCTCAAAGCGCACCACCCCGGGCGAGGCGCTCGCACGCTCGACGACACCGACCAACTGACCCATGAGCGGTCAACCTAGCGTCCGGTCGCACCGGAGTTCCGAATCCACGAGGCATGACGACCCACATCGATCGACCCCCCGGAAGGGCGGTCGCGGATAACGTCTCGCCGTGCCTCGGCAACGACTCGTGTGGGCCGCCCACAACCCGGCCCGACTGGTACTGATTGCCTTTAGCACCCTGATTGTCGTCGGAACGGTGCTCCTCCGGCTCCCCGCATCAGTGGATGGCGATCATCCCGGCCTCCTTGACGCGCTCTTCATGTCGACCTCTTCGGCGACGGTCACCGGGCTCGCCACCTTCGACATCTCAGTGCTCTCGCTGACCGGAGAGTTGGTGGTACTCGCGCTCATCCAGGTGGGTGGCTTCGGCATCATGGCTCTCGGCTCGATCCTCGCGATCATCGCCTCGCACCGGATGGGGCTCTACCAACGAAGGTTCACCAGCGCCGAATTCGGATCCATCGATAACGAGGACCTGAAGTCGATCATGAAGCGCGTCGCGCAGATCACGCTCTCGGTCGAGGGCGCGATCGCGGTCGTGCTCTTCGCTCGATTCACCATTACCTACGGCGAAGCTCCAGGACGCGCCGCGTACAGCGCGGTGTTCCACGCGGTGTCGGCATTCAACAACGCAGGCATCTCGCTGAACTCCGACAGCCTGATTCCATACGCCACTGACTGGACGGTGCTGCTCGCCATGAGCGCCGGATTCATCATCGGCGGCCTCGGATTCCCGGTGCTTATCGACATCGCCCGAAAGGTGAAGGGAAAGCCGGAGGGCCTCGGCTACCGGCGCGGTCACCTCAACGCCTCACGGTGGCTCCTTCACACCAAGTTGGTCGTCGCGACGACCGCGGTGCTGCTCGTGCTCGGTCCGGTCGTGATCGCCATCGCGGAGTGGGGCAATCCAGACACTCTCGGTCCAATGGCGGCCGGGGAGAAGATCCTCACGGCGTGGTTCGAGGGTGGAACCGCGCGAACGGCCGGCTTCTCGACAATCGACATCGGCGCGCTCAGCGAGCCGACGCAAGTTTTTATGAGCACGCTCATGTTCATCGGCGCGGGCCCGGCGTCAACGAGCGGAGGCATCAAAGTGACCACCTTCGCTGTGCTCGGTTTCGTGATCTGGGCCGAGGCGCGCGGTCAACGCGATGTGAACGCATTCGGTCGGCGCCTTCCACGAGGACTCATCCGCCAGGCGATCACCGTCGCCTTGCTCTCGGTCGGTCTCGTCATCGGCACGGCGCTCGTGCTCATGTCGGCTGCCGAGATCACGCTCACTCCGGCGCTGTTCGAGGCGGCCTCAGCCTTCGGCACCGTCGGTCTCTCGACCGGCATCACCGGTGACCTCCCGCCGGCCTGTCAGGTGCTGCTCGTACTCGTCATGCTCGCTGGGCGAATCGGACCGGTCACGTTCGTGACGGCCCTCGCACTGCGTAACGTGGACCTGCCATACCGATTCCCGGAGGAGCGACCGATCATTGGCTGAGCGAATCATCCACAACGTGAAGAACATTCTCGACGGTTCCCGCTTCGAGCACCGCGGCGAGATCGTCGTGATCGGTCTCGGTCGGTTCGGCCTCGCCCTCGGACGTGAGTTGATGAACCTCGGCCACCCCGTCCTCGCCATCGATCGCGACCCCCATCTCGTCGAACTTCACAAGGACGAGTTCACTCAGGTCACCACCGGCGACACGACGAGCAAACGAACACTTGAATTTCTCGGAGTCGATCAAGCCAAGACCGTGGTGGTGTGCATCGGCAACAACGTCGAGGCGAGCCTGCTCACCGCCGCACTCGTGATCGAGCTCGGCGTCCCGAACGTCTGGGCGAAAGCCATCACCAGTGAGCACGGCAAGATTCTCTCCACCCTCAACGTGCACCATGTCACCTTCCCGGAGGCCGAGATGGGGGTGCGTGTCGCGCACCTTGTGACGGGCAAGCTCGAGGAATACGTCCGCTTGAACACCGATGTTCCTGACGGCCTGCTCAAAGAAGAAGATGAGTTCGTCATCTCGCAGATGACGGTTCCCGAGCGCTTCGCCGGTCAAGCGCTCGGCACAGCGGGCATCCGCGCCGATTACCGGGTCACCGTGGTGTGCATCAAGCCCGACGGTGGCAAATTCACCTACGCCGAGGCTGAGACCGTGCTCGGGCCGAAAGACCACATCGTCGTCGCCGGGCATCCTGCCGATGTCGAGCGCTTCGCCGGCGTGAAGCACGGCTGATCCCCGCGCTCCGGTTCCCCGCTCAGAGCGACAGACCCCCGTGCCCGCCGGTACGTTCGGAGACATGTCCGACCGTCGGGTCTCCGCCACGCGTTTCGTCGCCGCCCCCGCGAGCGAGGTGTTCGCCCTCCTTCAGGATCCCTCCAAGCACGCGCTCTTCGACGGCTCCGGGATGGTCCAGTCGAGCCGTGGCGAGACGACGCGCCTCGAGATGGGCTCGCGGTTCGGAATGTCGATGAAGATGGGGCCGCTTCCGTATCGCATGTCGAATCGGGTGGTCGAGTTCGAGCAAGACCGACTCATCGCCTGGGCGCACTTCGGCAAGCACCGTTGGCGCTACGAGCTGTCACCGGTGGAAGGCGGCTGCGAGGTGACCGAGACCTTCGACTGGTCGACCGCGCGTTCCCCCAAGTTCATCGAGCGTGCCGGTTATCCGAAGGCGAACCTTCGCGCGATCGAAGCCACCCTCGACCGACTCGCGGCGATGTTCGCTCCGTCGGAGGAGCCGGGCGATGACGCCTGAGGTCCACTACTACTGGCGACCCGGTTGCCCGTTCTGCTCGATGTTGCGCCGAGGCCTCGACAAGCGCGGCATCGCGACCGTCGATCACAACATCTGGGACGACCCGGAGGCAGCCGCGGTTGTCCGATCTCACGCCCGCGGCAACGAGACCGTGCCGACGGTTGTCATTGACGGCGTCGGCTTGGTCAATCCGTCGGCTGACGCGGTCGCGGCCCTTCTCGAGCGATCAACCAGCAACGCCTGAGGTCACCGGCGCGCGTTCAGGCGCGGCAGTCGGCGCAGAGACCGTGGATGTCGACGTTGTGTCCGGTGACTGAGAAACCGGCTGCTTCCGCGACGGCGTCGAAACCGGTGTCCATATCCCGTTCGACGTGTTCGGGAAGGGTCACATCGGCGACGGTGCCGCATTCATCGCAGACCAAGTGGTGATGGTGGCCGGCGAGATCCTCATGGATCTCGAAGCGGATGTGGTCGTCACCGATGGTCAGGCGTCGAACAATGCCGATCTCGGCGAGCACCGCGAGGTTTCGGTAGGCGGAGCTCTGCGCGAGGCGAGGTGACTGGTCGAGTAGCTCCGGCAGGGTGACGGGCCGGCCGACCTCGATGAGCGCATCGACGAGTTCACGACGATTGCCGGTGTAGATCTGGCCGACCTCAGCCAATCGAACCCGGATCAGCCGGTGGATCTCAGCCTCGCGACTCATCGGTTGCCTCCCCTTCGGTCGTCGCCGTGCGAGTGGTCGTGATCGTGATGGTGACCGTGGTGGTCGAGGTGCGCGGCGAGATCAGCGGGCACGAACGAGGCCTCGTGGTCGTGGTGGTGCTCGTCGACGACGACGGCCGTGCCATCTGCGAGCACCATCCGCCCGCCGAAAGCCTCGGCGAGCAGATCGGGCACGAGGACGTCCTCGGGACGACCGTCAGCGAGCACACAGCCAGCCATGAGCAGGACCCGATCCGCGCGCGAGGCCTCGCCGAGGTGGTGGGTCGAAAAAACGACCGTGCCGCCGCTGCGAGCGTGTTCGTCGATCACCTCGAGGATTCGGGCTTGACTCGGGAGGTCGAGGCCAGTGATGGGTTCGTCGAGGAGCAGTACCTCGGCTCCGGAGGCGACCGCCTTGGCCACCAGCACCCGCTGCCGCTCGCCTCCAGAGAGCGCGCCGAAGGCTCGGCGGCGAAGATGCGCAACTTCGAGGCGTTCCGCCGCGCGATCGATCGCCTCGCGATCGGACCGCTTGAGGCGGTGGACGAGGCCCCGGTAGCGGCCCATCCGAAGTACCTCGTCGACTGACAGCGGCATCCAGGGGTGATGGGCCTGATGCTGCGCGACGAGGGCGACCCGCCCGACGATGTCGATAGTTCCGGCCGTCGGTTGGAGCAGCCCAGCGATCAGGTGAAGCAGCGTCGTCTTGCCGCTGCCGTTGGAGCCGACGAGGGCGAGCGCGCATCCCGAGCCGATGGAGAGGTCGGTCGGGGCGAGGGCGACCACGTCGCCATGGTGAACACACACCCCAGACGCCATGACGATCGGGTTCTCAACGGCCTGTTTCCGCGACAACGCCATCGGCAGCTCGGACTGCGGAGCGCCAGGTTCCGGGGTTGCGGTCGCCACACGGACAGCGTATCGTAATGAGAGTGATTCTCAGGCGAATGATTGCTGTTCCCACTCATTGTGTTCGGGTCCGAAAGGGTCTGGCGCTCGCTGGTGCGAGCGCCCTGCTGTTCGCGGGCTGCTCGAGCGGCACCGACTCGATCGCCGAGCGCGAGGCTCCCCCAACCGAGTCATCGTCCGAGCCGGACGTGAACATCGTGGCTACCACCACTATCTGGGCCGACATCGCGAGCCGCTCGCTCTGCGGCCTTGAGGTCGCATCGGTGATCCCAGCGGGCGCTGATCCGCACACGTTCGAGACCTCGCTCGCCGACCGCGCCACCCTCGAGCAGGCCGACCTGGTGGTGGCGAACGGGTTGGCGCTCGAGGAGGGGCTCGTCGACCTTTTGGCGACCGTCGCCGACGGGGGAACCCCCGTCATCGAGATGACCGAGGCGGTCGCGATCCGCGACATGGGTGATGACCATGACGACGAACACTCGGACGACAAAGACCACGCCGACGAACACCATGACGAAGACGAAGACCACGGCGACGAGCACGCCGACGACGAAGACCACGATCACGACGACAAAGACCACGCCGACGAACACCATCACGACCACAGCGGAAGCGATCCGCACATCTGGCTCGACCCGATCAACGTCGCCTCCACCGTCAACCTGATCACCGAAGCGGCGATCGACGCCGGATTCGACACCTCGGTTCGCGCCTGCGCCCAAGATTTCATCGACGAGATCGAAGCCCTCGACATAGAGATCGCCGACGACCTCTCCGCAATCCCCTCCGATCGTCGCTTCCTCGTGACCAACCACGACGCCCTCGGCTACTTCGCCGAGCGCTACGGCTTCGAGGTCGTCGGCACCGTCATTCCGTCGCTCAGCACCCTGGCCGAGACCAACCCTGCCGATCTCGCCGATCTCGCCGCGATCATCGAGGAACTCGACATCCCGACCGTCTTCTCCGAGGAACAGGCCTCGGCTCGCGATGCCGACGCGCTCGCCGACGCCATCCCGGGCCTGACGGTGGTCGCCCTCGACACCGGCAGCCTCCGAGACACCGACGACGACTATCTCTCGATGATGCGCCGCAACGTCACCGCCATCGCCGAGGCGCTCGGCTGAACCCACGTCGCTAGGCGCCTCACGGGCCTAGCGTGAGCATCATGGCGAGATTGACACGGGTCGAGAGATGACCTGGCTGACCGACCCCATCGGCTGGTGGATCGACCCGTTCGTCGATAACGCGTTCATGCGCGAGGCGCTCCTCGCCACCGTGCTCGCCGTCGCGTGCACCTCGGTGATCGGCACCTGGGTTGTCCTCCGGGGTCTCGCCTTCCTCGGCGACGCCCTCGCCCACGGGGTTCTCCCAGGGATCGCCATCGCGTGGGTTATCGGCATCGACACATCGATCGGCGCGATCATCGCAGCGCTCGCCATGGTGGGTGGCGTGGCCGTCATCAAGCAGGGATCACCACTCCCCGACGACGTGTCGATCGGCGTGCTCTTCGTCGGCTTCCTCGCGCTCGCCGTCGTGATCATGTCGGCCGGGGCGGCCACGGGTGACCTGACCCGCTTCCTCTTCGGATCGATCAACGCGGTCGACGGCACCGATCTCGCTCGCCTCGGCATCGTGACAGCCGTCGTGCTCACTGCCGTCGCCATCGGACACCGCGCGCTCCTCGTCAGTACCTTCGACCCACTTCAGGCGCGGCTCGGCGGACTGCATCCCCGGGCAACCCACCTCCTTTTACTCGCGCTCGTGGCGCTCGCGATCGTCGCCTCGTTCGAGACGGTCGGCAGCCTGCTCGTGTTCGCCTTTCTGATCGCCCCGCCGGCAACCGCTTCCCTGCTCGCGAGGCGAGTGGTCAGCATCATGGCGCTCGCCGTGCTCCTCGGCTGTGGCGCGTCGCTCGTCGGTTTGCTGGTCAGCTACCACCATCGCGCGGCCGCTGGCGGCTCGATGGCGCTCGCGAACGTCGTCGTCTTCATGGTCGCGCTCATCGCTCGACGCTTCGTTGGGGCGACCTCAGAACAACCGGGCCTCGGCCACCAAGCGGGGTGAGCCGGTCCACGGCACGGCCGAATCCATAAAGGCCCACGAGCGTCGATGCTCGACCGACGGCCCAAACCAGCCGAGCCCCGCCCGATGGAGATGACACGGGTACCCCTTGTTGGTCTGGAACGAGTAGCCAGGATGATGCTGCGCGAGCGCGCGCATCTCCCGGTCGCGTGTCACCTTCGCGAGCACGCTGGCCGAGGCGACACTGAGCGAGTCGGCGTCGGCCCCAACACGCATCACCACCTCAGGCACAAGCGGAGACACGAAGTCCCAGCGCCCGTCCGAGATCGCGACGTCCACCTCAACTCCGAGGCCCTCGAGGGCGCGTCGACAGGCGAGGCGTTGGGCCGCCGACATGCCGAGGGTGTCGCACTCGGTCGCTGACACCACCCCGATCGACCAGTGCGAGCACCAGTCGGCGAGCTCATCGAAGATTGATTCGCGCGCCCTTTCGGTCATCGCCTTGGAGTCGCGCACTCCCGGCAGACGATCGCCCGTCGGGATCACGACCGCGCCGACCATCAACGGTCCCGCCCACGACCCTTTCCCCACCTCATCGATGCCGACGACGACACGGCCGTCCTCCCAGAACTCGCGCTCGAGATCGATGCCAGCGTCGCGGCGGGCCATCAGCGCAGGACGACGCCCGGGGCACCGTCCTCGAACGCGCCTACCCGCCACCAGCCCTCGGCGATGAGATCATCGGCGAGTTCGGGTGTGACGGCGGCGAGCAATCCACCGGAGGTCTGCGGGTCGAAGCAGAGCGCCTCCGGTGCGGGATCGGCCGTCGAATCGAGCGACTCGGCGACGTACTCGCGGTTACGCGGATCGCCGCCGGTGCGAACCCCACGCCCCGCGGCTTCGAGCGCCCCCGGATAGGCGCGAAGGTCCATCGTGTCCACCACGAGGCGGAGGTGACTTCGGTCGGCCATCTCCCATCCGTGGCCGGCCAGGCCGTAGCCGGTCACATCGGTCGCCCCGCCGACTTCCTCGCGCGCGCCCATCAACCGCTCGGCCGCCGCACGGTTGATCGCGCGCATGCCGGCGATCGCCGCGGCGCGATCGGAGTCGGAGCCCGCCGCGAGTGTGAGCCCCGTGCCGATCGGTTTGGAGAGCACAGCGACGTCGCCCGCTCGCGCTCCCGACTTACGGAGGGCGAGATCCGGGTTGACGATGCCCTGAACGGCTAGCCCGTAGATCGGCTCGGGGTTGCGAATCGTGTGACCGCCAGCGACGGTGCCTCCAGCCTCGGCGACCACGGCCGCTCCCGCGGCGAAGATCTGAGCGATCGCCTCCCGAGGGAAGTGCTCAGGAAACGCGGCGACGTTGACGGCGATCGCCACCCGAGCGCCCATCGCGAAGATGTCGCTGCAGGCGTTGGCGGCGGCGATGGCTCCGAAGTCTGAGGGGTCATCGACAAGCGGCGGGAAGAAGTCGGTGGTCGACACGAGCGCCAGACCCTCGCCGACTCGGTAAACGGCGGCGTCATCGAAGGGCGCGAGCCCGACGATCAATGAGGCGTCGTCGGTGGCTGGGAACTCTGATACGAGATCGGCGAGCAGCGACGCCCCCCACTTAGCGGCACATCCCCCGCAGGACGTCCACTCGGTCAGGCGGAGCGGATTCGCGTCGAGGGACACGCCCTCACCCTAGGTCACCGAGCGGAGCGGCCCAGAGCGCCTCGCCGCTCTCCGCGGCGCTTGACCAGGCGCGATCAGCACCCGAGGTGAGCCGCAGCCCTCGATGCTCCCAGAGCACGGCTGGGCGCTCCCCATGCCAGCGAACGGCGAACGACAGCGATCCGGCGGAACCAAGGGACAGGTCGTGCACCTCGAGCGGATGACCGAGCCATGCCGAGGGGAATCCATGCGGCAGCAACTCGACCGAGTCATCTCCGCGTCTCGCCAAGCGATCCTCGACGAGGGCGATGACGAGTGGCGAGCCCTCCACCTCCTCGATGGTCGGAGGCGGCCCGATCAGACGCTCACCGACCGCCCGATGAAGATCAGCGAGGGCGCGCTGCTCCCCGGCGAGTTCGAGCACCGAGCGCGCGGAGGCGAGGCCCATCGCCGAGGACCACTCGAGTTCTCCTCCCCCATCGCCGCCGCGAAGCAACATCGCGACGGCGTCGACGACCTCTCCAAGCCAGGGGTCGACTGGTTCGCCGAGTCGCGCGATCTGGCCGAGCCCGACGAGGAACTCCGCTGGGTCGTCCTCGGGGTGGGCCGGTCCGTCGAGGAGGAGCGCGCAGCGCGCGTAGGTGGCGGATCGGGCCAACCCGTGACCCTCGCGGCCCGGTGGCAACTCGATCCGTCCGAGTGCGGCGATCTGCGCTCGCCAGCCGGCCGCGACGCGGTCACGATCGGGAAGCGAGGTGAGGTCGATCGACACCGACCCCGGTCGGTGGGCGATCGCGACCTCGAGTCGGGAGCCATGAGCGAGAGGGAACACCGCTGGTTCCCCCTCGATGGTGATGCCCTCGGGCAGGCCAATCGACGGCATCCGCGCACAAACGAGATCACGACGGTCGAGGACAACGGCGACGGCCGACCGCGACTCGTTATCGAACGAGACCACCGTGTGACCTCCCCCGTCGGGCACGCTGCGAATGGTCTGCACGATGTCTCCCCCGGGCACACGGAGTCGCGTCAGGGTGACCGGGGTGCCGTCGAGGAGCTCTTGGCGGACCGTCGGGTCGGCTTCGGGGTCGTGCCATCGGTCCTCGGCCGCGACGAACCATCGGAGACCCCGCGAGCCGTCGAATGGGCGGATCGTTCCGCGCGGCGTCACCTCGGCACGCCAGCGCCCCCCGACCACACCGGTGACGACCACCCCGACAGTCAAGCCCGGTCGATCGCCGACCGCACCGGCGGATCCACGTGCTCGTAGCCTGCCCGAGGTGACGCCCGTCGATGTGCTCGTGCCGGTGCGCGCTTTCGCGGATGCGAAGCGACGGCTCTCGGGCCGCCTCGACGCCGATGGCCGTCAGCGGCTTGCCGAGGTGCTCGCCCGCCGAACCATCGAGGCGCTCGCGGGCCACCGGGTTCACATCGTCTGCGAGGACGACGGCATCGAGACCTGGGCCGCCGATCTCGGCGCGCGCGTCCGCCGGGTGGTCGGTGGAGACCTCAACTCCGCGATCTCGGAGGCGTTGCGCGGGGTCGCTGGTCGCGTCGCCATCGTTCACGCCGATCTCGCGGACCCGAGCGCACTGAGTGACGTGCTCGCCCTCACCGGCAACGTGCTGGTGCCGGATCATCGAGGCGATGGCACGAACGTGATGGTCCTCGAGCCGGCATGTCGACCAGCACCCGCTTATGGAAGCGGCTCCTTCACACGGCATCTGGAGCGACTCGGGGAGGAGTCTCGCGCGACAGGTACGGTCCTTCGGGTGGTGCACCATCCGCGTCTCGGGCTCGATATCGACACCGGCCGGGATCTCGATCACCCCATCGTCGCTTCCCTGCTCGCGAGGGAGGGCATCTGTGCCATCGGATAACCGATCCATGAACGATCCGGGTCAGCCACCGCTCACCTCAACCGATCCGACCGGCTGGTCACAGGGCCTGCCGACTCCCGAGCGGGCTCTCGCGATCGGCGCCCACCCTGACGATGTCGAGTTCGGCGCCGGCGGAACTCTTGCCCGCTGGGCAGCGGCTGGGTGCCGGGTCATGCAT
>Ga0181578_10001970_pt1 | contig 19505 bp, 19 predicted proteins | sample 071ome_21_FD_148659 | JGI IMG/M metagenome (GOLD analysis project Ga0181578, IMG submission 148659) | Coastal salt marsh microbial communities from the Groves Creek Marsh, Skidaway Island, Georgia - 071401CT metaG (spades assembly) | ecosystem: Environmental > Aquatic > Marine > Intertidal zone... | reverse complement strand
GTGGGTGCCGGGTTGTTGCGGAGGAGGTGGAGGCGCTGGAAGATCAGCGACGATGTTGTACCACTGCGTGGGCATTTCCGATTCATCGAGCAGAATTTTAGTGGGCGTTGTCATGTTGTCTTCCAAGGGTGAGCGTCGTTTCGGGCCTGCATCGCCGGTAATAAAGCGACGGAGCGCGCATAATAAGCGAGTGAGCGCGTGAAGCAAGTGACCCCGGCGGCTCAAAATATCTGTCAAAACGCCTATTTCCTTCGCTATCAGGACGAAAATTAAGTGTTTACACTCATCGCCACTTTTAGCGTCGCGCAGCCAGAATCATGTCTATTAGCGTGTTCGATTTATTCAAGGTGGGTATCGGCCCCTCCAGCTCCCATACGGTGGGTCCCATGCACGCCGCGAGGCAGTTCGCGGTGGCGCTCAAGGACGAACACCTGATCACCTTGTGTCGGAGAGTGACCGCCGAGCTTTATGGATCCCTAGGTGCCACGGGGGCCGGACACGGCTCGCCCAAGGCGATCGTTCTTGGGTTGGAGGGGGATACGCCGGATGCCGTCGATATTGACGGCATAGAAAATCGAATCGCTGCAGTTCGCGAAGGGAGTGGCATCTCACTACTGGGCGAGCATCCCATCGCCTTCAGTTACCGCGAAGATCTGATAATGCACCGCGCTGAAACACTGCCGTTTCATGCCAACGGCATGCGCTTTACGGCTTATGACGAACAGGGTGACGCAATTGCTCGTCGGGTTTACTACTCAGTGGGTGGCGGTTTTGTCGTCGACGAGTCCGCGGCAGATGGCGATGTCATCGTCGACGATCCCACGCCGGTCCGCTATCCGTTTTCCACCGCTGAGCAGTTGCTTGCCCAGTGTAAAGAGCACGGTTTGTCGATCAGCGCCCTTATGCTAGCCAATGAACGGGCGTGGCGATCCGAGGAAGAAATTCGCAGCCAGCTGCTCGCTTTATGGCATGTCATGGCGGACTGTATCAGCCGAGGGTGTCGGACCGAGGGCATCATGCCGGGAGGTTTGAAGGTAAAAAGGCGAGCGGCGCAGCTCTATAGGCAGTTGAAGAGTCACGGCGATTCATTGGGGGATGCGTCCCTCAACACCATGGATTGGGTGACGCTGTATGCGCTTGCGGTCAACGAAGAAAACGCGGTGGGCGGGCGCATAGTGACGGCGCCGACTAACGGTGCGGCGGGCATTATTCCCGCGGTGCTCAAGTACTACCTGCATCATTGCCAGGGCGCGAGTGACGACGACGTGTGTCGGTTCCTATTAACGGCAGGTGCGATCGGGATTCTCTACAAAATAAATGCCTCTATTTCGGGCGCTGAAGTGGGTTGCCAGGGCGAGGTGGGTTCAGCCTGCTCGATGGCAGCAGGCGCGCTGGCGGATGCGCTCGGTGGAACCCCTGCTCAGGTCGAGAACGCCGCAGAAATTGCAATGGAGCACAACCTTGGATTGACCTGCGACCCGATTGGTGGATTGGTGCAGGTGCCGTGCATCGAACGCAACGCGATGGGTGCTGTCAAAGCGATTAGCGCCGCGAGAATGGCGTTACGAGGCAGTGGCGAGCATTTTGTATCGCTCGATCAAGTGATCAAAACCATGCGCGATACGGGTCGCGACATGCAAGACAAGTACAAGGAGACCGCCCGCGGCGGATTGGCCGTCAATGTGCTGGAGGTGCCGGTCAGTCTGATCGAATGCTAATCAACCCGGCGATCGCGCTATTTTTTGGCTGACCCAGACTGTTAGCAGGCATAACCCAACCGCGAAGGCCAGCAGTGCCTCCGCCATCGTCAGACCGAAGGGCATCAGGGGCGTAAACGAGCAGAGGTTGCGGACTTCGAAGAGCCAGGGAAACCACTGGTCGACGGCGAACCAATCCGGCATCCCCAGTTGAAATTGGCAGCTGCCGTCGCCTATGCCGTTCTCGAGTCGAAAGAGATAGAGCGCGCGCTCGCCGAGGCCGAGGCCCGCAATGAAAACACACGCATTCCCCACGAGCCGCAGCGCCTTTGTTTGCGGAAGTAACGCTGCGATTGCGGCAATCAGCGTAAACGCGACCGCCCACAGTCGGGCGTGAATACAGACCTGGCAGGGTTCATCTCCCAGGGCGTACTGGTAATACAAAGCGGTGCCCAGTAGCACCAAGCCCAGCAAGGCAATAAATACCCAGTATCCGCGAGCATTGGCCACATTGATAAAAAACGTCATCGTTCGTCAGGACTCCCTAGTCGTTGGCAGTCTAGCTCAAGCCAGCGGCCGTTGCGTCACATGAAGTGATCCTAGGCCGGCTCGCAATACCCGTTGACGCCTCGGGTGTCAGTGCCGCGCAGTCCTTTGGCAAGCTTTTAGCTCGATCACGATGGGTGCATACTCTCGCGCCGAGTACGTTGACTCTGGGAGAACGCAGGCCGATGGCGATCAACGCAAAATATCTCGAGTGGTTTGGTGTGCTGACGGCGATCGTCTACTCGCTGTTTGTCGCCTCGAATACGGGCTTGGAGTTTTTGGGTTTCGTACTCTTGTTCGTATCGGCGATCTCTATTGGCGCCTGGGCGTTCGTGGGCGGTCATCGAGGGATTCTGCTGCTGCAATTTTTCTATGCGGCGGCAGGGTTAATCGGCATGGTGCGTTGGTTTTGATTGGCATCTTTTATGCACCGAAAACCTCGCCAGCCTCGGTTGAGGCTTCTGCCAAGAGCGCCTGTTGGAGTCGTTGGAGTATGAGTAACGGGTGATGAATATCGAGCTTGCGCCCATAACCGGCACTGAAGCAGATCACCTGCTGCTGCTGTCCGACGCTTATATGGCGTCTTTGTACCCGCCAGAAAGTAACCACCTGGTCAGCAGCGAAAGTCTCAGAACTGGGGATGCGGTATTTATCGGTGCGCTTTTGAGGCCGGTCGGCGACGCCCAAATCACGGACACCGCCGAGCGCTGCGTGGCCTGCGTCGCTGCGCGCTTCTACCGAGAAGAAGGCTACGCGGAGATCAAACGTCTTTATGTTGAAGAAGCTTTTCGCGGGAATGGTCTCGCCAAACGCCTGATGCTGGCTATAGAAACCGAAGTCGTCGCTCAGGATATTCATTGCGCCCGATTGGAAATGGGCATTTATCAACCCGAAGCTGACGCGCTCTATCGATCTTTGGGTTATCGAGAGATCCCGCCGTTTGGCGATTATCAACTCGACCCCCTGAGTCAATTTCTCGAGAAGGTCCCGCTCTAGCACCTGCCACACGGAGTCAGTCCCACTGGCGCTGGGGCGCGTGTTGTGCGCATGACAGTGCCAGGCGCTCAAGAACCCGCTCGGTAACTGCGCGTGTGAATCGCCCACGCCCTGACTTTGCACGCCTTTACTTTCGGAAAAAGACGCGTCTATACTGAAACCAGCATATGTTTTCTTTTGGCTGAGAAAACGCTGGCATCGGGGGATGCCCGCAAATTTCAGTCACGCGCTTCAGGTGCATAGGTGCCGGGTGCAAGGGAAGAGAAGCTGCGGCGGTGCAATGCCCAATGGGGCGGCGCCGACCACATAACGATAATAAATAATAAAAGGAGGGCTCATGAAGCGCTTCTATTACGTTAGTGACGATCTGGACGATCTCGAACAGATTGAGCACGACCTCGAATCGGCGGGTATCGCCCGTCCACAGATTTATTTGCTCAGTAATGACGACGTGGGGCTCGACAACCATGACGTCAATCGCGTTGCGAGCTTCCTAAAGACCGATGTGATTCACTCCGGAGAGATTGGCGCGATGCTGGGCTTGGCCGTGGCCGCCGTTATTCTTGCCGTTGCGCATTTTTCTGGGATAGCAGAGCAGGTCGGCTGGGTACCCTTCGTATTTTTGTCGATCATTGGGTTTGGCTTCGCGACCTGGGAAGCCGGCTTTATTGGCATGCAGGCGCCCAATGTGCATTTCACCCGATTTGAGAAGGCGCTGGCCCAGGGACGACATGTTTTGTTCGTTGAGACGGGTCGCGGAGACAAGAAAAAACTCAAGAAAGTCTTAAAACGATATCCAAAACTTGAGCGCGCTGGCACCGAGGTGACTCACACCTGGGCGTTAATGACCTTGCTCAAAAATTGGGAGAAATTCAGGAGTTGGGCTCTGGTTTTTCAGGGTCGTCCTGACAAACAACAATAATAACGCGGCTGCTAAGTACAGCCACCAATAAGGGAGTAACAAACAGCAAGAGAGGTTGTTAAGAGGCACAGACCTCATTCTCTGGCTGTTTGTTTACTGGGGGGGCGTTGGTGCCCATTTTTTGCACTGGGTGCGAGAGATAGACTATGTTTGCTGCGATTGTTCTGCTCGTCTTGGTGCTGGGGACTGTGGTTTTCCACTTCCTCAGCCCTTGGTACTTCACGCCGATAGCTTCGAATTGGTCCTCAATGGACGATACCGTCACGCTGACATTTGTCGTGACGGGGCTCGGGTTTGTTCTGGTCAATCTGTTCATTGCCTATTGCGTGATTAAGTTCCGCAACAAGGCAGGTCGACGGGCTGAATACGAGCCTGAGAGCGTCAAAATGGAAACCTGGCTTACGGTCTTGACCACCATCGGGGTGGCCGCCATGTTGGCTCCGGGTCTCTTTATTTGGAAAGACGTGGTGACGCCGCCGGATGACGCGGTAGAGGTAGAGGTGCTCGCGCGCCAATGGAACTGGTCCTACCGCTTACCGGGCGAAGACGGCCAGCTGGGCGCGGTCGCAGTGAGTCACACCAGCGCAGACAATCCGCTCGGCATTGATCCGTCAGATCCTTTTGGTCAGGACGATGTCATCGTTTACGACCCCGTTCTGCATCTCAAAAAAGATCAGCCGGTGACCTTCTTGCTCAGATCCACCGATGTATTGCACAACTTCACGGTCCCCCAATTCCGAGTGAAGATGGATTTTGTTCCCGGGCAAGTGTCCTATATCTGGGCGGAGCCCACCGCAGAAGGGAGTTATGACTTGCTGTGCGAGGAGCTCTGCGGTGTCGGTCACTACGCGATGCGCGGTCGCGTCATAGTAGATAGCGAAGCGCAGTACGCCGCCTGGTTGGCAGACCAACCCACGTTTGCCGAAACGCAGGCAGGTTTGAGTACAGACCTGATCGCTGGGCAGGGGGCTTACGCGGTCTGTAGCTCTTGTCATGGTGCGAATGGCGAGGGCAATAAAGCGATGCATGCGCCACAGTTGGCCGGCATGGATGCTGAGTACATGAAGCGGCAGCTTCGGCATTTCAAGCGCGGCGTGCGCGGCACTCATCAAGACGATACCTGGGGCCGCACAATGGCGCCCATGGCAATGATGCTGGCAGATGCGGCTGCAATTAATAACGTTGTGGCTTACATCGGGACCTTGTCTGGTCAGCCCGATTTTACGGATGGCAGCGAGTACAACCTAGCCGCTGCCGTTGAGCGTTACGAGCCGAGCGCTTCGGGAGATCCGAGCAAATCAGCGGCGCTGTATGCCTCGACCTGCGCTGAGTGTCACGGTGATGCCGGAGAGGGCGTTTGGACCGTCAACGCTCCCTCGCTCGCCGGTCTGGAAGATTGGTATCTAGCGACACAAATCAAAAACTTCCGTGATGGAGTACGAGGGCGTCACTCGGATGATCTTTACGGTCTCCAGATGGGCTTGGTGTCCAACACGATGACGGATGATCAAATGATTGAGGACATGGTCGCCTACATCGTGACCTTGGGTGAATCCACAGAACAGCCGGTAAAGCTGGCGCAACAGAGATAGTCGAGAGAATACGATGGAACATATTGCACACGACGAGACTAGTTTTGTTCGGCCCGCCGAAGTCGGCGAGATGGAGCTGTACCACGCCAAAACCTGGTTAGGGAAATACGTTTTTTCCCAAGACGCCAAAACCATTGCTATTCAGTACGCGGGTACGGCAATCGCAATTGGCATGGTGGCCTTGGTGCTGTCCTGGTTTATGCGATTACAGCTGGCCTGGCCGAATACCTTCAACTTCATCGATCCGGCCTACTATCTGCAGGCCGTGACCATGCACGGCATGATCATGGTGGTCTACCTGCTGACCGCGCTGTTTTTGGGCGGTTTTGGTAACTATCTGATCCCGCTCATGGTTGGCGCCCGGGACATGGTGTTTCCCTGGCTGAACATGATCAGCTTCTGGGTGTATTTCACAGCGGTTCTTTTGTTGGCCGCCAGCTTCTTTGTCGGCGGCGGCTCGACGGGTGCCGGATGGACGTTATATCCGCCGCAGGCAATCCTGCCCGGGACGCCAGGGTCCGAGGCCGGCATTCTGCTGATGCTCGCGTCGCTTGCCGTGTTCATCATCGGTTTTACGATGGGCGGCTTGAACTACGTTGTGACGATTCTTCAAGCGCGCACGCGAGGCATGACCTTAATGCGCATGCCGCTGACGGTTTGGGGTATTTTTGTCGCCACCGTGCTGGCGCTGTTTGCCTTCCCCGCACTCTTTGTGAGTGCCATCATGATGTCGCTGGATGTGCTGTTGGGCACCAGCTTCTTTATGCCAGCCATTATGACGATGGGGAACGAGGCCGATCATGTCGGTGGTAACCCGTTGCTGTTTCAGCATCTGTTCTGGTTCTTCGGTCACCCCGAGGTTTACATTGTCGCGCTGCCGGCCTTCGGTATCGTGTCTGATCTCATCAGTATTCATGCGCGCAAAAATATCTTTGGTTACCGCATGATGGTGTGGGCGATTGTGATCATTGGTGCCCTCAGCTTCGTCGTATGGGCGCACCATATGTATGTCAGTGGAATGAATCCCTATTTCGGGTTCTTCTTTGCCACGACGACATTAATTATCGCGGTGCCCACAGCACTCAAGGTCTACAACTGGGTGCTGACGCTGTGGCAGGGGAACATTCACCTGACCGTGCCAATGCTCTTCTCAATCGCATTTTTGCTGTTCTTTATTAACGGTGGAATGACGGGCCTATTTTTGGGTAACGCAACAGTGAGCATGCCTTTGTCTGACACACTGTTCGTTGTTGCTCACTTCCATATGGTGATGGCGGTTGCGCCAGTGATGGTGGTCTGCGGCGCCATTTACCACTGGTACCCCAAGATTACGGGGCGCTGGTATCACGAGGGTATGGCGCGATTCCATTTTTGGGTGACGTTTGTTGGTTCGTACTTGGTATTCCTGCCCATGCATTACTTGGGGATTATGGGCGTTCCGCGCCGCTACTTTGAGATCACCGGGACCACCTTCCTTCCTGACTCCGCCCAAAGCGTAAACGCGAGCATCACAATCGCTGCGTTAGTGGTCGGTTTCGCTCAGTTGGTGTTCCTCTACAACCTGATTGTCAGCGCGTTTAATGGCAAAAAAGCCCCAGGTAATCCTTGGAACGCGACGACGCTTGAATGGCAAACGGAGACCACGCCTCCCGGTCACGGTAACTTTGGTAAGGAGTTGCCGTGCGTCTATCGCTGGGCCTATGACTACAGCGTACCGGGCGTCGAGGAAGACTTTATTCCGCAAAACGTGCCGCCACGTAATTCACAGGCTTGAGGGCTAGGGTATGAGCAGTATATTTACCGAGCAACCGTGGATTGCCCATACGGGACCTATCCCGCCCGCGTTATCGGGAATGCAGATCGGACTAAATTCGCGTCGATCTGCACTGAAGGTGCTATTGAGCGTGGTGAGCGTCTTCTTCCTGCTCATGATCGTGGCCTACGGTGGAAGGATGCTTTACCAAGACTGGCGGCCGACGCCACAGATCAACTTGCTGTGGGCGAATACAGGCGTATTGCTGCTCAGCAGCCTGTGCTTGCAAGCGGCATTGCAATGGTCGAGAGACGGCAATGCGACTTGGGTGCGTCGCGGCATGGTTGCGGCTGCTGCGTTAACCGTTCTGTTTTTGGTCGGGCAGCTTGCCGCATGGCGACAACTCATCGGTATGGTGTTGGGCGACTTCAGTAATCCGTCGGTGGGGTTTTTCTTCATGATCACCGGTATTCACGGATTGCACATGGCGGGTGGCATGGTCGCGCTTGGCCGAGCCATCCGGCGCGCCTTTGCCAACGCCGACATGCGAGCGGTAGAGCACAGCGTCTCGAACTGCGCACTCTACTGGCACTACCTGTTGGGTGTGTGGCTGCTGGTGTTTGGTTTGCTGTTCACGGGTGATAATTTTGAGGTCCTGTTAAGGATCTGTGGCTTTATTTAACGGGGGAAAACACCATGTCTACTGAGACAATGGCAGCGGATTCGTTGGAGCTCAAGCCAGGTCTGGCGGGCTTCTTCGATGACTGGAGTTCAGATCAGCGCGCTTTCAAGGGAGTTCCCTGGGGCAAGGCAATGATGTGGATATTCCTTGTCAGTGACACGTTCATTTTTGGCTGCTTCCTGGCGTCCTATATGACCGTCCGGATGTCCACGTTAGACCCGTGGCCCAGCGCGAGTGAGGTTTTTGCACTGAGCTTTGGTGGCGCGCCGATCCCCTTGATTTTGATCGCCATCATGACGTTTGTGTTGATTACCTCGAGCGGGACGATGGCGCTCGCTGTCAATTATGGGTATCGCAAAAACAAGTGGGTCACGTTCTGGCTGCTACTCGCCACGGCGTTGCTAGGCGCCACTTTTGTCGGCATGCAGGTTTTCGAGTGGAGTAAATTGATCTTCGAGGAAGGTGTCAGGCCCTGGGGGAACCCCATGGGGGCGGCGCAGTTCGGGTCCGTGTTCTTCATGGTGACCGGGTTCCACGGATTCCATGTGTCTATTGGGGTGATATTCCTCTTTATATTCTCCTACAAAGTCGCCAAGGGGCATCTCGATGATCAAACTCCGGGCTGGTTTACGCAGCGCGGTGGCAACTATGAAGAAATTGAGATTTTGGGCCTCTACTGGCACTTCGTGGACTTGGTCTGGGTCTTTATTTTTGCGTTCTTCTATCTCTGGTGAGGGGGTAAAACATGGATCATGCAGCTCATGGGCACGAGCCCGTTATCCGGCAAGAGGAAGCGATTCAGCATCCCCTCGGCATCTATTTTAAAATATGGATCCTGTTATTTGTCTTGAGCGCGATGTCCTACGCGGTGGATTACTACCAAGTGCAGGGCTATATGCGCTGGTTTCTAATTTTGTTTTTTATGGTGCTTAAAGCGGGTCTGATTATTGCTGTTTTCATGCACATGGTGTGGGAACGGTTGGCCATGGTGTACTTCATTCTTGTCCCGCCAGCACTTCTTCTCACTTTGGTGGCTATCGGTTCCCTCGAGGCTGATTGGACGTTTTTTCAGCGGGGGGTCTACTTCCTGAAGGAATTGATCATCGCGTCGCCAGTAGCGCCGCATCACTGATGTTTACGGGACTGACAGAGAGGTATCGATAATGGGTGGTCAAAACGCGGGTAAAACGAACTATGTGACGCATGTGGTGGTATTCGTGGCGTTGACCGCCCTGATGTATGTCTTCGCCTTTACCCTAGTGGGGCATAACGAGAACGTGCCGGAGCGCGTCGACACCGTCCACGCAGACAAGCAGGGCTAAGGTCTGCGAGACACATGGCCGGCGACCTCTAAGGTCGACGTGTCGCGATAAAGCGTCATGAACTCCCGGGCGAGGTCGCTTGCAACGAAGGGCGGCGTAATGACACCGGCGTATTGGGCCAGCGGGTCGATAAGGTAAATGGCGCTGGAATGCGTGACTTCATAGACGTTCTCCGCAGTCTCCGGTTCTGCTCTGAAGGGCGCGCCGAGCTGCCGAGTGAGGTTGGTCAGTTGACCGATTGACCCGGTAGCGCCAACAAAACTGGGATCGAAGTACTTCACATAACGCTGTATCTGAGCCGCCTTGTCGCGCGCCGGGTCGACCGAAATAAAGACGAACTGAATGTGTTGCTCGCTGATGCCAAGGCGCACCATTTCCTGCTTCACGAGTGATAGGTCGTACAGTGTCGTTGGGCAGATATCGGGGCAGTACATGAAACCAAAGAAAACAAACGACCAGCGCGCCTCGAGGGAGCCGAGGTCGAATACGCCCTTGTCGTCGTCAACCAGTATGAATTCGGCCAGCGGTCTGCGCTCGGAGAAAGGCGTCAGCGCCGGCCCGAGCAATGCGTCATCGCGGGTGGCGATGCTCCCTTTAACCAACGCGAAATATCCACTTCCGGCGAGACCGATTCCCACGCACGCGGCCGTAATGAGCACCCAAGAAGTCAGCGATCGCTTGGTCAAGACTTCCATCCTGTTAATAGCCCCCCGTATTGAGATCCCCGAGTCTGACAACGCAGGCTGCATGCCGTCAATAATACAGGGTGAAAGTTCAGTGAGCCGTGGGCGTGAGACGTGGTTGTGCAGTACACTTGACGCTCATCAGCTTCGACCGCGAACCAACATGGGTAGCTTCCAGTGATGGAATCCAGTCTGACAGCTCGCGCTACTTGGCGCGACTATTACGAGCTTTGTAAGCCGAATGTCGTCTGGCTGATGATTCTTACCGCGATTGTCGGGATGTGTATGTCGACGCAAGGTGTGGTGCCAGTGGCAACCGTTTTCTTTGCAAGCCTTGGAATCGCTTTGTGTGCAGCCTCGGCTGCCGCTATCAATCATCTGGCAGATCAGCACGTGGACGCCATCATGGCCCGAACATCAGGCCGCCCCATCGTCAAAGGCAAAATCGACTCTCAAGGCGCTGGAATTTTCGCGTTTGTGCTGGGATCGCTGGGCATGCTGGTACTGCTTACCTGGGTTAACTCGCTGACTGCCTGGCTGACGCTGGCGTCTCTGGTTGGTTATGCGTTTATCTACACGCTTTACCTCAAACGAGCGACGCCTCAGAACATCGTGATTGGCGGGCTTGCAGGGGCCATGCCACCCCTGTTGGGTTGGACGGCCGTGACGAATCAGGTCGATGGTCATGCATTGCTTCTGGTGCTCATTATTTTTGCCTGGACGCCGCCGCATTTTTGGGCGTTAGCGATTGCGCGCAAAGAGGAGTATGCGAAGGTGGAGATACCGATGTTGCCGGTCACTCACGGCAGCGAGTACACGGCAATGCATATCTTGCTGTATACCTTGATGCTCTTTGTTTCTTCACTGCTTCCGGTAGCGACCGGACTGAGTAGCTGGATTTATCTAATCGGTGCATCGGCGCTGGGTGCGGTATTTATTTATCAGGCGGTCGTACTGATGCGAACAATGAAGAATAGCGATGCAATGAAAATGTTCCGCTTCTCTATCGTTTACTTGATGGCGATCTTCCCGATAATGCTGTTGGACCATTACTTCTTGCCAAAACCGTTGCTCTGAATGCGGCCCGCCGACAGAGCGGGCAGAGGGCTTACAGGTGCGGCCGCACCGTGGTGATCACATGAACGAGATTGAAAGCTTACTGTCGATAGATCCGTTTGCTTGGAGTGCTGTGGGAAGCTGCATTCTGTGCGGGAGCCTGATCGGGCTGGAGCGGCAGATCAAAGGGAAGCCAGTTGGCATCCTGACTGCGTCGTTGATTGTTCTCGGGACCTACATCTTTCTCACGATCACGCAGGGGTTTTTCCCTGAATCGGCTGATCCCACGCGAATTATCGGTCAAATCGTAACGGGTATCGGTTTTCTGGGAGCGGGTGTGATGCTGGCAAAGGATGGCGTCATCCTCGGTGTGACCTCCGCTGCTACTATTTGGGTGCTGGCGTCGATCGGTGTGATCATCCCCATTGCCGGTAACGCCACGGCGATTAAGATGGCGCTCGTTGTGTTGGCTGTGCTGTTGCTGGTGGATCGTCTCGAACACGTGTTCTCCTCGCTGACTCGTGGGGTGCATGCGCACTACAGCACTTGGCGTCAGGGAGATGAGCGCCCCTCCTGGTGGCGTCGCCGCTATATCAATCCTGAGGCGAGTAATCGGCCAACCGAGAGAGAGTGATGCGGCTTTCTCCGGTTGCAAAGAGCGCTTGCAAAATGTCCCAGAAGTGTCAGGAAGGCACGGGTTTACTTGATTCCGGGGTGGGTAAAGCCGCTCGTACCACTGGTGGTCTGGTAACCGCGCTGTCTTGGGTGTCAGCGCAATGGGTGACGCGAAACTCAAGCGCCGTATCGAGCGGTTTTTGGGGGATGTGGCGACTCGCATTATTATTGTGCTGTGTTCAGTCACCTCTGTTACAGGCTGTCGGAGATTACGATCTTGTAATCCACGGCGGCCGGGTCATTGACCCCGAAACCAATCTGGATGCGGTGCGATCTGTTGGAATACGCAATGGCCGCATTGAGGCGATAAGCGAGGCAGCGCTGGTGGGACGGGAGCGGCTTGATGCCAGCGGTCTGGTCGTGGCCCCGGGTTTCATCAACCTCCATTCTCATAGCGTTGCGGCGCCAGGTTATCGGCTGGAATTGCTTGATGGCGTGACGACAGTTCTGGAACTCGAGGCAGGTCGCTTCCCCGTTCCGCGACGAGAACACGCAACCAATGCCACCGCCCTGACGCATTATGGCGCCTCGGTAGGGCATGCATGGATTCGGATGTCGGTGATTGATCCCGAGGGGCTGCGAGAGGTAGCTCGCTCAGGAAAGGTAGACATGTCCGGCCCCGCTTTTACCCAAGTTGCCAGTGACGATCAGCGAGAACAAATAGAGACGCTTATCGCTCGAGAAATCGCAGCGGGGGGGCTGGGGATCGGCTTCCTTCTCGACTATATGGCTTCAGCGGTGGATGAGGCTGAACGGGATATGGTTTTCAGGGTGGCGGCGCAATACGGCGTTCCTGTCTTTGCGCATGTGCGACGCGGCATAGATGGTGATCCTGCGGGATTGGACGAGATCATTGCCGCCGCAGAGCGAGCGGGCGCTTCGGCACACATTTGTCACATCAATGCCAGTGCGATGAGTGGCGTATCCGTATGGCTCGATAAAATCGATGCGGCGCGTGCGCGCGGCGTTGATGTGACCACTGAGATGTTTCCCTGGACGGCCGGGTCAGCGTTGATTTCCTCTGACGTGTTTTCCCGCGATTGGCGTCGAATTTTTTCGATCGACTACGGCGATGTGCAGTGGGCAGAAACGGGCGAATGGCTCACCGAGGAAACGTTTGAGCGCTATCAGCAAGAAAGGCCTGACGGGCAGACCATGCATCACTACATTCGCGAGGAGTGGAATCGGCTTGCCATCGAGCGTCCGCACGTGATGGTCGCGAGCGATGCCATGCCACTGACGAGTTACGATCGGAAAGTGGTGCCCAATGGTGCGGGCACATCGGCTCGCATCCTCGGTCAGTATGTTCGCGAAGAGCAGCTGCTCACACTGAGTGACGCGCTAGCCCGCTTAAGTCTGCTTCCGGCCCGGCGACTGGAATCCTTTGCACCCGCGTTTGCTCGAAAAGGGCGTCTTCAGCTCGGTGCGGACGCGGATATTGTGGTGTTTGACGCCGATACGATCGGAGCGCGAGCGAGCTATCTCGAGCCCTTTGCGCCAGCAGCGGGCTTGCGGGCCGTTGTTGTCGGCGGCGCCGTGGCCGCTCATGACGGTGAGCTAATGGCGGAGGCCTATGGCGGGGCGCTTATCACGGCTTCGCCCTGACGCCCGCATGATAGAGCCCGCGCAAGGCCTCTTTATCCATAATCTCGATTCGCCCATATCGTTGCTTTACCGCACCGGCACTCTGCAGGGTCTGAATGGACTGATACAGCGATTGACGTGAGCAGTGCGCCATTTGCGCCAGCTGCTGTGAGGTCAGTCTGACTGTTGTCGGTACCGTCGCGTCGCCACTCATCTCTGCGAGCATCAATAAAAGCCCAGCGACCCGACGCGGTCGCTCCCGTATCAAGTTGTGCTGCTGCAAATTGAGTGCGGCGCGGAAACGGTTGGCTTCGATTTTGAGCACCAAGGGATATAGCTTGGGATGATCCTCCAGTAAGTTGAGAGCGACCTTTCGCGGTATGCCCAAAATCGTGCTACCAGCGCATCCGACGAGGTTTCGCTCGGCAGGGGTGTCATGAAATTGTGCGATCCAGCTAGATGTGCTGCCCGCCCCGAAGATCGCCAGGGTGAGCTCCTCTCCATCCTCAGAGCGGGCCACCATAGCGATCTCACCTCTGACCACCACCCATAAATGGTGATGAGGGTCACCGGCGGCCTGCAAGACTTTGCGGTGTGCTAAGGCGTGTAGTCGACTCCGCGACAGCAGTGCGCGCAAGTCCTTGCCGGGCAGGTGTTCGAAAACGGCCTGCTGCGCTAAAAACTGACCGAGCTCCTGTGCTGAAATGTCTGGCTTCATGATGAAACAGCTGCGGCATCTAATTGTCATATTTTAGACAATTAATAGGTTCTGTCGCTGTTAAATTAGTGCATGCAGGGGGGCGTATGTCGTCAGCTAATTTCAGTCAAATCAACCGGGCCGCACAGATCACGACGCTGTCTCAACAGACATTTGATGTCTGCGTCATTGGCGGGGGCATCACGGGTGCAGGAATTGCCCGCGATGCCGCCCTCCGGGGATTATCCGTGGCGCTAATTGAAGCGAGGGATCTGGCCAGTGGTACCAGCAGCCGCAGCTCGAAGATGATTCATGGAGGTCTGCGGTATCTCGTTGCAGGTGATATCGCAGTGGTTAAGGAATCCGCGTCGGAGCGCAGCACATTGCACCGCATTGCGCCGCACTTGGCACAAAAAACGCCCTACGTCATTCCGACGACGAGCACCCGCAGCAAGTTGACCCTCAGAGCAGCGCTTTGGGCCTACGAGCGATTGGGTGGGGTGGCGCGAGAGGACTTTCACGAAGTTTGGTCTGCCGCTGAATTAGCGGATAAAGAGCCACTGATCGATCGAACGGGGCTTAATGGCGCGGTCGTCTATCCAGAATTTTTGACCGACGATGCGCGGCTCACGGTGGCAACGGCGCGATCCGCGTTGGCCCATGGGGCGAGTGTAGTGACGTATCTTAGCGCGGCAAAAATTACTCGTGAGGGTGATTTTGTGGTGCACGCACAATCGACCCTGCCGGGGGACCCCGCAGAAGTCACCATCCGTGCCCGGGCGCTTGTCAATGCCGCCGGTCCCTGGGTTGATGAAGTTTGCGGTCTAGAGGGAGAGCAACCACAGAGACTGGCCCTCAGCCGGGGTGTGCATCTGGTCGTCAATCACTCTGATTTGCCCGTGTGTCACACCGTCGTCATGCGCACACCAGACAGGCGTCGTATCTTTGCGGTGCCGTTGGGGCGGTACACTTACATCGGAACCACAGATGACTACCACCCCGAATTCGAATACTGGCCACCGGTGACGGAGCAGGACGTCTCGTATCTGCTCTCCACGACGAAAAAAATCATGCCTGAGGCAAGTTTGTCGCCTGAACGCATGGTATCGGCGTGGTCGGGTATCCGACCGTTGGTGGGTGACGGATCCGGGCGTGCCTCTAAAGAGCTGTCCCGCAAGGACGAGGTGTGGGTATCTCCCAGTGGCATGCTGTCGGTCGGGGGCGGTAAGCTGTCGGCGTATCGGGCGATGGCTGAACGGGTGGTCGATCAAGTTGTCGCGCAGCATGCATTCTCGGCGAGGCCATGTGTTACGGCGGAGGTGCCATTACCCGGCGGCGAGGGCGCCGCACGGGCGACTGACTTGAGCACACTGGATCCGGGTGATGCCGAGCGCCTCACCAGGCTCTACGGTAACGAAGCGCCGTCAATTGTGGCGGGCAGTGCGGAGACCGGGTTGATTGCGGCCGAGGTGCGGCACGCGGTGCGTTGCGAGGGTGCGCTTAGACTGGAAGATTACTGGGCGCGTCGCAGCAGCCGCGCGTGGTTTGATGTGGGCGCGGGGTTACCGATTCTCAACGACGCCGCAGACACCATGGGGGCATTGTTAGGTTGGGACAATGTGCGGAAAACCGCAGAGATCGCCAACTGTCGGGAGATTGATCAGGCCAGCAGAGCAGGCTATCTCAGCGCAAATAATGAATCAGGAGACGCCCATGCTCGCCGCGCAATTGGTTGAACTGATCGGCGCAGAGCAAGTCGCTACAGACAGTACGACACTCGCCGCCTATCGCTTTGATCGTTGGTGTCTGAAGCACTGGCGGGACTGGCAGGGCTTGACCGTTGAAGGTCCTGCTTGTGTCGTGCGGCCACGCGATACAGGGGATGTACAGGCGGTAATGCGCTTCGCCGCAGCAGAGGGCGTCGCGATCGTGCCCTGGGGCCTCGGCAGCGGTGTATGCGGCGGTATCGAGCCGCGCGACGATCAGATTTTGTTGGACATGAGCGCGATGAGCCGAGTCGTCGAACTCGACGAGGAAAATCTTTTGCTGACTGTCGAGGCGGGCATTAACGGCCTGGTCGCTGAGGAGCATGTCGCAGCCCGAGGGCTCACGATCGGGCATTGGCCACAGTCTATCGGTATCAGCTCGGTCGGAGGATGGGTATCGACCCGAGCGTCGGGGCAGTTCTCGACCGCCCACGGCAATATTGAGGACATCATTTATTCGCTGGAGATGGTTCTGCCCAATGGAGACGTTGTGTTGCTGGGCAAGGCGCCGCGCGCCGCCGCGGGCCCTGATTTGCGGCATTTGGCGCTGGGAGCGGAAGGAACGCACGGCATTGTCACCCGAGTGACTTTGTCTCTACGGAGGCAACCTGAATGCCGGCGGTTCAGCGCATGGTATTGCCCGGATATGGCATCAGGGTTTCGCGCCCAACGCGAGATCGTGCAGAGTGATTGGCGGCCCCCGGTCATGCGCCAGTACGATGCTTCAGAGGTTGCGCGGTTATTCCCCGATTATGTTTGCGACGACAATGGTTTAATTCTGTTGGTGCACGAGGGGCCCACTGCGCGCGTGAATGCCGAGTGTGAAGCGATTGAGTCCATCATAGAGACGATGGGACTGCGCTCTGCAGACGCGGGGGCAGCAGAGGGTTGGATGAGTCATCGGAACAACGTGCCCGAATGGCGAGACCTCCTTGAACAGGGTTTGATTGCTGACACAATCGAAGTGTCGGGCAGCTGGAGCCAGATAGACACTATTTACCAGGACGTGGTCGCCGCACTCAAAGCTGTGCCGGATTGCGTGAATGCATCGGCGCACAGTTCCCACGTGTACCGCTCCGGTATTAACCTCTACTTTACTTTTGCTTGCATGCCCGAGGACGCGTCGGTGATGGGTGATCGCTACCTGGAGAGCTGGGATCGCGCTTTGACGGCCACTGCCGCTGCCGGCGGTGGTATCGCCCATCACCATGGATCGGGTCGATTGCGGCGCCAGTATCTGCATCATGATCTGGGTAAGTCGGGGATAGACCTGCTTCGCACCATCAAGCGCGCCATCGACCCGCAGGGTTTGCTGAATCCGGGTAACCTGCTCCCGATTGACGAGGTGCCATAGGCGATGCTGTGTCTGGGCTGCACAATGAGCTACTTGTGACCGACTCAATGGAGAAGCCTGCCGATCTTATTCTGGCAATTGATTTCGGCACGCAGAGTGTGCGCGCTCTGGCTTATGAAAAAACCGGTCACTGCGCAGCAACCTGCCAGATTCCGGTGACAGATTACCGGCATCCAGCACCCGGCTGGTCAGAGCATGATGTGAGCGGATTTTGGGATCTGCTTGTCGAGGCCAGCTTGGGACTCTGGGCCAAAGGCGTCGATGCAGAGCGCGTCGCCGGTCTGGTGGTGACCACCCAGCGAGCCACGGTGATTAACCTTGATGCAGCTGGCGAGCCGCTGCGTCCCGCGATTATTTGGACCGACCAGCGCCGCGCGTCTATTCCGAGCAAGCTCCCATGGTATTGGCGCGCTATTTTTGGGCTATTACGCATTCGGTCAGTGATCGATAACTTTGAGGCAGAGGCCGAGGCAAACTGGTTGGCGCAACACCAGCCGGAGGTGCTGGCCAAGACGGCACACTATCTTTTGCTCTCGGGTTACCTCAATTACCGCCTGACCGATCGTTATGCCGACAGCATCGGTAGTCAGGTGGGGTACTTGCCCTTCGACTTCAAGAAGCATGATTGGTGCGCTGATGCAGATTGGAAGTGGCACAGTGTTGCGCTTTCCAGAGACGTATTACCCGAACTGGTCAGGGTGGGGGATGTGCTCGGTGGTGTCACAGAGCGCGCAGCCAGGGCGACCGGGCTGCCAGTGGGAGCGCCCGTGATCGCAGGGGCCGCCGACAAAGCCTGCGAAGTACTGGGCGTGGGTGCTAATCGGGCAGGCGTGGCCAGCGTTTCCTGTGGCACTACGGCGACCATCAACACGCATCACGCGCGTTACGTTGAAGTCGTGCCGTTTATGCCGGCCTACCCCGCCGCAGTGCCGGCGGAGTTCAATACGGAAGTGCAGGTCTTTCGCGGGTTCTGGATGGTGAGCTGGTTTCTTGACCAATTTGCGCAGCTTGAGCAGCAGCAGGCAGCGGCCTTGGGAGTTGCCCCAGAGTCGCTGTTGGACGATTTGCTCATGCAGACTTCGCCGGGCGCTGAGGGCCTGTTGTTGCAGCCTTTTTGGAACCCCGTTTTGGGTGAAACCGGCCCCGAAGGTCGCGGTAGCATCATCGGTTTTAAGGATTTTCACACGCGAGCGCATGTCTACCGGGCGTTGGTTGAGGGCATCGCTTTTGCATTGCGCGCGGGAAGGGAACGCATAGAGAGCCGAACAAAGACGCCGATTAGACAAATTCGAGTTTCCGGCGGTGGCGCGCAAAGCGACCAGGTCATGCAGATTTTGGCCAATGTGTTTGGGATGCCTGTCGAGCGTTTCGAGGATTGCGAAGCCAGCGGCCGGGGTGCGGCAATGATTGGTGCATCGACGCTGGGTTGGTTTACTTCAGTGATTGCAGCCAGCGACGAGATGCGCGGCGAGACCCAACAGTTTGTGCCTGACCCCGCCATAGCACAGGAGTACGAGCACATTTTCCGTGAGCGTTACCGGCCGCTCTATGCGCGGCTCAGGCCCTTGTTTCTAAGTCAGGTGAGTTGAGGTTTAGGGTGCCAAGTGTGACTGGGCTGGCCTGCGAGCCCCAACCGCAGTGCCGCCCATCGGGGGATAGGTGTCTTGCTGCACTTGGCCTATGATGCCAGCCGAGTGCTGGGTTTTAGGTGAGAAGTTGAATGGTGCGAGTGCTATGGCGACGGCTACGGATTGTGGCGTTGTGCGTCGCCGTCTCAAGTTGTGCAGAGTTTGTAGCCATGGGTAGCGAAGAGAACGCAGCGCCCCCGTTGGGGGGGGGTGCCCGCCCTGACTCGGTTGCTTGGAATCGGAGTGCCGTATACGGGCGCAATGGTATGGCCGCCACCGCGCACCCTCTGGCCTCTCAGATAGCGCTCGATATTCTCAAGCAGGGCGGGTCCGCCATCGACGCGGCGATTGCCGCCAATGCGGCACTGGGATTGATGGAGCCCACTGGGAACGGTATTGGCGGCGATATCTTTTTTATCGTCTGGGACCCCGAAACTATGCGGCTCCATGGCTATAACGGATCTGGGCGCGCGCCGCAGGGGCGCTCGTTAGAGGACCTTAAAGCGCAAATCGCTGCATTGCGCGCGAGTGGCGCTATGCCTGACAGCATGG
>Ga0181578_10001965_pt1 | contig 19544 bp, 20 predicted proteins | sample 071ome_21_FD_148659 | JGI IMG/M metagenome (GOLD analysis project Ga0181578, IMG submission 148659) | Coastal salt marsh microbial communities from the Groves Creek Marsh, Skidaway Island, Georgia - 071401CT metaG (spades assembly) | ecosystem: Environmental > Aquatic > Marine > Intertidal zone... | reverse complement strand
ATCGTAGCCGGGGGCATGGAGTCCATGTCGACGGTTCCCTTCTACGTCCGGGGGATGCGCTCAGGGGTCAAGTTCGGGAATCAGACGGTCGAGGATGGACTGATCCACGACGGCCTGTGGTGTTCGTTCGGTAACTGCCACATGGGCGGCCACGCCGAGTACACGGCGTCGAAGGCCGGTGTCTCGCGCGATGACGCGGACACCTTCTCGCTACGGTCGCATCAGAAGGCGGTCGAGGCGGCTCAGGCCGGACGGTTCGAGAACGAGATCGTTCCGGTCGAGGTGAAGACGAGGAAGGGCGTGTCCGTGGTCGACCGGGATGAGAGCCCACGCGCCGACACGTCTCTGGAGGTGCTTGGTAAGCTGCGTCCCGCCTTCGTGCGCGACGCTCCGGACGACATCGAGGATCACGTCGTGACCGCGGGGAACGCGCCCGGTCTGAACGACGGTGCTGCATCGGTCGTCGTGGCCTCGCTCGAGTATGCACAGGCCCATGGCCTCGAGGTCGACGCGGTGATCTCCGGCTACGCCACGGGAGCTACGGCACCGCAGGACCTCTTCTTCGCCCCGATTGCGGCGGTCCAGAACCTCATGAAGAAGGACGGCAAGGCTATCGGGGACTACGGCCTCTTCGAGGTGAACGAGGCCTTCGCTGTTCAGGCGATCGCAGACATGCGGGCTCTCGAGATGGACGAGGCGCGTGTCAACGTGAATGGAGGTGCGGTTGCCCTCGGACATCCGATCGGCGCCTCCGGCACCCGAATCCTGGTCACTCTCCTCAACGCGATGGACCAGAACGATGCAGCCACCGGCATGGCGACGCTGTGCCTCGGTGGCGGCAACGCCGTCGCACTCTCGGTCGAAAAGGCATGACGCCCAACAACGGAGCAAACGCATGACGAGCTTCACCGAATCCCTCGCTGGCCGGACCTTCGACGGCATCGCTGACGAGCGCCGCGGGCGCTACGCGCTCGGCGTGGTCGCGTTCGCGGTTGCCGCCGCGTTCTCGGCGCAGGTCGCAGTGCCGCTTCCGTGGACACCTGTGCCTGTCACGCTGCAGCCGTTGATGGTGATCCTCGCGGGGGCCGCTCTCGGGCCACGTCTCGGGGCGATTGCGATGGCTGCCTATGTGACCGTTGGCGCGCTCGGGGCGCCGGTCTTCTCGAACGGGGGTGGTGGACTGGGTTGGCTTCTGGGTCCGACCGGGGGCTATCTGCTCGCAGCACCTGCGGCTGCGTTCGTGACGGGTGCGGTCGCGGGTCGTTCCGGGCAGGCCTGGCGTCTGCTACTCGGACTGTTCGGGGGCGTAGTCACGATGTACGTCGGCGGTGTGCTACAGCTCATGGCGTTCACCGGTCAGGATCTCGATGCGGCACTCGCTGCGGGCGCGCTTCCGTTCCTCGTGGGCGATCTCACGAAGATCGGCTTTGCGTTCTTCGCACTGATCGCCGTGCGTACGGCCTCTCGCAAAGGCGACTGACGGACTTCACGTCGAAGGCGCGTACGGTCTCGTGGTGCGCGTCTCGACGCCGTTCCTGACCTCGACGGGTCGGGTTCGGATCGGGTGGCGCCTCAGCGGATTTTTCGGTGTCACCCTCCTGGTGGGCGTGGTGGTGGGGGTCGTGTCACCCCCGGGTGTCGTCGGTGGCGCATTCGCGCTGCTCGTCGGCGCGCTGGTGGCGGGGTCGACCCTGCTCGTGCTCGACGGGCGGAGGCCGAGTGCGCTCGGGTTCTACGTCGCGCGAGACAGTGTGACGGAATCCGTGCGCGGCACCGCGCTCGGTGTGCTGATTGGAATGACGGTCGTAGGGGCCATGGCGCTCCTTGGCGGAATGACGTGGGAGACTCGGCCCGGCACGGTTGTCGGCTGGCTGACGGGTGCCGTGGGTGCGCTGGCGTGGTTTGCGATTCCCGCGGCTGCCGAGGAAGCGCTGCTGCGGGGCTACCCGCTCCAGGCGCTGACCGAGGCCTACGGACCGCTGATCGGGATCGGGACGACCTCGGTCGCCTTCGGTGCGCTACACCTGGCGAACCCGGGTAGCGGCGCGCTCGAGGTCGCGAACGTGACGGCGGCGGGGCTTCTCTTCGGGGTCGTCTACGTGAGAACGCTCAGCCTTTGGTGGGTAACGGGTATGCACCTCGGCTGGAACTGGGCGCTCGGGTACGCGGCCGATGTCTCCGTGAGCGGGCTCGACGTGGTTGACGCCCCGCTCTACGAGGGGATGACGGCGGGTGCCGACTGGTTGGGAGGAGGGACATTCGGTCCCGAGGGTAGCGTGGTCGCGACATGCGTGTTGCTGGTCGCGACGTTGGGCTTGTGGCGTGCCGGGGCGTTGAAGCCCGGCAGCGCGGCCCTGGATGCGGGTTCACTGGTATGGGCCGAAACAGAACGCAATGAAAGGAAGGACTGATATAAAATGAGTATCGACATGATCGCGGTCGTGGGCGGAGGCACGATGGGCAACGGGATTGCCCACGTGGCCGCTCAGGCCGGCAAGCACGTACGCCTGATCGACCTCTCGGACGAGGTGCTGGAACAGGCGGTCGCCACCATCGAGAAGAACCTCGACCGGCAGGTGAAGAAGGAGCTGATCGATCAGGCAAAGCGAGACGAGACGCTCGTCCGGATCGAGACGGCCAACGACCTGGAGACAGGGGCTGCGGGTGTGGACCTCGTCGTCGAAGCGGTGCCCGAGGTGCCCAGCCTCAAGTATTCGATCTTCGAGACGCTCGATCGGGTGACCGCTCCGGACACGATTCTCGCTTCGAACACGTCGTCGATCTCGATCACGGAGATCGCCGCGCGGACCCAGCGTCCTGATAAGGTGATCGGGATGCACTTCATGAACCCGGTGCCGGTCATGAAGCTGATCGAGGTCATTCGCGGCCTCGCCACGAGTGACGAGACGACGCAGATCACGATCGATCTGTCCGAGCAGCTCGGGAAGACGCCCGTAGAGGTCAACGATTTCCCCGGCTTCGTCTCGAATCGGGTCCTCATGCCGATGATCAACGAGGCGGTCTTTGCGCTCATGGAGGGCGTGGCCGTACCCGAGGCGATCGACACGGTCATGAAGTTGGGCATGAACCACCCGATGGGGCCCCTGGCCCTGGCCGACCTGATCGGTCTGGATACCTGCCTGAACATCCTCGAGGTGCTTCATCGAGAACTCGGGGACGATCGCTACCGGCCATGTCCGCTCCTCAGGAAATACGTGGCCGCCGGATGGCTGGGACGAAAATCCGGGCGCGGCTTCTACCCATATGGCTGAGGTGGTGTCCACCACACCCGAGCCTCGAACGGATGACGAGCAGGTGATGACGATATGTTGAATGAAGAGCAGCTCGAGCTCCAGCAGCTCGCGCGCGACTTTGCAGAGGCTGAGCTCCGGCCCTATACGGCGGTGTGGGACGACCAGCGCGCACTCAGTGACAGCGTCTTCGAGAAGCTTGCTGAAAGCGGCTTCCTCGGGATGCTGATCCCGGAAGAGCACGGGGGCCTCGGTTTCGAGCTGACCACGTACCTGACCGTGCTGGAGGAACTCGCGTGGGGCGATGCAGCAGTTGCCCTCTCCGTCGCCATCCACAATGGTCCGGTCGTGGAGCTGCTGCTCCGGCACGGGACCGACGAACAAAGGGCGGCGTGGCTCCCGCGCATGGCGGCAGGCGAGGTGCTGGGCGCCTTCGCCCTCTCCGAGCCGGACAGCGGCTCCGATGCGTCCTCCATCTCCACCACGGCGGAGCACGTGGGGGACGGATGGCTCCTCCACGGGACCAAGCGCTGGGTCACCAACGGAGCGCGCGCCGGACTGGTGGTCGTCTTTGCTCGAACGGGTGACGATGGCCTCGGTGCCTTCCTCGTACCGACGGATGCCGACGGGTACGTCGTCGGTGATCGCGAAAAGACCCTCGGGTTGAGGGCGTCCGAGACCGTGTCGGTCGAGCTCAACGGGGTCCGGCTCTCGTCCGACGCCCTCGTGGGCGACGCTGGCCAGGGACTGCGCTACGCCCTGGAGGCACTCGACCTCGGCCGGATCGGGATTGCCGTCCAGGCGACTGGAATCGGACGCGCGGCGATCGAACATGCAGCTGCATACGCACTCGAGCGTCGGCAGTTCGGGACCCCCATCGCCCGCTTCGGTGCTCTGCAGGCGAAGCTGGCGGATGCTGCCCAGCGGGTAGCCGGAGGGCGCGCGCTCGCCTTCCAGGCCGCCGCTGCGTGGAGCCGTGGTCTCGAGAACGGGGCTCGTCTGGGCTCGACTGGCGTGACCGCGCAGGCGGCGATCGCCAAGCTGGCGGCCTCAGAGGCCGCGAGCTTCGCCTCGGACGAGGCGATCCAGATCTTCGGGGGCTACGGGTACATGAAGCACTACCCGGTCGAGCGACTCCTTCGCGATGCCAAGGGGACCGAGATCTACGAAGGAACCAACGAAATCATGAGACGTGTCATTGCCGGCGAGATCCTGCGGGATGCCGGCGATGAGAACCTTTGAGCAAGAGAACCATGGAACTCTTCAACTTGATGTCCGACGGCGGTCACGAGCAGATCATGTACTGGAGTGATCCCGAGTTCGGGTATCGGGGCATCATCGCCGTTCACGACACGACCCTCGGCCCGGCGCTCGGGGGGACGCGGTTCTGGACGTATGACGATGACCGGGAGGCCACAGTGGACGCCCTCCGCCTGTCCCGGGGGATGACGTACAAGGCCGCGATCACGGGTCTCAACCTCGGGGGCGGCAAGTCGGTCATCTGGGGAGACAACAAGCAGGCCGACCGGGAGATGATCTTCCGCGCGCACGGCCGCGCGGTCGATTCGCTGGGTGGACGCTACATCACTGCCGAAGACGTGGGGACGTCGCCCGACGACATGGAATACGTCGCGATGGAGACGGAGCACGTGGTGGGGCTTCACGGACGCTCCGGCGACCCGTCTCCGGTCACCGCATATGGCGTCTACCAGGGGATCAAGGCGTCTGCCGCGGAACGATACGGGAACGACTCGTTAAAGGATCGCCACATCGCGGTACAGGGACTTGGCCATGTCGGCTACTACCTCTGCCAGGATCTGGCCTCCGAGGGCGCCAAACTCACGGTCACCGACATCGACGAAGACGCAGTGAACCGAGTGGTCGAGGAATTCGGGGCCACGGCCGTAGGACCCGACGCGATCTATGCGGTCGATGCGGACATCTTTGCGCCGTGCGCGCTCGGTGCCGTGGTCAATGACGACACACTCGAGCAGTTCACCTTCGACATCATCGCGGGCGCCGCGAACAACGTGCTCGCCAAGAGTTCGGTGCACGGGCCGGCCGTGGCCGAGAAGGGCATCCTTTACGCACCGGACTACGTGATCAATGCGGGCGGTCTGGCGAACGTCTACGGGGAGATTCACGACTGGGATGCGGTGCGGTCGAAGAGGAAGGCTGGTGAGATCTATCAGACGTTATTGCGGATCTACGCGCTTGCGGGGTCCGACGGGATCGGTACGCACGCGGCAGCGGATCGGGTCGCCGAGGAGCGGATCGCTCAGGCACGGCACCTCCAGCGGACCTGGTAGTGTGCTCGAACACCTGAGGCAGGCGGACCCGGCGATCTTCGACGCTCTCGTGTCGGAGGTGGGTCGTCAGGAAGACGGACTCGAGATGATCGCGTCCGAGAACTTCGCGTCCCTGGCGGTCATGGAGGCGACGGGTTCGGTGATGACGAACAAGTACGCCGAGGGCCTGCCCGGCCGACGCTACTACGGCGGGTGCGAGTTCGTGGACATCGCCGAGGACCTCGCGCGGGATCGTGCGGTCGAGCTCTTCGGGGCGGAGCACGCGAACGTGCAGCCCCACTCGGGTGCGCAGGCCAACATGGCCGCCTATTTCACGCTGCTCGACCCCGGTGACTCGATCCTCGGCATGGATTTGAGTCACGGTGGCCACCTGACCCACGGGTCACCTGTGAACTTCAGCGGGAAGGTCTTCGAGGCCGTGGCGTACGGAGTGCGGCAGGAAGATGGGATGATCGACTACGAGGCCGTGCGCGATCAGGCCCGGGGCGCACGGCCGAAGATGATCATCGCGGGCGCGAGCGCGTATCCGCGCGTGATCGACTTCCCGGCATTCGGTGAGATCGCCCGAGAGGTCGGTGCGGTGCTCCTCGTCGACATGGCCCATATCGCGGGGCTTGTGGCGACCGGGCACCATCCGTCGCCGGTTCCGTACGCGGACGTGGTCACGACCACGACCCACAAGACGCTGCGGGGGCCCCGGGGCGGACTGATTCTGTGCCGAGAAGAGCACGCGAAAGGGATCGATAAGGCGGTGTTCCCCTTCATGCAGGGGGGGCCACTCATGCACGTGATCGCCGCGAAGGCGGTCGCGTTCGGCGAGGCGCTTCAGCCGGAGTTCTCGACGTATTCGGGTCAGGTGATTGCCAACGCCAGGGCACTCGGAGCTCGCCTGCGGGAGCACGGTTTCGAGCTCGTGTCGGGTGGCACGGACAATCATCTCGTTCTCGTGGATCTGAGGAGGAGCCACGTGGATCTCTCCGGAAAGGACTCGGAGGAAGCGCTCGAGACATCGGGGATTACGGTGAACAAGAACACCGTTCCTGGTGAGAGCCGCTCCCCCTTCGTCACGTCCGGCCTCCGGATCGGAACGCCCGCGCTCACCACGCGTGGGATGAACGAGGGTGAGATGCACCTGATCGCGGACTGGATCGCCGAGGTCCTCGCCGCTCCCGCAGACGATGCGGTGCGAAGGCGGGTGCGAGCTGAGGTCAGCGAACTGTGCGGTTGTTTTCCTCTCTATCCCGAGTTGACCCAGAGCTGATTTTCGAGCGTGACCGCGCCCTCGGGACGGTTGGGTGCGCCACCTAGCGCGAGGGCAGGGGCTTTCCCACATTCGTCGCCATGACAGACGTTCAGTTTGCAGACGAAGTACTCGACCAGCTCCAGGAGCGGAACCCACGGTTCCACGCCCGCTCCTACGAGTTCGTCCTGCACGCACTGCACTCGGTCATCCGGTCTCTCGACGAACCGCGTCACATCTCGGGGCGCGAACTCACCGATGGCGTTCGAGAGCTGGCGCTTGGGCGATACGGTCCCCTCGCCAGGACCGTGCTCGAGCACTGGGGCATTCACGAGACGGAGGACGTGGGCCGTGTCGTATTCGCGATGGTCGAACAGGGCATCCTCGTAAAGGAGGATGAAGACCATCCGGAGGATTTCACCGACCTCTTCGATTTCGAAGAGGCCTTCGACGACAAATATCCGTGGAGTGCCCACCCCTGATTGCATGGGCCGGCTCGAATGGTCGGTCGACAACCAAGACACGCCCGGCTGAGCCAGGCAAGCCGGCGGCCTCGGCCGCCGAGAAGACCTCGGGAGGGGATGGACATGGTGGATGACGGCGGATTTCCGCGTTGTCAGAAATGTGAAGGGGGCATCCTGCTCCCGCTTTCCGACTACGGAAGAGACGGAGCACCGATTCGTTACAAGGCATGGGTCTGCTCGAATCCGGAGTGCGGGTTCAATATCCGCATCGACAACGGGGAGATCACGCTCGGCCGACAGATCGGGCAGAGCTACAAGTAAGCCCCGCGCGTTCCGCTGCATCGCGTCCCGGCTGCGGCCTCCGTCTGCACCATGAACCCGGACCGCTCACCGCCGAGGCCGTTCTCGCGCGGTGACCTCGTCGCGCAGACCGGCCTGGAGGCGTCGGCCTTCGATGCGCGTGCGATTCAGGAGGTCGGGGTACCCCAGCCCGTTCTCATGGAGAACGCCGGTCGGTCGGCCGCGCTCGTGATTCAGCGCGTGTTTCGACCGTCGCGTGTCGTGGGCCTCGTGGGAGGTGGCAACAACGGGGGTGATGCCCTGGTGGTCCTTCGAACGATGGCGGCGTGGGGGCTCGAGAGCACCGCAATCCTCGTGACCGAACGTGATGCTGAGGATCCGCTGCTGCATGGATGGCCTGTGAGTGTGGTCCGTGACGAAGACCTCTCCGACGCCGATCTGTCGCGTCTTCTGGACGGGGCTGACGTGGTGGTCGACGGGGTGCTTGGAACGGGTGTCCGGGGGGCACCTCGAGAGCGGCAGGCGGCTGCGATCCACGCGATGAACGCCTCGTCCACGCCCGCGGTGGCGCTGGACATTCCATCGGGCGTGGACGCGACCTCTGGGGCCCGGCCGGGCAGTACGGTAGACGCCGCCCTGACGATTTCTTTTGGTGCACCGAAGACCGGTGTATTGCTTCATCCCGCGCGGGCGCGCGTCGGGCGGCACGTCACTGTCGAGATCGGCTTCCCTCCGCTCTTGGCATCCGACTCGGCGGCGATGGTGGTGACCCCCGACTTTGCGCGCAGGCACCTTCCCCTCCGCGAGACGGACACGCACAAGAATCGTGTCGGACGTCTTCTGATCGCGGGGGGTGGGATGGGGATGGCCGGTGCCGCCATCCTCGCCGCTCGAGCCGGCTTTCAGGCGGGGGCTGGTCTGGTGCAGGTGTGTTCGGTGCCGTCGAACCGCGACGCGATCCAGGCCGGAATCCCGGAGGCCATCTTTATCCCGTCCGACGACGCCGCATCGATCTTCGAGGCGTCCGTGAATGCGGATGCGATCGTGGTCGGCCCGGGGCTGGGCACGAGCCAGGAAAGTATTTCGCTCCTGGCGACGATCGTCAGCGAGGGAGCGCAACCGATCCTTCTCGACGCGGACGCGCTGAACCTCGCTGCGGTGGGAGAGATCTCCCTGGCTGAGATCGGCGCGCGCCGACCGGTCCTGATCACCCCGCATCCTGGTGAGATGGCGCGCCTGGCACCGGAGACGGTCGACCTGGATTCGCCCATCGACGTCGCTCGGGCGGTCGCGTCGGAGCGTTCGGTCGCCGTGCTGTTCAAGGGGGCGCCGTCCGTCGTCGCACCCCCGTCGGGCCCGGTGTTGATCGACACGCAGAGTTCGTCCGACCTTGCGGTGGCGGGGATGGGCGACACACTCGCCGGTGCGTGCGGGGCCCTGATGGCTCAGGGGCTTCCACCCCACCTGTCGGGAGCCATCGGGTTGTACCTCTCCGGCCGGGCGGCGGGGCTTGCGGCACGAGGCGCAGGCCTGACCCCGTCGGATGTGTCGGACCACCTGCCGGACGCCCTGACGGAGACAACGGTCGCTGCGACCGACCTTCCTTTTCCGTTTGTGATCTTCGACGCGGAGGCCCCTCGATGAGTGGGCCGCGTGGCCCGTACGGGCCGGGCGCCGAGTTCGAACTCATCCGCCGCCTGACCGAACTCGACGGCGATCTGCCGCCGGAGGTTCGCATCGGTCCGGGTGATGACGCCGCCGTGCTCGAGGGCGGTTGGATCGTCAGCACGGACCTGACGGTTGAGGATGTTCACTTTCGCCGTGCATGGATCACCGACCGCGAGGTGGGCTACCGCGCCGCGACGGCTGCCCTGTCCGATATGGCGGCGATGGGTGCCGGGCCGGTCGGGGTGCTCGTCTCGATTGCGGCGCCACGGGGAGGGGCCGTGGATGTCGAAGCGGTCCAGGCGGGCATCGTGGACGCGGCCAGGGCCGTGGGGGCCGCGGTCATCGGAGGGGACATATCCCGCTCTCCGGGCCCGCTCATGATCGATGTCGTCGCACTCGGGCGGACGGGCTGGCCCGTGCGTCGCGATGGCGCCGAAGCGGGTGATCACGTCTGGGTGACCGGCTCGCTCGGGGCCGCAGCTGCAGCGGTCCGGGCGTGGGAGGCTGGGGAAGAACCGGCTCCGGCGCTCCGGTCCGCCTTCGTGAAGCCGATTGCCCGGACGAGTGAGGCGCGCTGCCTGGTCGAGCATGAGATCGTCGACGCGATGATCGACGTATCGGACGGGCTCGTCGGGGATGTCGGGCATATCGCCGCTGCCTCCGGAGTGAAGATCGTTCTCGACCTCGTCGACATCCCTGTCGCCGAGGCGGCGCGGGACGTTCTGGGAGCCGAGGCGGCGCTAGAGTCGGCGCTGACCGGGGGCGAGGACTACGAGCTCTGCTTCATCACGGACCCGGGGATCGTTGACCCGGGCTACTTTCTGGGGCGCTATGGGGTTTCGGTGACGCGGGTCGGATCCGTGTCGGATGGGGACGGCGTCTGGCTTAGGGGTGAAGACGGAACGGTGACTCAGGTGACCGCTGGTGGCTTCGATCATTGGGAGGCACCCGCGGGGCCGGGTGAGGAGGGCGGGTGATTCGCTTTCTTGCCGTCTTCATCTGGGTCATTCCCGCGACGATCTGGTTCGGCGGGCGCATGATCTGGGCTGTGCTGGTCGGGGCTTCGAACACCCGATGCATCTGTCGGGATGGGCCAAGGGGGTGGGCCCGTCAGCTCCTCCGGATTTCTTCGGCGAACATCGCGTTCGAGAATCTCGAGGTCATCGATTCGGAGCGCCCCCAGATTCTCGTCGCCAATCACACGTCGTGGTACGACGTGCTGGCCCTGGTCTCGATTCCGGGCACATCGCTCTTCGTGGCCAAGAAGGAGTTGGCGAGAGTCCCCATTTTCGGGCGTGCAATCGGGGGTTGCGGGCACATCTTCATCGACCGTCAGGACCGCAATGCCGCGGTCGAGTCTCTCGCCGTCGCAAGAGAGCTGTTGGAGAAGGAGAGCCCTACCATCATCATGTTCCCGGAAGGAACGCGCTCGAAGACCGGTGAGCTTCAGGCGTTCAAGAAGGGTGCGTTCGTTCTGGCGATCCAGTCCGGAGTCGACATTGTGCCGGCGGCGATCATCGGATCTCGCAATGTGATGAACAAAGGGTCTCTGAAGATCTCTCCCGGAACTATCACCGTGCGGTTCGGAACACCGATCTCCGTCGAGGGGCTCGGCATGGAAGACCGAAATGAACTGACCAGTCGGGCGAGGGCTGCCGTGCTCGCGTTGCAGGCGGAACCTGCCCGGTCCGACCAGGAAACCATCTAAGGAGGATCGATGTCGGCGATCGTCGACGTGCGGGGGCGTGAGATTCTCGATTCTCGCGGAAATCCCACTGTAGAGGCCGAAGTTACGCTCGAGACCGGCGTGCGGGGCCGGGCCGCGGTACCGTCGGGGGCGTCGACCGGAGCGCACGAGGCCGTCGAGCTACGGGATGGGGACCGGGATCGGTTCCTCGGCAAGGGTGTGCTCAAGGCCGTCGATAACATCAACAGCCGAATCGCGGAGGCAGTGCGGGGCTTCGAGGCGCGCGAGCAGCTCGATATCGATCGGACCATGATCGACTTGGACGGCACCCCGAACAAACGTGATCTCGGCGCGAACGCGATCCTCGCTGTTTCGATGGCGGTAGCCCGTGCAGCGGCCGAGGAAAACCACATGCCGTTGTGGCGGTACCTGGCCCCGTCCGGGGAAGCCGACACGCTTCCTGTTCCGATGATGAACATCCTGAACGGTGGGGCGCACGCGCCCAACAACGTCGACATCCAGGAGTTCATGGTCATGCCGGTCGGTGCCGACACCTTTTCCGACGGATTGCGGATGGGTGTCGAGATCTTTCACCATCTGAAGAAGGTGCTGAGCGACCAGGGCAAGAACACCGCGGTCGGGGACGAGGGTGGCTTTGCACCCGACCTCGCGAGCAACGAAGAAGCCGTGGAAGTCGTGCTCCGGGCGATCGAGCAGGCAGGCTATCGCGCCGGCGACGACGTGGTTCTGACGCTGGATGCGGCGGCGACCGAGTTCTTCGAAGACGGTGAGTACGTCTTCCACTGGTCTGGCGGTGAGCGCCGGGACGCTGCCGGAATGGTTGAATTCTGGAAGGAATGGGTTGCAAAATACCCTATCCGTTCCATCGAGGACCCACTCGACGAGAATGACTGGCAAGGCTGGAAGGCGCTGACCGGGGCCGTTGTCCAGGACGTTCAGATCGTGGGGGACGACCTCTTCGTGACCAACGCGGATCGCCTGGAGCAGGGGATCCGTGACGGCGCGGCCAACGCCATTCTCATCAAGGTGAACCAGATCGGCACGCTGACCGAGACGCTCGAGACGATGCGTATCGCCCGGGAAGCGAGGTACAACAGCGTCGTCTCTCACCGTTCCGGAGAGACCGAGGACACGCTCATCGCGGACCTCGCGGTTGCGACGGGAGCGGGCCAGATCAAGACAGGAAGCGCCAGCCGCACGGACCGTGTGGCCAAGTACAATCAGCTTCTGCGCATCGAAGAGCAGCTTGGTGCGGCGGCCCGGTACCCGGGTCGGGGCCTCTGGGGCTGACGGATGTCTCGTCGGCGGAATGAGGGTCGGTCGGTGGTCTCCGGACTGAAGAGGCTTGTCGTGCCCGTGCTCCTTCTGATGGCCGCCTACTACGCGGTCTTCGGTGGCGAGTATTCGGTGTTCGAACTGCGCGAAGCTCGGGTGGACGTCGTCGATGAACAGGCCCGACTGAAGCAGGCTCGTCTGGAAATCGACTCCCTGCGCGCAGAGCTCGACATGCTCGAGCACGATCCGGCTACGATCGAACGGATCGCGCGCGAGGACTACGGAATGGTTCGGGCTGGAGAAGCCCTGTACCGCTTCGCCCACGCCGACGATCCGGGCGAGCGGGAGGCCCCGCCCGCCCGGTGACCCGGGGGGTCAGCCGTCGTCGTCTTCCCCTTCGACAGCTTTGGGCTCGGCCGACGCCTCCACCTGATCGAGCAACGCTCGACCCGCTTCGACGAGTCGTTGGGTGTCGCCGTCTCCTATCTGGCCCGGCGCGTCCGAACCCTCGGCGAGACTCGCCATGGCAGCCTCGGCCGCCATCTTGAGCACCCTTGCCTTTCCTTCCGGCGTCGCTGGATTCTGCTCCTTCACGAACGGGGCGAAAAGATCGATCGGGATCGGAAAGAGCGTCGTCGAATTGTTCTCGACCGCGACCTCCGTCACGGTCTGGAGGAAGCGAAGCTGCATCGCCACCGGGAACTGCTCGATCACCTCGGCCGCCTGGATCAGCTTCGTCGACGCCTGATATTCACCTTCGGCGTTGATGACCTTCGCGCGGCGTTCACGCTCGGCCTCGGCCTGTTTCGCCATCGCCCGTTTCATTTCCTGCGGAAGGTCGATGTCCTTGATCTCGACACCGGTCACCTCGATACCCCAGGGATCGGTCCCTGCGTCAATGATCTCACGGACGACCTCGTTGATCCGCTCGCGCTCTGCGAGCAGTTCGTCGAGCTCGGATTGTCCGATGACGGAGCGAAGGGTCGTCTGAGCCAGCTGGCTGGTGGCGAAGTAGTAGTCCTCGATCTCGATCACGGCCTTCGTCGGGTCCGCGACGCGGAAGTACACCACCGCATTGACCCTGACCGAGACGTTGTCCTTGGTGATCGTGTCCTGCGGCGCGATGTCGAGCGCGACGATCCGAAGGTCCATCTTCCGCAGCCGGTCGATCCCGAATGGCACCAGGAAGATCAGCCCGGGCCCCTTGGCACGGGTGAGTTTTCCAAGCCGGAACACGACACCGCGCTCGTACTCGAAGAGCACCCGTATCGAGGTTATGAGGGCACCACCAGCCAACACGATGGCCGGAATCAGGAGTGCGCTGGGATCCATCGGTTCGTCTCCGGTCACAGGGACGGGCAGAATTCGTACCCCGAAGCATGGGTCTGAATCCACTCTTACGCGAGAATCGACGGACTCCCTCAAGGAGCGGTTGACAGGCGTTGGGGCCCGAATGAGCTTTTCGGCCCTGCCGGAGTAGCTCAGTTGGTTAGAGCAGCGGAATCATAATCCGCGTGTCGGGGGTTCAAGTCCCTCCTCCGGCACTGGCTGAAGCACGGCCCCGTTGGCCCTCTCGAAGTCGTCTTCGAGGGGGCCTTCTTCGTCGCCCTGTCAGGGGTCGGACTGATCGTCGCCGTGGTCGGTCTGCCCCAGGCTTTCGAGCAGCGCGCCCAGCGCCCGAACCTCTTCGGCCTCGCTCTCGACGATCCGGTCCGCCACGGCCTCGATCGAGTCGATAGGCACGTCGGAGGCGGATTCCGCCAGATGGAGTCGTTCCAGGCCCCCGAGCGCTCCGAACGCGGCCGCGGCGTCCGCGAGGAATTCCTGCCCGAACGTATCGATCTCGTCTTCCGTGCCTTCGATCAGTTCCGACGCCGCGTCCGCGATGCTGGCGAGCCGACGACTTTCCTCCAGCTTGCGGCGAGCGAAGTCCAGCTCACTCGCCTTGGCGACGCACTACTCGAGGAACTCCGACAGCCGCTGCTGGCGCTCCTCGAGTCGTTCGACCGCGGCGTTGAGCTTCTGCTCGAGATCGATCGCCTGTTGGAGGCGCTCCCGATCCATCTCGGTCGCGGAATCCCGAGCCGCGGCTTCGTCCCAGAACGCTGTGGACTGCCGCGCGTCGCGAAGTCCTGCCTCGAGCTGCGTTCGGCGGGTCAGGAGCTCCGATCGAGGACATCCCCAGCGCCACACCCTTCATCGATGTGCAGGGCGTTCGTGTACACTCCGGAGACATTCTGCTTTCGAGGGGTGGGGCGCCGACCTCCGCCCTGATCGCGCGCGGCAGCGACTTCGCGAACACCTTCTCTCATGCGGCGCTTGCGCATGTGGACGATGAGACCGGTGTGGGTACCGTGGTCGAGTCCCTGATCGAGACGGGCACCGTACTGACGACGGTCGAGGAGTACCTCGAGAGCAAGAAACATCAGATTCTCGTATTGCGGCTGCGGCCGGATCTGCCTGAACTCCAGGCGGATCCGCTTCTGCCGCATCGGGCGGCGACGACAATGCTCGAGCGGCTGAGAGCCGAACCAGCCGGCTACGACTTTGCCATGGACTGGGCCGATCCGGAGAGGATGTTCTGCTCCGAAGTGATCTATCACGCGTTCAGCGAGTTGGGCCTGGACCTGTGGTCCCATCGTTCCGCGATGTCCACGCCGGGCCTCGTGCGGTGGCTGGGTGCTATGGGTGTGCGGGAGTTCCGGACCCTCGTCCCTTCGGACCTCGAGTACGACGCGCGATTCCGCGCGGTCGTCGAATGGCGCGACGTAGATGCGCTCCTGGACTACCGTCTGGACAATGCGATCACCGATGCGCTCCTGGAGAACGCCGACGCTGGGGTCGACCTCGGGTACGCGTGGGTGATGCGCCCAGTGGGCCGGGCCCTGAAGGGTGTGTCCATGGCGCAGGCCGCCCTGGGCTCACTGCCCCTGATCCCCACGGGTATGTCCTCGGACGCGGCGCTGCGTGTGCGTGCGCTCGTCGAGGTCGTGAATCCCACCGTGAAGGAGGCACTCGTCGCACGAGCCGAGGCCTTCGAGGACGAGCGTGGGTACCCTGCGCCCTATTGGGCGCTGGTCGAGCTTGCCGGCCAGGCCCTCGATTCGATGACCCCGGAGCTGAGTCCCTCGCTCCGCTGATCGAGCACGCGGCCTTTGCGGCTGGCGTCGTCGTGTCTGCAAGGGCCCTACCGGGGCACCGGTCAGCGCACGCGGGGTTGAGGTATGAAGCGTAAACGCTGCATGTTTGTTCTAGTCCTCTGGGGTCAACGTGACCGAACAATCGTCCTGACGGGCGAGACTGCGTTCTCGTATCCCCCCCCAACCAGCGCCCGAATCTTGTCAATTTCGTCTCTTCCGGGGGCTCCGAGCGCCCTCGAGGCCCAAGCCTTCCGCGGCGTAGTCCATCCGGGTCGCCGATTCGCTAAGCCGTTCTTTTTCTTCCTTGCCGTGCTTCTCATCGTTGCCGTGGTCGTAGGAGATCTTCGATTTGCGGAGGCCGCCCTCGTCCTGTCTGGGCTGGCCGCCTTGGCCGTCGGCTTGTCGGCCGTCTTTCGACGAATCAAGGGAGTCGAGCCGAATCAAGGGAGTCGAGCCGAATCACTTCTGGTATTCGACGGGGTTTGCGGCTGCGATTCTGTCCTCCATGGTGCTCGCCTCGTGGTGGCTATGGGACAGCCCTGTCGCACGAATTCTGATCGCCCTCGCGGGAGCCGCAGCGTTTCTGGCGGGCACGACGAGCTTCTGTCTCGGTCGCATCGTCTATGTGGTGATTTTCCAGATCCGAAATGACCAAGCATGTAACTAGCGGAAAGGGGCGGCCACTCCCTGTTCTCTCGGGCGCTCCTCCCATCGACCGACTTAACGGGAACTGCAAGGTCGTATCACGACTTGGCGAGCCGCTGTACCCATCGTGTCGCTTCTGCGATCTGAAAATCGGGAACTGTCTCCAGTTCCAAGGCCAACTGCACGCGGCGGTCATCCTCGGAGCCCTTTTGGTGATGGTAGCGGTATCCCTGCCAGCAGGCTGGCGTCTGTTTCTGTCTCTCCTGGCGGGACTGGCCGTCGTGAATCTTCTGCGACGGGTAGGTACGGAAAGCCAGAGGTTGATCGTCGCGCAGTGGAGTCTGCGCGAACAAGCCGAGCAAGTGGTTCGGCGGAATCAGATCTTCGAAATCACGAAGGACGCAGAGGTCGAGGGAGCGCGGACGCTGGAGAGTTTCCTGGCCCGAGTCGTCCCCAACATCTGTGCGACGGACCGATACGCTGTGCTGCTGCTCGACGATTCGAGTGATGCCCAAACCCGAGTTCGGGTCAACCGATCAGGTATGGACGACGTTCAACTCACTCGAGCAGGGGACGTATTGACGCGCTGGCTCGATCAGGCGCCTGCAGATTTGCTTGCGCCGGTGCTGAATGCGAGCGAGTTACCGACTGAGCGCTTGAGCCCGGAGGATGCCCGGACACTCTCTAATGAACTGTCCGGGTCGTGGCTCGCTCCGCTCCGCGGCAAGAAGCATCGGGGTGTCCTGATCCTCTGGGGCCCGGCAGAGGCTGAGTCGAGCACGTCGAACGGATTCGACGGGGCCGGTATCCTCGCCACCCAGACCGGACTTCTGCTGGACAATGAAATGCTGGCCGAGTCGGTCGTGAACTCGGAACGCCTCACTGCGATCGGGGAGATGTCGCTAACCGTCGCTCACGAAATCAACAATCCACTCGCGATCGTCATGGCGAACCGGGACCGAGTCGGTCAGCATCTGGAGCAGCTCGGTCGGTCGCTGGAGGAGCGGGGTATCGACCTGGACCGGACCCGGGTAACGGAAGTGCGACGAGCCCTCGGCTCGATCGATGAGTCAGTCGAGCGCATTCGTCGTACGATTCACGACATGAACGCACTGGCGGGTGCGGGCAGAGAGGAACCGGAGCCTCTGGATGTCTCGGAATTGGTCTACGCCGCCGTCGAGCGGCTCTCGGACCGGCTCGACGAGGTGCCCGACTGTGCGGTTGAGATCGAGGCACCGTTGGTCGTCGTCATCGATCGATATCGTTTCGGTCAGGTGCTGGACAATCTGCTGCTCAATGCCGCGAGAGAGCTCTTGCAGCAGCCCACGGATCAGCGCTCGATCAAGATCACGGTCAAACGTGGAGAGGGAGGCACGGCGCAGATTTCGGTCGAGGACTCCGGGCCAGGTGTGCCCCCGGACCTCGTCCCGAACATGTTCAATCCGTTTGTGACCCGTCAGCGAGCCGGTCAGGGCTCTGGACTCGGGCTTGCTGTGGTCAAGCGGGTGCTCGAGTCAGCGAACGGTTCGATTGGCTATCATCGCTCGAGCAAGGGTGGCGCGGTCTTCACCATCGTGCTTCCGGAAGCGTCGGGGGTGGCAGCGGAGATCGAGCGAGGCACACGTAAAGAGCGGGTGGACCTTCCCGGTGCCGTACGTGTGCTGATCGTGGACGATGAAGCGCAGCTGCGTGGGCTCTTCGCCGAAATGCTGGGCAATGAGATGGAGTGCGTCGAGGCGGGCGATGGACGTGAGGCACTCGAGGCTATCGAGAGATCCGAGTCCCCGTTCGACGTCGTGATCTGTGACCTCGCGATGCCGGTCATGGGCGGCGTTGAGTTCTTGAAGGAATGTGACCAACGGTTTCCGGAGATGGTCGATCGAGTAGTTCTCGCGACGGGGGGCGCCACCGATCAGGAGACGCTTCAATTTCTTCAAGAACGTCAGGACCGTGGGCTGCGCATGATTCAGAAGCCGTTCGGTATCGAGGGGCTCAAGTCGGAGATCGTGGAGGTGACGGCTCGGGCCCGATGACCCGGCCGGGGGTGCTCCACCCCGATTCCCCCTCCCCGCCGCGTTTCGTATCTTGCCGTCCCCTCGATCATCGCTTCTCCCGAACCGCCGAAGACCATGTCCGAACGTGCAACCACGCTCCTGAGCGGCAGACGCGAGCGCATCGAGCGTATTCTCGAGCGGAGCCTTGACGCTCCCTCTGCCGGCGCAGACAAGCCGATCACGGACGAGACGCGCTCCTACCTGCTCAGCGAAGTCCGGGACTTGTATTGGAATGAGATTGAGTGGGAACACATTACCGACGAGGAGTCTCTCGATGCTGGCCCTCTCGCCGAGCTGACCTTTCCGGGCTTCCTCGCGTATGTGCGAGGGCTGCTCCTGACTGAGGTGATGCCGGATTCGCTCTCACCCGCGAACCCGCGGCCCCAGGTCGTGGCGGATGCGCTCGACTTCCTGGCGATCCGGGTGGTGGAGCTCCAGGACGAGCTGGCCGGACCGGACGATGGAGAGCAGGAGCGCCTCCAGTCTGAGCTCGAGATGACCGCCCGCCTCATCGACCAGGTTCTGTACCTGTATCATGGGATCACTGACGCGGAGGTCGAACGCGTGGAGCAGGCCGCGGCCTGAACCCGGTCATGGTTCTTAGGCCTCGGCCCCGCCCAGGACGGGCGTACATGGCTGGAGCCCCCATGCTGGTCGCCCATCGAGGCGGAGGTCGGCTCGCCCCCGAAAACACGATGACTGCCTTCCGCGCGGCCATAGACGAGTGGGGCGCCGACATGCTCGAGCTGGACGTCCGTTTGTCGACGGATGGTGTCGTGATGGTGATCCATGACGAGACGGTGGATCGGACGACCAACGGTACGGGGCGTGTAGCGGAGCAGACGTTGGCCCAGCTTTCCGAACTCGACGCGGGTTATCGGTTCACGGACCTCGACGGTGCCTCGTCGTATCGGGGGAAGGGCGTGACGATCCCGACGCTTCGGCAAGTTCTGGAATCGTTTCCTGACATTCGGCTCAACATCGAGGCGAAGGAGGCACGGGTGGCGGGCCCCCTCGTCGAGCTCATTCGAGCCTTCGATGCGCAGCACCGTGTGCTCGTCGCCGCTGAGGTCGAGCGTAACCGTGTTGATGCTCGCGGCTACGAGGGGCCGTGGGGCGCAAGCCGGACCCATTGCTTCCTCTTCTGGCTCCTGCATCGGCTGCCCGGGGGCACTCGCTACACGCCGAAGATCGACGCCTTCCAGGTCCCCGAACGGTGGAAGGGGCACCGCGTGCTCACGCCACGACTCATCGACGAAGCGCATCGACGAAACATCCCGGTGCACGTCTGGACGGTCGACGACCCGGACGACATGAGGCGACTCCTGTCGTGGGGTGTGGATGCGATTCAGACCGATCGGCCGGACCTGCTGTCCGAGGTCCTCGTCGCTGAGGTGGGGCGTCCACTCCCCCCCGTACTCGTCCGCTCGATGACCGGGGATGTCGGGTGAGCCGGGGAGACGGACGATGATCGCGCGAGGCGAGGGCCG
>Ga0181578_10001958_pt1 | contig 19585 bp, 27 predicted proteins | sample 071ome_21_FD_148659 | JGI IMG/M metagenome (GOLD analysis project Ga0181578, IMG submission 148659) | Coastal salt marsh microbial communities from the Groves Creek Marsh, Skidaway Island, Georgia - 071401CT metaG (spades assembly) | ecosystem: Environmental > Aquatic > Marine > Intertidal zone... | reverse complement strand
GCCCAAGATCTTGAGTATAGCACCCAGCTTCAACTGTTCGTTGAAGTGTGATGGATGCTATCTGACAACCGATGTAACGAAGGCTATGAGAGAAGCCACCAAGAATGATTACTACTGGGAGCGAGCTATGCAGCTCGGTCGCCAGAATGGATACGAGGAGTTCGCTATGACCCTCAATCCATATCCTGGTGCTTTCGATCATGCGCTAGAATTGGCTGCCAAAGCAAAAAACCTAGGGTATAGGGTGAATATCACCTGGAGCCCTGCAGTGGACTTCCACCGAATGAGCGAAATGATTGGTTTGGTTGACATCTTGTCGATCAGCATTGATCACGAGCGACGGTGGGCTGAATACTGTGAACGAGTGAGTCAGGATAATCTGCCAGATTTGGGCAGTTCATGGCTCCTACTATTGGATTCTGGTGTCCACGTCAACTTCAATTTGTTGTGGACTCCCCAGCTATTCGACTATGCTAGGGAGAACGGTAATATCAAAGGACATGGTATTCCGAGAAAACATGAAAGAATCACTGTTCAACACTTGATTATGAAACCCCTGTCGCTTTACGGTGACTTGGAGAAGTTTCAGCAAGACTACTTGTGGGTCATGGATAACGTCATCCCTATTGCGGGTGATGGTGAGACTCACATTGGAGACCCTGCTTATGGCAACTTGTTAGGGATTAACGAATGTCCTGGGAAGCGGATGCTAGACATCGACCCGATGGGCAACGTCAGGCGCTGTCCTGAGAACCCTAACTACTACGATGGTAAAGACCTCCTGAAGCTTGAGAAGCTGATGAAGAGAGGCCTTCCTGAGTGCATGGATACATGCAACTGCTTACTTGGTTGAGCAACTAGAGAACATGACAACACTGAGGCTTACGCCTATGACGTGTAGGAAGCACGCTCATCGGCTCCCCGATAGTAAGCATACGAAACTTAGGCGGCACGCCTGATACGCGTGCCGATCAAACAGAATACGCATATAGACTACATCAACACATACTTAATGGCCTGCTGGCCATGTGGCCCTGTAGGGCGCGGCACGATCTACTGTGTAGATCTAAAGGCCATGAATTATGAATTGAAGTAGTCCATTCGCGGGCGATTGTATGCTTACTATCGGGGAGCCGATGAGCTAATCGATCAGGCGTTAGCGCGGGCCTTTTAGGACCATGCACGACTGATGCGTGTAAGCCGGCTCATGAAAGTTTGCTTTCTTAATTCTGCATTGTATTTCACGAAGAGCTGATCCATCATCCGATGGTAGGCGCCGGAACTGGAAGACAATACAGAATCAAGAAAGACAAACGTTTCATGCTTCCGTTGAACGCTGCTATAGAACCTACTGTGGTGTTCTCACCAGAGAATCAAACTGAGCTAACGCTATGACGTTACTCACCAACCCTCGCTTTGGGCTGAGGGGACTTACGGTAGATGCTCGCATTTGGTGAGTATATCTGATGACGAAACTTCTGTGAAGCTTCACGAAATAGTTGGTAGCACAACTATTACGAAAAAACCGTGTGGCTTGCAGTACAGCGTTTAGGAATTTAGAATGACAACTAAATGCTGACCATTTCGTAAAACCCAGCATTCGAGCTAAAGACGAGCTGGCGTATCTGGCTAATCTTGGCCTGTACGGCTGCGCCTAGGTCCCTCGCACACCCATGTGGGTTAGGGGAGTTAACTGGTTCTCACCAGATGCATCTAGCAATTGATATTGAACCTGTTGAGATGGGTGGTTACCGAGTGCTGTTTGACCGTGTAGATGAAGGGCAGGCTGAAGAGTCTATCCATGACAGCTACATGGTTGCAGTTAGTTACGTAACCAAGAAGCTTCTAGAACTGCCTCCTGGGCAGCAGAAGATTACCGAATACACGGGTGATAGCGATGAGTAAGATGAATGATGATTTGATGATGAAGGAGATTGCACGCGAGACCGCTCACGATGAAACTGTGGAACGGGTCTTGCACCGCATCGAAAGCCTTCTTGTCAGGATCGATGAGAGGCTAAAGGGGTTCCAAGACTTCGTTCTAGAAGTGACCCCTGCAGAAGCTCGCTCGGCAATTGCTGAGCTTGAAGAGGAACTCAATGAGTGACTCACTAGATGACTTATACTACCGAAGAGATAAGGAGGTTAGGTATGAGGGAGTTGTTCAGGTTTCCTGAAGGAGAAGTTCTTCTTAGGATCCTTGAGCTATTTGATTATCAGAAGGATGATTACTCGGCACAGTTTGATACATCCCGACAGGGATTTAGATTAGTGTACGAGCGTTCTAATGGTTTGAATTACATGCATTTAACTAACGGCAAGAGAAGCCTTACATTCTATAGACCACCACTCAGCACAGCAGCAAGCGATTTACGACTTGCTTCTACCGCTGCTAGGAGGGTTTACACTGGTGAGGTAGCTAGTATGTTTAATGTTGAATCAATACACATGATGCAATTGATTGGCTCTGAGAGCGAACTACGATTGTCTGTGGGTACTGAAAGTAATAGAAACTTGGATGTTAGATTCGCTGGAAACAGTGATTACATTCGCTATGAATGCCAAAACAGATTTCCTTTCGAGATTGCTGCTGAAATCAACATTGATGACAGCGGGGCCTCGCTAAGGAGGTTTTTGGGACGACTGAAGCACAATGCTCCCTTTATCATCAGTAAAGTAGGCGACAGCCTAGTGGTGGCAACTGTTGATTATGACAATGAAAATGACAACTATGCTATCACTGCACTAACTGAGCCAACTGCTGCATTCACTGAAGGATGCACTTTGATAGGTGATGTTGGTGATGATGTGCTAGCGGCAATGCCCGCTAGTGAGTTAGCGAACTCGCTATTTAGAAGAAAGAGGACCCATATGGGGATTCTTAACTACTTGAGTCACGTTAACTCAAGCTTTGACCTTGTGTCCATTGGTGCAACTACCGGTGGCCAAGTGTTCTGTAAGTTTGAGAGCGCTGATATTGGGCCTGGCCGAGGATTCTTCTACACTGTAGATGACTCTGTTGCTAGGCGCGTTGCTTCTAACCTGTTGGAAGAAGCTCGCGAAAGCGAAATCAGTGTGACCAAGAGGCAGCGTCGTCGTAGACGATCTGCTGCTAGCGAGCCAGTAGCACCGACCCCGGTGCTTGAAGAAGTGGTTGAGGCTGTTGAACAAGTCCTCACCCAAGTACTGGACGAAGGAGACCGAGAGGTCCTTGATCGCTGGCTACAAGCTCACGTTCGCTTCTGTGAAGCGCGTGGAGTAAGTCAGTCTACTAACCGTAGTGTGTGGTTTAGCCACTACACTATGGAACTGATTCGTAACGGTGAATCGCCTAGTGAAGCGGATATTTCGCTCGCTGGTCGTATTTGATCGTTATACTAGATGGACGAAAGCCCGGATTGGAAGAAGCTCAATGAGCTTGTTGAAATGTTTGGAATGGATCGTAAGATTGCAACGAACCGCATGTGGAGTGGGAGGATTCCCAGCGATATGATGTTCAGTACAATCGAACAGCTGATTTGCCGCAGATTTGCAACGAAGAATGGTTTGACCTACTCTGAAGTTGAATACTGGGGTCCGCGAGAGTGTGGTGATTACTACCACAGCGTCTTGCTGGACAAGGATGGGCACACTAAGAGCGACTTTACGCTCGAAGTGAACAGCGACAAGACGATCAGGTCTATGGTTCCGATGCAAGAGTACCCTGATATTACTGAGGTACTGGAGTGGAGATGGAACAATGGTTACTCCCTGCTTTCCTACGGGAAGCGGGTTGACGTCTGGCTAGACCGGATGGCTACCAGCCATGGGAAGCAAGCTGTCGCCGCTCTAGCTGAGGCTGAGAAGGCGATGGAAGCTCTTTCGATGGTCAGAGGTGAACTGGACAACGTGATTCAGAATCACCCTGTGAGTGACCGTGCTCGACACATCATCGAGAACCTTCGGGATAACCTCACCATCCGCGACTTCATTGACGCGGGTGAGTGAGCAAACCCAACTAGATGCGAGATCTGATACCCTATTGGGAACAGAGCTTCGGAATGGTACCGCGTAATAGCAACCATACCGTAACTCGCTTCGTGCGCAAAGCACTAACCCTAGACGGGTACGCGGAACATATGTTGGAAGAAATGATGGCAGCTGGGATGCTGAAGTGTGGTGAAAATGGGACCTTTATTCCCATCAACCTAACTGAGGCTAGAAAGCGGGATTTTGCTCGCTTCCCCCAGGTGCTCAGAACTTGTATCCAGCATCGGAGCAGAGAGGATGAGCCCAATTACGAGGTCACCCTTGATCCGAGACTAAGCATGGAGAGACTACTTTCTGTGCAGAGAGTGCTGGAGCAGGTGGTGAACTGAATGAGCTCACCCTCAGATTCCTTTGGTCGTCTAAGCGATATTGACCTTCCCTCTGCTGAAGAGATGGAGGTGATTCTGCGAGAGGCCAGGGCTGCTGGGGATGAGTCCAACGATGAGTTTGTCAGATATCTGAGAGACTCGGACAGAACTACCCCTACTGCTCTATTTGATGATCCGCCTGAACGCTTTGTGGCGAGGCTAAGTTACGGTGACTTGGTGTACTGCTGGTTGATTGAGGAACAAGATACACATCTTGTATACCTCTGCCAAACTGGCGGGTACCACTCCGTGGTTTACGTATACAGTGAAAGATGCCAGCATCAGCGGCACTTGATTGCTTCAGTTTACGGTAGTGATGTTGGCGACCTCAGAGTCGTCCCCATTACCGATAGACTGTCGCGGTCACAGTTCGCTAGAGAAGCACAGGTCGATTGGTCTGTGTGGGTCTTTCACAACTACTTCGGGTTCGCTTACCTTCCTTGGAGGGGATAGGACCCGGGTAACTAGAGGTGATTACATCGCGAAGAACGGCAAGTTCAATGTGATTACCGGTTTGTGGCGCAGGCGCAAGAACAACGGGAGCGAGGAGTATTTCTACGGAAAGCCCAAGCTCACCGAGGATCTTGTAATTCGCCCGGGAGACGAAATCTACGTCTTCCGGACGAGCGCCAGAAACGCCCGCAACGGCGACCCCCAGATGTATCTGAAGGTCAAGCGGGCGCAGGCCGGTGACACTAGCACCACTGAAGAGTGAGCTAGATGTCAACTCAGCAACTAACTCGGCAGCCTTTTTAGGCTGCGACAAGCAAGATCGGACCGGAAAAGGGTGGTCCTAGCGAGAGCAAGCGTGAACACAACCCACGCTACTTGTGTTGGTGGCACTAGATGAACCAAGAACAATTTGACCATATGTTGTACTATTCGAGGGACACTGTCTATTTCGGCAGTCCTTCGATCAACTGGTCAGGTAGAGGTTATGGCAGTACTATAGGTGGGGGGGTCTTGATGGCTGGCTTAGCCAGATCGTTGGGACCTGCCCTAATGTACGGGAGAGTCATTGGCATATCAGATACGAATCACTGGAATTCACCGATCAGTCGGTGCACTGCTCTAGTGGTAAACAACAGATATAGTCAAGAGGAACATGGTGTTGAAAATAACATAAGCTATGGTACTCGAATCTTGAGAGCTATTGGCTCTGAAAACTGTGTTACTGAAAACAGGGGTACAACGCTACCCGTGGGGCAGTGGCGCAGCAGGATGATTGAGAACCTAGCAGATCGAGACGCTAAAAACATTGGAAACGGTAACGGAAGTTATGTGATGGTAGACTATCGGATTCAATTTGCCGATGAGCCAATCGCACAACCAATTGATGATCTATCGAGGGCTGTTACATCCAACTACAATTTTGGACTACAGAATGTTTTAATGCAACAAGCTGAGTTCAATTGTGTTGTGCACGATATCAGTGCAGACAGTGCTTGCGCTACTTTGACATGGCGCAACGGAACGATTGCTAAAGTGTTTCTATCCCAAGTGGATGACGACTTGCCTGATTCCTTTGGAACGGGTGCCGAGCGATTGGCTTGGCGCTCTGGAAACGAACTCCCCCAATTGACTATACCTGTCAATCACTTAGTTGAGAGACCCTATACTAGTTGGATTCCTACTATGCTTGATGACAATCTTGTGATTGAGCGTGATAATCTACGTGTGTATAGGATTGGTGATAATCCTGAGGGACTGTGTGGTGAGGACATTGTGTCCAAACACATTGAGCGTCGTATGTATCTGAACTCTACGGAGTCGGTCATTGTGACGCTTGGAGACTGGCAGGGTAACTATACCCTGCATGCCGGTGAGTACTTTATTTACAATGCTGACTGGAATGAGGGTGTTAACCCGCCAGACTATGATCAGTTCATCAGTTCGCTAGAGAAGACGATTGTATTCAAACAAATCTCTTCTAAGCTGATGTCGCTGACAAACGTACAGGTTGAAGGTGGTGAGGGTCATAACCCCTCTACAACCATCAGAAACATTTCGTTTGACAGCGGTTCACCAATGACCGGTGGGGGCCACTTTGACCCCCGCCGGCTCAGCTGATTACTAGATGAGTGAGCTAAAGTGCGCTCAGTGCAACCGAGAGTTCTCCACCATTGGTGGGCTTGAATTGCACATGAAAGTCTTCCACAAGGAAGCTAAGGTCGAGGCTGAAAAGCCCAAGCCAAAGAAGAAGGTAGCTAAGAAGACTCCACAGAAGTCGGCTGATGAACTCAGTCACGATCAGTATGTGAAGAAGAGTCAAGAAGCTGCTAAGGCACACGCTACAAAGATGAAGTCAAAGCACAAGGCGACTAGACTGACCGATGGTCAGAAGGTCACCAAAGCTGAGCTGACTAAAATCTTCTACCCTGACATGATCGTCAACGTCCTTTGGGAACCTAAGTCGAACACTACGCTGAAGCAAATTGCTGAAGCTAGCTACAAGGCTACGGTCTCAGAGATGAAGAACGACTGGGTGCGTGTGACCTTGATTGGTAAGAAGACCACCATCGCATGGACTGAAGGACCAGTGAAGGGCAAGTATCGTCTTGCTCCTCCAAGGATCCGCAGAATGTGATACTAGATGAATCACCCATGAGTCCCTTTTTAGGGATGAGGTTATTGTCAAAGAAGTGGAAGCTAACTTGACTTGTGAATTGACTTACGTTGTTCATAACATTGCTTCAATTATAAGCGGATTTGGTCACTCGGAGATAATCCTCGGGACTTCTTGCTTTGCAAAAAGCGTGGAGAACTGTTGATTATCAACGCCCGCGAGCGGGCTCGTTTGACCAAGTGTAGTATTGAATTGAATTAGTTGCCGCTATACAACTAATTCCACTGTGATGGCTTTTTAGTCTGAGTGTGCTGCACACAAGATGAGTGAAAACGATTCAAATGATGATATTGGATACGTGACTGACAACACGGCTATCGCAACCCGAGGACTGCTGATCCTCTACTCCGTTACTGGAGGTAGAGTGAGCTATGAGTCCTTTGCGAATACGGCTAGAGCGCTAAGTCTACCACAGACCTACGTTCCCGATATCCGTCGCCTGCAAGATTCCTTCGCAATCGCGAAGAACAATCTGGACGGCATGGCGCTTCCTACTTTGGAAGCTGCTGACGGATGGGACGGTAGTGTGCAAAGGCAAGTCAAGGTAGTGCGACTACAACGAAGCAACGAGTACGTTGTGCAAGTTGAATCGCGCGGAAGAGCCAGGGGTAAGAACCACGTCGAAAGCGAGAACGTCTATCGACTGGAGTTCACTCCCCCGGAGGACTTTGACATTGTTGAGTGGCGAGAGGAATACATGGCGGCGATCTGGGATGCTGAATCCGAGACCGAACCCGACATGACTGTCATGCGACAGTGCCTCAGCGTCACTCCTTACTGGGAAGACTCTGAGATTGACCCGATGCTGATGGCTCGGATCGCTCAGGCGCTGATGCAGGAGTACGAGATTGTTGCTACGAGCATCGATCAGAAGATGCTCCGCGACCGTATCGTTCGTGTTCTGAGCAGTGAACTGGGTGCCCTACCGTTTCGTAGCGGACAGGGTGCCTACTTCCTTGCCAGACCGCAAGATGAAGAGGCCAGCAATCAACAGCTGCAAACGCTTGAGCGTTACAGCGCGTTGTTGAATGCGTTTGGTACTGCCAACATGCTCAGCGGAAACGCTGGCGAGAACAACTGGTTCGACGAAAATGGTCGTGCCAGGGATTGGCACAGACCGGGCACGAATCTACGTATCATGGGATACATTGACAATGAGCGTCAGATGGGCTACATTCGTAGTGACATTCAGACGAACATTGGTCGTGAGATTGCCGAGTATCAGCAGAAGCTGATGGAGGTAGCTCAGTCCTTCAACGAGGATAAGATTGACGCGTTCAATAAGCGACTGGATTCTATTACCAGCGCTAGAACCGTCCTCAGTGAAAGGTTGAGCCACTTGACGGCTGCCTTCGGTGAAGTCGAAATGCGTACTGAACTGTACCAAGACGTCGCCGCTGGCATTAACGAAGCTTGCAACCGCATCAGTGCGGTCAACTCCAGCGTTGCTGGAAGGCTTCTTGGGCTTACGACCATTGAATGATCAATACCCAACTAGGAGGTGAACACTATGTCTGAAAAGAATGAGACGCAAAAGCGTACGTCTGTGACTGACGTGGAGTTCATCACCGCGTGGCAGGCAGCCGCGAGCGCGGAGGACGCGCGTGATGCACTGGGTTACTCCAGTGTGCAAACGCTCCTCCAGCGAGCCAACAGCATCCGCAAGATGCTGGAAAGCAAGCACGGGAAGACGCTGAAGCGATTCCCCGCTCGTGCGTCGAATGCCAAGGACGAGGCCTACTGGGCCGCCATCGCTGAGATGGACGTCCTTGACGACGCCCCTGCCGCCGCCGGTGATGAGACCGCTAACGAGTGAGTGGGGTATCCCCACTACTCACCCGGACCCCTACACGGTTTACGGAGTATTACTCCGGGTCCACTAGATGATGGATACTATGCCATTGAGAAGAGACTTGTATACGAGAGCTATTGAAATCGGTGTTCGCACTATCCGTGTTAATATGGAAGGTGGGAGCGACGAATCTTACCACAATGTTAACTGCGAAGTCCCTGGTCGTTACACCGACCTGAGTACTGAGCAGCGCGAGGTTATCAGCAAGCTAGAAAACGACATTGAAGACTGGGCTTATGGCGCCTATGGATTCAATGGTGCTGGAGATGGCTCCAGATACGGAGATACGATCACTTACAATTTGGTTGACAATACTGTCACCAATCTTGAGTGGGCGTATGTGTATCAGGAGAACGATCAAGGCACTACTGAGCTAGCTGTCACTGAGGAGTCTGCTAAGAGCAATCCTGCTACTGAGCGACTGTATAGAATGATTCGTGGGCTGACAGGGGATGAAGAATGACCCCTTGGAAGCATTCTGAGTCTACCGTACACAAGTGGGGTGGTAAGCCCCAAGACTACATTGAGATTCACAACTGGCTGGACGAAACCAAGCAGTATACTGGAGACTGGACGCACAGAGCGTTCCGTCACCATGCTGCTGGGGTTCAGTGGGGTATCGAGCGCTTTGGACACGCCATCCGTAACTCGGATGGAAAGATGGTCCCTACCAAGATGATCATTGAAGGTCACATTACCGAAGACTGTGGGTTTGTTCCTACGGTTCAGGATTGGGCCAAGGTCATCGGTGCTAACCCCGAGCCGTGGATGCTCAAGGTCGCGAAGAAGAGCAGGCATATGCTCGAACTCGTTGACTGAGTCACTAGAGAATAACCTAACCTGAGGTACGCCGATGACGGATCGGACCTCACTACGAACGCCGCAGGGACGCGCATTGAGCTAACGCTGCTCGGTCGATCTTGCCTGCGTCCTGTCTGTCCGCAGTCGCCCGAGCAACGCTCAGGGGCGCCTCTGTGACGCCTACGTCGCTCTTTGAGCGATAGACATTTTCGTAGAGGAGGGCCATAGCATGGACTATTCTCACCAGGGATAAACCAATACTGAGGAAACGATGACGTACCCGTAACAAAGAAGCCACTTTCGTGGCACCCTAGCATCTTCGTGATGCTGCGGCTAGATTCGCTAAGGAGTCGGCAACGACCACGGCGACTTCATTGTTACGGGTTGGACCTCCAACCATTGATGTCCGCTTTGACACGCATATGCGAAGAAAATGAAAGTTTGAAGCGGCTGAGTGCCGGCTACTGGTCATTCGACCATTCGCCTAACAACACTCGGGCGAGAGAACTCCAACAACGTTGCTTCACACCTACAGGACTCGGTACGCATCTCCAGAGATGCCTCTGTCGATCCTATCATACAGACCGGTTAGTGAATCAACATGTTGGCGCTCATCTCGCACTCGCTTTGTTGCCCTCCGAGAGGAGGCATGAGGCTCCAAACTGGGGCATCCCACCAGATGAGTAACCTTGCTGAGGAAACTATGACGCAGCTTGCGCTAGCATAACACACTCCACTTCGTTGTAACCTTGAGGTTTCACAGGGCATTCGCCCTGACCGCTTTGCGGCCACCTCAAGCTTACAACTTCTTGAAGCGGGATTAGTTGTGAAACGCAGTCGGGGCTGAGACATCAGACCGCAGCACGCAAGCTAGCTGGTGCTCATCACCAGAGGAAGTTAAGACTGAGGGAAACCTATGACGTGTGTAAAGCACGCACTGACCAACAACCGCGCAAAGTAATCGTGGGCTTGACCTATGTCATCGCCCAGAAGACTTTGCCTATGCTATGTGTCGTAGATTAACAACTCACTAACTTTGGACAGATCCAAAGTTAGAGACTGGGGGAGGATAGCCTCGCCCAGTCCGATGAGTTGTGTGTGACGACACATTTGTTGGTCAGTGCTATGACACTACGTGTCTACACGCTAGTGCCAGCGAAGAGCTAGAGCAAGAAGACCGAGTTCTTCTTGCTCCTTCTACGCTAGGACTACACATGGCTTCCTCACCAGGAGAGTTAACGACTGAGGTAACGATGACGTTGCCCACCTTCCGGCCTTTAGTACTGAACTTGAAAGTTCAGTCAGGGCAGGGGGATCTTGTAGAGCGATGCTCTACAATTAGGCACAGATTTAGTCTGTGCGACAAGGCGACTTGCCGGCCCGAACGTGGGCAATGACATCTCGTAGATGTCGTTGGTACTGGGGGCCAGAGGACATCTGGTTAACCAGAGACGGTCAACAGCAGTTGACTGGGTGGAAGTTGCCTATGCTGTGGGTATTCTACCAGACGTAGTAGTGCTGTATAGATACACAAGCGCGCCCACACACTAAGGTCGCAAGCACGCCGCCCCCCACGGCTAGGTGGGAATATGGCTCTCCACCAGAAGAATCAAACTGAGCTAACGCTATGACGTAGCTCACTACACTCCTTTCAGACTGACTGAGAGGACCCCTGTGGGAGTACAGTGAGCCTGGTTTAGCCAGGCGGGCTGCTCCGTTAAGACTCTTGAGGAGTTCTACTACTTCTTGATGGGATTACAAACAGGCTCGCAGTACACGTCGAGATGGACTGAGATGAAGCATCTCAGATTCATGTTGCGATCTATGAGAATGGTCAATCCCGTCACTCTGGGTGTAGATTATGGCCCTGTACGGATCCTAAGCGGATCCTAGGTCCGCATACGCCATGTGGCTAGGTGAGCTATCTGGTTCTTCACCAGATGACACATTGGAAAGACAATGAAACGAGATGTCGTGGGACGGCAAACAGTGGCAAGCGATGCAAGCTAACTGTGCCTCCTGGCGACTATTTGTGTGAACACCATGCAATGGACCTCGTGCACTTTGCACGAGATGCCAATTACGTAACGGGTTTGATGAAAACCCGATTCCCAAAGCGGCATCACCCTGCTTGTGATAGGAAAGGCCAGAACGATTGTGATTGCCACACCTATTCAAATGGGGCGCTTACTGTGCTTGCTCTTCGTGAATCTTTCAAGAAGAGTGCAGAGATGAGTCCGCTTTATCGACGTAAGAGGCGCTTGGAACACCGGTTGAAGGTGAAGAAAATCCGAGCGTACTACAATTCGATTACAGAAGCGGAACTCTGGTTGCCAGTTGACTCTGGCTTCCGGCAGTTCCGCTTTTTTCTTTGGGATGATAAGCGTGAAGCTATTGTCGTGCGCGTGATCAAGGACAACTTCCGACACAAGAGGACTCTCCTCAAGTGGCTCAGGAAATTGGCTCCTTTGCACGTTTACTACACGACGAGTGCTTGGCTAAACCCGCAAGGGATTGGTCCGGACCCTAAGGGGAAGCATGGTAAGTCCAAGATGAAAAAGAAGGGGCGCTCGATGCAGCTAGCAAAGTACTACGATACTATGCTGTATCAGGGACTCTACTTCGACGTTGACTATGACAACGCTGACTACAACCAAGGTGCTGATATGTTGATGCGCCTAAGGGATACTCTCCCTACTACTCTTGATAGGGTTAGGGTTGATGATGTTGGTGTGTACCTAGAGGGGCTCAATGGAGAGCCCATCATGGTGTTTAGCGGCGGCAAAGGGTTTCACCTTGTGCATCAGGACTGGTCTTCGACCGGGTTGGCTACCGCATCTGCGGAGCGCTACCGGGAAGTCAGTCAGGATAACCAAAATTGGAACAAGGACGTGAAGGACGTGATTTGCGCGGGCCTTCTCGAAGACGACTCTGAGCTGTTGCTAGACTGGGAGGTTACACGGGATCCACGACGGATCATCCGGCTCCCTGGAACGGTACATGGAAAGACGTTGAGGGTTTGCAAGATCGTAACTGAAGAGGACTTTGAGTTCTCTGAGGGATCTTGGAAGTTCAACGCCGACTCACCGATTGCGTGAGTCACTAGATGCAAGAACTATACGACCACCTAAACCAGGTGGCTGAGGAATTAGGATGCGTGATTGAATACAAACATAAAGCGGATCCTATGATGTATGTTGAGGAAGAACCGGCTAGAGTTGTCATTCCCTATTTGGAGGATTACGTCGCCTACGGGATTTACAGATTCACCCCCAGGCTATGCTATATTGCTGGCTTGCATGAGCTAGGTCATGTGTATCATGGCCACACTCAAGGCAGGCCACCCTTTGAACACAAGCGATATTACTTCGACAATGGTGTGTTCAAAAGTGAAGCAGAGGCTTGGGAATATGCGCTAAATAATTCGATCATCGAATTTACTGATGGTGAAAAGAGGTTTGCGCTGAAGTGTCTTGACAGCTATCTGAGCTATTCGGACTCGTATCAAAATGGACCATTTCGTTTGGACAATGGTAATCGCCACTATGTGGCGTTCATGCCCGACGAGATTACTCCATACATTGAAAGCATTAGAAGTGCGCTTGGTGCGGTTACCATTTATGGTACCTACTGAGCAACTAGAGCAGCATCCTGTGAGGGTTGTTACCCGATGACGTGCAGGCGGACAGGCCGCCTGAAGTCGCGACGACTGCACTCTTCACAAAGTTTCGGCCTTGATTAGCGACCCGCTTATCAAAGGCGCGTTTGCCTATTGTCGCTCGTCTTCCCATGCGGTCAGACGAGCTCCAGTCGGTTTGCCCCTGCATTCGCACTGGGGCTAATCGTCGCGACAACATGGACTGCTCACCAGGAGAAACCGATACTGAGGAAACGATGACGTACTCAGCATTCGACAAAGGCAGGAGTAAGCCGGATAAGCCGAACCGGGCACGCATTACAAATACCGAGAGACCATTCGGTCCACATGCGATAACCCGCATCCGCTGATCCGAGCACTACTCCTCGCTCTTGTCGAAATACTTCGCATTGAACTCCAATGGATTCAATGTAGAAGGTCGTGACAGCTAAGATAAGACTGGCAAATAGTACGTGCGATGTATCTGTACTAAGACTGCACATCCCGCGTACGGTGTTGGATCCCCAACACACACTAAGACTGGAATCAACATACCTCAGGACACTGAGATATACTACTGAGACTGGAGCTAACTCAGATAACTGAGAGAGCTAAACGCCTAGCTAACCTAGCTTGCCAGATCCGCCTTTGGCAGATTTGGCACATAATGCCAGCCTGGCATTATAACAGGAGATGCATATCTGAGCTGCAACGGAGGCTGAATGGTTCTCCACCAGGAAGTATGAGTTACTGAGGAAACGATGACGTATCATGCGCAGTGAGTGTTTGTTCTCATTTACTAAATGTAAGAACAAACTCTCTCTCGACGCTGCGACGTTCACCGCCGAACTGAAGTCGGCGTTTCGCTCCTAGACCTTTGAGCGGCCATTGGCCTTAACGATCTAGCAAGACGCTCGAACCACCATTTGATGGCTAATTGAACAAGCCACCATCAATGGTGAAGGCGGAGAGGTGAGGAAAATTCCGGGACACTAGTCCCAGAATGATCCTGGAACGCCAGCTTACGCTTGGCATAGCTACACTACAGGCTGAGAGTGTATTCGAGGCCGCAAGGTCGGATTTACCTGAGAAGGATGCAGGTTGGATGAACCAAGCAAACGCAGGACGCAAGTATGCTAGAGATTGGAAAATCCTCCCTTGCGACATCTCGGTACCGGAGAAATTACAACCAAAGGGACAGCGAGGTTCGCTGTTCCAAATGGAACTAAAGATCAGTTAGAAGCGTCTATCTGCGCATGACTGGTACTTCCACCAGAAGAATCAAACTGAGCTAACGCTATGACGTTACTCACCAATGGGTCAAGGATCACCAGGACTAAGCGGACCACGCTTGACCTCTTGGTGAGTTTTGTAGATCAAGGTGGCCATTGTGTCAACTAAACGTGACACTGCGAGCAATGGGGTCTAAGGATCGTGTCACTTGCATTTGCCTTGCATTTGGTCGAATACCGGCCTGTACGGCTACGCCTAGGTCCCATCGGCATGTGCCTCTAGGTGAGTAAACTGGTTCTTCACCAGAGAAGCATGGGAGCTGACTTTTGTTACGCTTATGTGATTATTGAGGTTGATAGAGAGACTGCGTTACAGCGAGCAAAACACTTGACTATTGACAAGTTCAATGTTAACGATATGTTCATTGAGAACGCAATTGAGAACAATACTGAACACGACTGGGACAATTGTAACGACTGTCCTAGTAATGTGTATAGTCAGGAAGGACTGGAGCACTTGGCTTCAGATATCCTTCCTGGGATTGTTGAGCAAGTGACTCGTTACATCAACCTGACGTATGACCTATGGGAGGGTAAGACCTTCAGTAGAGTTGTTTCCAGACTGACGATCAGGGGAATTAAAGCCCTGATCACTGGAGACACAACTTGGGGAGACGGTTGGGAGGAACTAGAGGCCTTTGGTACTCTAGGAAATCTTGGAATCACCGAGTTTGACTACTGACTTAGGTTAACTAGATGAGTGAAGACTCTAAGAAGAAGATTGAGGACGTGCATGAAGTTGCTAACAGAGAGATCAGTCAGATGACTCTCCAGCGACTGCACGGGCTTCATTTGCGAGGCAAGCTGCAGACCGATGACTATCAGCGTAACTACGTGGACCGCCGTACTAAGTGGAACACGAAGCTGATTGAGTCAATCCTGTGTGGGATTGACATTGGCTCGGTTGAAATTGTGAAGGAAGAAGTTGATGATGATGAGATCTACTATATTGTGGACGGTCAGCATCGCTTGATGACCATTATGCGCTACTTGGATAATGAGTTCACCATGAACAAGGGTCACCTAACCAAGGTGAACCCTGACCGTGTTGGACGGCGATTCAAGAAGCTGCCCGGTAAGTGGCAGAATCGCATTTTGGATACGCAGATCACGGCGTTCATTTACGAAGAAAATGAGCACCACGACGCTGCAAGTATCTTCCTACGACGCAACGAGGGCTCCAACAACCTGAACAGGATGGAGCGCTTGAACGCAACCTGGTGTCGCTCTAATGACTACAAGGCTCTACATGACCTTGCGGAGACTGACGAGTGGCAAGAGTTTGCAGTTGCCAACAATACGCGCTTTGAGGCGCTCCGTGTTCTCATGGAGTTTGCCAAGGACGTGTACCGATACGAGTCTGGTGAATCTATCACCAAGACCAATTCGGAGCAAACCCACTACACCGATAACATCCACAACAAGCTATCTGAGAAGGACCGAAGGGCGCTAATCAAGCGCATGACCGACTTCTTGGAGGTTTGGCGAGTTGTGGCTGGTAAGGATCAAATCAACGCGTCGAAGTGTTGGGAGTGTACTACGGATCAAGGCACCAAGCCTCACCGTATCATGCAACCGGTGCTTTCGATTGTGTTGGATTACTTGACTCAACTCAGCAAGACTGACACCATTGAGCACGCGAATGCTATTCGTGAGCGCATTGATGAAGTCGTTTCTGAGAACTGTGATTTGTTCTTCCCCGTGGGTGACACGCGGAAGTTCACTGTGAGTGATGAGACGATTCGAGCCCTTGCGCTCCTCTTGATTGAGGAGTGTGAGTATGTCCTTGAGGACAACGGTGCTGCGTTGGACATCGACCCGCCGGTTAGCAAGAAGCTCCGTGATGAGATTCTGGAAGACCGTAAGCTGGATGATGGAACCTGGGTTTGCGAGATCTCTGGTGCTATTCTGACCAATGACAAGGACATTGACGTAGATCATATCGTCAAGCGTTCCTTGGGTGGTAAGACGAGTCCTGAGAACCTACGCATCGTCCAAAAGACGCTAAACCGATCTCAGCGATACAACCTCTCTCCTAGTGAAGAAGAGGAGTGAACTGAGATCAACTAGATGAGTAGCGAAAATGGATTGACATCCAAAGAAGAACTGCTTGACAGGTTAGTGGCCTTCATCATTGATGATTACCTACGTACCTGTGACGAAAGTGATAGAGACTTTGGAAGACATGCAACTGCAGTCTTTCAATACGCCCAAAATTATGTGAATGATACGATCATGCACATCGGCGGCGTAGAGATTGGAAACTAACTGCCTCTGAATGAGGCTACTAGATGTACAAACAACCTTACCCACCCGTGTGGGATAGGATAATGACATTGGAACAGAGGTTTCAGCATGTTCTGACTTCATTGAGAAGGTTGCAATCTATATGCGAAATGAAAGGTGTTGATTTGACTGACTCCGAATGGGAGCATGTCTATCAGATGTCTATCTGCCCGACTTGTGGGGTAGAGACTTATCACCGTGAAGCCACTAAAGCCTGCAAATGCTAGGCAACTAGATGAGCAAACAACGAGTTCAAGAATACTATGTTGAATGGCGGATTGACATTGCTGCAACTTCCCCAAGGGAGGCTGCTGAGTATGCTTTGGCAATCCAGCGAGACCCAGATAGTATCGCAACCGTGTTTCATGTGTTTACTCCTGAAGGTGAAGTCGAGATCGACTTGCTTGAAGAGGAGTGAGCAACTAGATGAGCACTACAGTAACTGTATGTGAGTACTGGCGTGGTCCTTGTCAGGAAGAAGCTACCCACAAGCTGGGCAGATTTCACTACTGCAAGGATCACTATAGCGAAGCCTGCGACGAAAGCGCCATGGCTGCGGTACAAGAGGAAGAAGAAGATATGTTGTGGCCTGAAGAGCGCAATGTAGTCATCTACTGACTCAACTAGATGAGTGACGATCCGCTATGGAAGCGACTCAAACATACCGGCTTTGTGAAGCCGGATGACCGAGTAATCGGTGAAGTGTACACCTCACAACAGGGTGTAACTGGTATATGGGATGGAAAGGTGCTTCGTTGTAGACACAACAGACGCCGAAGCCAATGCAAAGAATGCGGAGGTGGTGCCATTTGTGAACACAACAGAATACGATGCCGATGCAAGGAATGTGGTGGTAGTCAAATCTGTGAACACAACAGAATACAAAACACATGCAAGGAATGTGGTGGTAGTCAAATCTGTGAACACAATAGAGTACGAAGCACATGCAAAGAATGCGGAGGTGGTGCCATTTGTGAACACGACAGAGTGCGAATCACATGCAAGGAATGTGGTGGTAGTCAAATCTGTGAACACAACAGAATGCGAACCACCTGCAAAGAATGCGGAGGCGGTTCGATTTGTGAACACGACAGAATACGAAGCCGATGCAAGGAATGCAAGAAATCCTGACCAACTAGATGAGTGAAGAGCTAACTGAGCGAGAAGCTATTGTTGACGGAGTGATTGAGATCGTGAAGATCCTTCACCGAGTGGAGGACTTTGGCTTCATTGATAACCTGATTGAAATGGGCAAGCGCCTAAGCGAGATCGATGAAGATCATCTTACTTTTGATGAGCTGAACGACACTCTTGACCGCGATGATATCTACGACAACAAAAGTCTTGAGGATTTCATTGCTCGTTTGAATGAGGCTCGGGACAAGAGCAAAATCAGTGACGAACAACACGCTGAGCTAATGGAGTGGACTGAAGACGTCTACTCTGACCTGCGTAATGATCAGTGACTAACTCACAACTAGATGAACTATTACATCTATACGGATGGTAGTGCTATTGGTAACAACAACGTGACGAAAGATACACCTGCGGGGTGGGGATTTGTGGTGATTCAGGGTGATCCTGGATCTAAGCATAACGAAGGAAGTGAAGTGACTAGGCAAAGTGGCCGAGTGATTACACACCGAAGTAACCCGCTGTTTATCGGGGCCGAAGTCGGCTCCAACAACACAGGTGAATTGAGCGCCATGTACCATGCCCTTGAGTGGGCAATGCTGCGAGCGAGTGTTGAGAGTGATATGGAAGTGACGATTTACAGTGACTCCAATTACGCTCTGAACCTCGTGTTCGGATCCTGGCGAGCCAGTACGAACAAGCAGCTGGTAAGTAAGTGCATAAGTGAGCGCGAAAGAGCAGAGATGGCTCTGGGCGCTCCGGTGATGTGGGAACACATCCGCGCGCACAGTGGTTACCATTGGAACGAGGTTGCTGACCAGCTTGCATATTCTGCAGCTAATCAGTGATCTACTAGATGGCTAAGATTGATGATATGTCCGAAGAGCAAGTGATGAAGCTTCTGTTTGCCGGACTAGCTTATGCTGAAGACGCAGATGGATTTAGGGATGTACTCCTGAAGATTCACGAGTCGCTGAAAGATAACGATGCCATGATTGAAGCACGGAAGAACGTCGAGGATCTGCTTAATGGCCCCTTGAACCAATTTCCGATGGATGTTTCAGGTATTGACTTTGAAGAGAAGTACAATGTTGGTGCCGCAATTGTTTGCGTCATCTCCTTGTTTGACTTCTTGGAAACGGAAGCTGTTGAGAAGTTCGACAAAGAGCTAGCAGCTTACGAAAAGCAGGCGCAAGAGAAGGCCTCCTCGTTTCAGGAGGAGCACCTTTGAGCCCACTAGATGTCGGCAAGTTCAAAGCTGAATGATCGTGCGCGCAGGTCCATGAGAACCTACGACCGTACGTGGGACGAGATCGATGAGATGCTTAATCAAGCGCGCGAGAAGCGCCGAGAGTGGTCTGTTCACTTTGAGCGGGCCAAGCGTCTCAACAACAAGGAAGCGATGAAGGATGCTGCCCGTAACGCCAAGGCCCTTGAGGGAGTCGAGAAGACTCTCAAATGGGTCATGGGTGAGAAGGGTGTTGATCATCCTCTTCACTGACTACTAGAATACCATGGGATATGATATGGTAATGATGAATGAAAACAACGAACCCTACA
>Ga0181578_10001945_pt1 | contig 19659 bp, 16 predicted proteins | sample 071ome_21_FD_148659 | JGI IMG/M metagenome (GOLD analysis project Ga0181578, IMG submission 148659) | Coastal salt marsh microbial communities from the Groves Creek Marsh, Skidaway Island, Georgia - 071401CT metaG (spades assembly) | ecosystem: Environmental > Aquatic > Marine > Intertidal zone... | reverse complement strand
GCCCGCATGGCATAGGTACCAATGCCGGTCAGTATGATGGCAGCCGCAATCATGAGGACCACCGGCGCGCCACCAGCATCACGGTGACGCTGATTGCGACAGCGAGCAGGATGCCCGTGCGGTGAGGTAGATGACTGAAGGCTAGCGAGATACCCATGGCCAAGGCGGCTGCGGCGAGTTTATCTTTGCGATTACTGGCCGCCATCATCAAACTAATGAACAGCACGGGGGCGGCAAATTCGACACCCCAGCTTGCGGGTATGGCAGGCCCTAAGATGACCCCCAGCGCGGTAAACATCATCCACAGCGTCCAAAAGGTAAAGCCGGCGGCGAGGAAATAGCGCCTGAAGGTTTGTGGCTCCTCAATGGGCTTGATTTGGCTTAACACGAACACCTGATCGATCAGTACATAAGAACCGACCCACCGGAACCACCCCGGCTGGTCCTGAAATCGGGGTGCCAGCGTCAACGAGTAAAAGAGATGCCGTGCCCCGACGATTAATGCGGCACTGACAGCGGCGGCGACAGATGCCCCCTCACCCAGCAGGGTAAAAAGGGTCACCTGAATCGCACCGCCAAATATGATGGGGGAGGAGGACCAACCAAGCCATCCGGGGATGCCCGCATTCGCCACCACAACGCCAAATACGAACGCGAAGGGAATCGCAGGTATAAATAGCGGCAGTGCGTCGAGCGAGCCGCGGGCGAAAGGGGAGGTGACTACCTTATTCATATTAACGAGTGTTGGTCCCAGGTTTGAATAGTTTGAACTTTTTGCGCGCTCCAACTGCAAGCAGTCCATCGAGTGAAGTCGGAGCAACGCCACTCGGTTTGCAATCAAAGTTGCGGACGGCAGAATATGCCGTTACCGATTCAGTTTAAAGCGATTAAGGACGCCGGTTCAGGCTGAGCTAAATCGCATTTGTCACTGCATGAGGCGCAAAGGGTTGTCTGCCAGACAGGGGGAGAGGGTGTCACCTTTTGCTGTTTCGCTATAACACCTCACGGGCCTAGCATCTAGAACACGTTGCGAGGGTGTCAATCCTGATATGCCAGCTGTACACGCCTCGGTTCTGGAGGCTATTGGCAACACGCCCATTGTTGAGCTCAACCGCTATGGTGCTGGGGTGGAGCCCCTATTGCTTGCGAAGCTGGAGTTCACCAATCCGGGTGGCAGCATGAAGGATCGCGCTGCGCTGGGTATGATTGAGTGGGCCGAGCGTGAGCACGACCTGCAGCCCGGTGCTGAAATCATCATTTCTACCTCCGGCAACCTCGGCATTGGCATGGCGATGACCTGCGCCGTAAAGGGCTATCGGCTGACTTGCTTGGTCGATCCGAAGCTGAATCCCGCGACGGAGCGAAGCCTGGAGCTGATGGGTGTTGAGTTGGTTAAGGTTGACGAGCTTGACCATACCAGCGGCTATCACCTGACTCGATTGAAGCGTCTGCAGAGCCTTCAAAGAGAGAGGCCCGACGCCATCTATCTTGATCAGTACGATTCTCCCGCAGCTATCGAGGCGCACCGTGTCTCTACCGGCAAAGAGATTCTCGAGCAAATGGAGGGTCAGCTGGACGCGATGATTATGGTGGCGGGTACGGGTGGTAGCTCCATGGGTGTGGCGAGTTGGCTACGGGAGTACTCTCCAGATACGGAGATTTGGTTGGTTGACGAAAAGGGCTCGCTCGCGTTGCCCGGCAGTAAAGATCCAGAGCCACGGTTTCTCAATGGCATGGGTACCAGTATCGAGCCAGCTAACTATCAGGCCGACGCCTTCGCTGGCTATGTCGATCACGTGGTATACATTGAGGCTGGTGCCGCTATCGCCGCGTCGGTCGATATCGCGCGCAAAGAGGGCGTTCTGATGGGAGGGTCTGGGGGTGCTGCGTGCCACGTGATGCGAGAGAGAGTCGCCCCCCGATTTGGCAAAGGCGCGCGGCTGCTCTCCTTGATTCCCGATCATGGTAGCCGCTATACCCAGACCCAATTTGATGCGGCGTGGTTGGATCAAATGGGCATCTCCCTGCCTCAGCCCTTCAGTGGCTGCAGCCCGTGAGTCCCCAGGCAACGCGCTTTCTCAACCAGCAGGATGTGATTGACGCCGGCGCTACCGATATCGATTGGGTTGGCGACCTGCTCAATCAGGTATTCAAATTGCACGAGCAGAGAGCATTCACTGCGCCCCCCAGTAGCTTCCTGAAACGTCCCGAATGTCCGCACGTGGCGGATCGAATAATTGGTCTTTCGGCTCACGTAGGTAAGCCTTTCGACAGAGAGGGCATAAAGTGGATTGCGAGCGCGCAGTGCAACCCAGAGGTTGGATTGCCCCGGGCTAATGCCGTCATTATCCTCAATGACCCCGTGCACCGGCTTCCTGTCGCCATTATGGAAGGGGCCCTGATCAGCGCGGTGCGGACGGCGGTAGTGCAGGGTATTGCGGCCCGTCATCTGGCGCGCGCCGATGCAGAGGTGGTGGGGTTGGTGGGTGCCGGGCGGATTGGGGCTTTGACGCTCTGGACGCTCGCTCAGTGGTTCCCCAAGGTCAGCGCTTATCGCGTTTACGATCACAGTCGTGAGCGGCTTGACGCGTTTGCGCAGCACATGGCCGGGCTCGGAGTGCCTGTGACACCGGTGAGTTCGTTTCAGGAGGCCTTGGCGGATGCAGATATTGGTATTGTGGCTACCACGGAGTCCGAGCCTTACGTAACGGCGTCTGAATTCAAGCTGGGCTCGTTGTTCATGAATGTTTCTTTGATGGACCCTACCTTTGAGCTGGTTTCTGCGGCTGACAAAATTGTTGTCGATGATTGGCACCAGAGCGTTCACTCTGATCGGGTACTGGCCCGGATGCATCGTGCAGGATTGCTCTCGAGAGACAGTATTCATGGCGAGTTTGGAGAGGTCGTTGCTGGACATATTCCGGGACGAGAGCATCCCGAGGAACGTATTTTCTGGAATCCCTTTGGCCTTGCCATCGAAGATATCGCCGTTGCGTCCGCGGTTTATGATCGGGCTTGCGAGCGGGGATTAGGTCAGACAATACAGTTGGTCGACCGGGAGTGGGACGTCCTGTTTTGACCGTTGAGGTCGTTGAAACGAACCGCATTGCTTTTCTTGATGTGCTGCGTGGCGTGGCGCTGTTTGGGATCTTGCTGGTTAATGTGTTCAGTTTTGGAGCGGACTATCCTGCCTGGTCGGGGGTGTCCGATCAGCTGGCGTGGCAGGTTAAACACGTCTTTTTTGAAACCAAATTCTGGATGCTCTACAGCGTGCTGTTTGGCATGGGTTTTTTACTGCAAACTCAATCTCCCGACTACACCATTGCCCGTTCGCTGCGTCGTCTCGGTGTCCTGATGCTCCTCGGGTGTCTGCACGGCCTGCTGTTTGAGGGCGACATTCTAATGCTCTACGCCGAGCTCGGTGTCTTGCTGTTATTGCTCTATCGGCTGCCCACAAAATGGTTGCTCTCGCTGGCAATTTTATTGGCGCTGAGCTTTCCACTGGGTCATCTCCTCGGTGGCGATCGGGGAGATGATTGGCCGGCAGAAAATGCAGCTGAAGCCACGTTTTGGCTTGAGGAAGATCGAGCCGAGTCGCCACTCGCCGTCGCGAGTTTTACGGAAGTGCTGGCATATCACGCCGGGTTTTTACCCGAGCGTTTCTGGGCAGACTGGCAGTATCCCGACTCGGGATTTTTGGTGCTCGCTTGTTTTCTCATCGGCTACTGCCTCATGCGCAGCGGTTGGGGCGTGATGGCGCGGCTCGCACCTGCAAAATCAGTGCAGATTGCGCTGGGGCTGTGGGGTTTGGGGCTGTCTCTTATGGCGATAGAGGGCTATTGGTCAGCCACCATGGGTTATGCGCCCTTTGAGCGCTCGGACGCCACGTCAATGCAGGTGCTGGGCGGCGATCTGGTGTATCTGGTCGCGACCCTCAGTTTGACAGGTGCCTGGTTTTTAAGTGTCTGGTGCTGGGCGCAGAGCCGGCGGCTGGTCGGAGTGCGGGGCTTAATCGCCAGCGCCGGGCAGATGAGCTTAACTGGCTACCTGACCCAGACGGTGATGTTCACGACGGTCTTTTATGGCTACGGTTTGGGTGCCGCCTTTGAGTGGGGGCCGGCGCAAGTAGTCGGCTTCGCCGTTGGGGTCTATGCCTTGCAGGTAGTCCTTTGTCACTGCTGGATGCAGCGATTTCGGCGCGGACCCCTGGAGTGGCTGTGGCGCTGCTTGACTTACTGGCGGTGGGAGCCGATGCGGCGCTGATATTTCTCGCTGCCACCGGTAGCAGCTAGCTAGCTTATGCGCTGAGTCGGACTACCCGCATGAACGCCAGAATCCAAGCTCATGGCTTTGAGCACCAGCGACTGTGGATCGACTGTAACGCCTGGCTCGAGATACGCGCCGCCCATCAGCATGGTCCCGTGGTTGATGGCGGAGCCGTCTCCAATCGTCGTGCGCGAGACCGTCAGTACGCGATCCTCGAAACTATGCAGTTGCATTTGTCCGTTAATCACGCAGTCGTCGCCGATATCGACGGCGTGCCAGTCAGACATCTGTAAAGGCAAGCCGATCAGCGTGCGTCGGCCAATCCGGCAGCCGAAGCGTCGCAGGATTGGATTTGCGAGCGCGGTGCCCGATACCGTGCTCATAAAGCTCGCCATGAGTCTGAAGAAACAGTCCTGCGCCAGAAAGTAGGTGAAGTGCCGCACCGACCAAAACGGCGCGCTGTTATGGCGCCCCCAGCGATTGCCCACCAAGATCAGCTTGACGAGTAGCGCGAGCAGGGGAAGGGACAACGGCACGACGGTGCTGGTGATCAATGCTGCGCCCACATTACTAACGCCCATGACATTGAGGCTGACCAGTAAGCCGGTGGCCAGAAATACCGTGATACCGGGAATGATGCCCACAGAGCCAAGATCGTTAAGTATGAACCGCGCCAGGAAAATGCCGAGTGAGGGCACCGGGTGAACGGGCGCGCTCTGCGCATCGGTGGCGCCCACCTCCAGGGGCGGGTTGCCGGCGAGTACGCGCTTGTTATCAGGGCGGTCGGTGTATTGCGGCCGGTACAGGTGGGGGCCGATCGGTGTCGACACCCCCAGAAGCAGGTTGCCGGGAATGGGGCCCGGTTCGACCATGGCGTTGTTACTGGCAAAGAACCCCGCGGGCATGTGGATCGGCTTCGCCAGCAGAAAAGCGCCGTGCTCATCGAGTACGTTGCAGAAACAGCCCTGCGCGATGAACACGTTGGCATCCGCATGGAGGTGCTCGGGGAGTAGGTTCACTAACTCGTCGCACTCCGAGGCCCCCACCTGCGAGAATTTCACACCCGCCAGTGCTCGCAGGTACTGACCAGTGAGGCTCCAGCCCCACATTTGTTGGACCTGATTCATCTTGGTTTGCCGGTAGCGCGCCAACGTTCCTCGGAAGCTGGCGGCGCGCGTCCAGCCCGGTGGTGTGGGGGTGAGACGGAGAAAAGTGCAGAGAATGAGCGAGCTGGCGAGTACCCCCAGCCAAATGCCGATCACGCCCGCGCCACTCATCACCAGCAGGTCACGCCCGGTCAGCATGTTCGCATCTAAATTCACTTTGCTGAGGGCATCGAATCCGAGAAACCAGGTGGTCAGCAGCGCAATAAACGCCCCGGGCACAATCACCAGCGCGAGTTCCAGTGCAAATTGGGTCGCGACATTGCGGAGGTCTATCAGCGCGTCTGTGAGTGCAGAGGTCGGAGCAAGGTCAGGTGTCTTGGGTGGTCGGTAGTTGCCCGCTTTGGTCCCCGGAACGCCGCTGATTTGGCTATTGGGTTCGGTCTCGGTGTCGAGGCTGGACAACGGTGTGAGCCATGAGTGACGCTCGAGTGAGGCGCCACCAGCGAGCATCGCGCGGCTACCCACCCGCGCTTTGTGACCCACTCGAATCGTATCCAAAACGAAGTCGTCTCCTTGCCAGCGAGCACTGCTAATTTGCACGCCCGCTTGAATAACAGCCTCTTGACCGATTGAAATGAGTGAGAGCGGGCCATACCACTCGGTGCTCTGGGCGATAAAGGCTTTGGGATGAATGTCGGCGCCCAAGCGCTTGAGTGCCCAGTTGAACAGCACCGGGCTTCGTAGCCCTTTTACCAGCGGTTTGAGAACAAAGTCGGCTTGTTGTTCCAACCACCACAATTGCAGGTGGTGGCTGGAAAATTTTTTGTAGCGCCCGGGGATCATGGGGGGTGCGCTCACCGTCACTGCCTGAAGAGAGCGGAGGAGCAATACCCAACCGAGATTGACGAAGGGTACGATCATGTACACGGAGTAGGCGATGATCGTCGCCTTCAAAAATCCGGGGATATCTCCTACCAGCAGTAATTCTTCGGGGTCGATAATCGCGAGGCCCAAGGCAGCCATGAGCAATAGCGGTAACCTGAGTGTCAGGGCGCCTATCGCCTGCAGCACAGTAAATTGCCGGAAACCATAAGAGCCGCCCGTTTGCCGGGGTGTCTCTGAGAGTGCCTCTGATCCCGCATAGGTTCCGGCGGTCGATTCCACTGGCTGCTGCTTATCCTCGCTGTGAGTCGGTAGCTGAGCGATTGCGGCGGCGGAGCGGGTCTCGCTGAGTAAACCTCTGACTGAAACGGGGAAGCCCGCCGTCTGAAGCTGCTGGGTTAAACGCGCGATCGCAATCGAATGAGCGCCCCAGTCGATGAAGTCATCGTGCCAGTCCAGTGTGGGCCCGAGCTCAGCCCGGCACAGGGCCAGCAGCTGAGTCGGTAAAGATGCGTTTTCGTCAGCCGTAATAGCCGCTGTCATGACGGTAGCTGGCACGTCGAACGCCGCGATATCAGTCACGGAAGGTAAGGCACGACGATTGATTTTTCCTGAAGCGGGAACCAATTCGAATTGCTTGACGACAAAAAAACGGCTGGGCACTGCATAGGGTGGGAATCGCGCTGAAATCAGCTGTTGCGCTTTACCCACCAGTGCATGATTCAGCGGTTGTATGTTGCTGCCCGCGATGTCCTCAGACCAGAGGGCCGGCGCGCTCAACAGGGCGACGAGCTCATTGTGCTGGCAATCCAAAACAGCCGTTTCAATGTCGGCAAATTGATCCTGAAGCAGTGATTCGATGGGCTGCGCCTCGACCCGGTAGCCCCTGACCTTGAGCTGAGCGTCGATGCGGCCATGAAAATGCACCCGCAGGCTGATGGGATCGACGTGGCAGCGGTCTCCCGATCGGTAGATTTGCCCGAGCGCGGGATGCTCAATAAATCGCTCGTTTGTGATCTCGGGCAGGTTGCGGTAGCCGCGGGCGAGCTGAACGCCGCCGATACAGAGTTCACCCTCCTCGCCATGGGGCAACGGCGTCAGCGTGTCGGAGTCAACAATGGTATAGCTGACGCCGGAGAAAGGACTGCCGATGGTGACGGGCTCATTGGGCCGTAGCAGTTGGCGGCTGGTATCGGTGCTCACCTCCGTTGGGCCATAGGTATTGATGATTTGTCGCCGGGCGCGAGACCAGGGCTCGATCAAAGATGCGGGAAAGGCCTCGCCGGCAGGCACGATATAGCGGCAGATGGGGAAGGGTAGGTCCCGCTCGGGGTGTGCGGTCAGCGTTGACAGCAACACGGGTGGACAAAAGAGCGCCGTGACCTGCGCATCGCGCAAAACGGGCAATAAGTCAGGGCCCGATCTCAGCGCTGATTTGCTCAGCATCACGACCGCGCAACCGGCGACCCAGGCGCTGTACATTTCGGAAATACTACCGTCATATCCCAGCGACGAGGTCAGCGAGCTGGCATCGCTACCGGGCACAAAGTCGTAAAACGTTGCGTAGGACTGGGCCAGATTGATATAGCCCGCATGAGGGCACTCAACGCCTTTTGGGTGGCCGGTGGTACCGCTGGTGTAAAACAGCGAGGCCAGTCTATCCCGGGGTTCGTCCAGCCACGGTACCGACGGTTTGCGCGATGATCTGGAATCGGCCTCACGGAGAAGTTCGTCCGGCGATAGGAACTCTCCGGTATAGCCCTCTGGTAACGCGTCACTGATCAGCAGGGCTGGCCTCGCGTCGTTCAGGACCCGCAGGAATAGTTCATCTGGGGCATCGGGGTCGATGAAGCATTGTGTGGCCCCCGCCTTCAGAATCGCCAGATGCAGGGCAACGATGGTGGCGGAGTCTTGGGGAAGGCAAACCGCCACCACCTGATCAGCCTCGGAAACCGCCTCGCTGATGACGGAGGCGAGTTGGTTAGCCAGTTGATCAAGCGCCGCGTACGTCAGCGACTCCTCCGGCTCGGGCACGGACAGCGCAGTAAGTTCCGGGAATTGCGCCGCCGAGCGCTCAAAGATTTCGTGCAGCCAGCGTGCACCGCGCTGGTGCCGGTGGGTGCCCCAAGGAGTCGATGGATGTGATTGGGTGAGGGTGGGCGCGGTGGGTGGCGCATAAACAGTGCTGGCCACCACATGGCGATAGCGGAACCAAGCCGCAGTGACGGCCGCCGGTAGCAGTGCGATCCACAGTAGTGTCATCGAAGCCTGCCGCGGTCGGTCATGGTGGGTCCGTCAGGAAAAATAGGAATCCATGGTACCCCGGCGACGGGTATCCAGTGTGACGCAATGAAAGCCACCTCCCAACATGCGCGAATGCCGCAGTTTAAGTGGGATGACCTCGAGGCCTTTGGACTCCAGCTGAGCAATGAGCGCCGTCTGGTCACTGTCCACTACCACGGTATCAGGCCCTAAACTAAAGAGATTCATATCGATCCACTCGCTACCAATGGCCTGCTGCAGATACTGGGCACTGTGCCGCTCTTGATTTTCCATTGGCGGACTGAAGATGATTTCCCAGTCTTTCAGGAATTCCGGGATGGTGTCCATCGATAGGCGCTCGGGGTTGGCCAGCACAAGCCCGGGACGCAGGGCGACCAGCGTCGAATCGATGTGGCTGCCGAAATAGACGTTTTTCATGAAGTGGACGCGGAAATCGTCCCCCAGTATGCGCTGCAGCCACTGGCCGCCCAATTCGTTGCCCGTGGCACTGACCAGATAGAGTAGATCGCGCCCGAAGCGCAGGATGTTGGCAGCATCAAAAGCGGGTTCGAAGTTCTGCGGCGTGGGCGCGGCGGGATCGAATTCAAATAGGCGATCTTCTAACAGTGGCTTGGGGGCGCTGAACCACTTGGCACCTCCTTCATGGTATTCCATGAGCAGGCGTCGATAAGACCCGGTCTCTAGGGAGCGGCCGCGAATCACGTTCGGGGTCTCGATAATCGTATCGCCGACCACCAACAACACATCGCGGGGACAGTAGTTGTAGTAGCCCTGAGTTTCCCACTGGACAGTCCTGATGGTGTGATCATGGCGCCAGGTATCGGGCCTCCTTACGGTGATACCGCGTGATTCGAGGTGGTCGACAAAGCCCTGCAGGTCTTCCTCCGTTTCCTCGATGATTTGGTCAGGGAAGGCGCCCTGCGGGATGTCTGCTAGGTTGCGGTCAGGGTACTCCGCCAGTCGTGTGCTGGGGTCGGCGAAAGGGAATCGAGCGCGCAGCGGATTTCCCACAATGACTTCCTCGAGAGGATCCCACTCATTGCAACTCCAGACTTGAGACATCGATTACTATCCGTTTATGGCAAGGGGAAGGCCAGTGTCGGTAGACAGTTTGACCGATACAACAAAAAAGGGCCGCCCCGCGGCGACCCCAGTATCACCGAGTCAGGCGTTCAGCCCCCCTCACTCTCCCACAACGCGCTGCCGTGGCAGGTCATGGTCTCGCGCTCCATTTGAGCGACATCAGACGAGGGATAAGCATCCCACCATTGGCCATAGCTGCCGAATGATTGCCAGCCGACGACCAACATGACATCGGTGCCGTCACCATCTGCGCCCACAGCCACTGGATACAGAGACCACACATTCATGCCCTCACCACCGGGTAGTTCGCTCGCTGCTTTTTTCCACTCGCTCGCCTGCGCAATCACCGCCTCTTCGTTGACGTCGCCGTTAATATTGCATTTCCACATTTGCACCGGATTGCCTGCAGAAGCAAACGGGGACAACAGCATGAGCGCACTCGCGCAGGACACAAAACCTTTGAGTTTCATAAGATCTCCTTGGTTAGACTCAGAATCACGCTAACAAGCGGGCGAGGGGACATCAATTAATAACGGGACCTTGTCACCTTTTGCTAATGCTTAAGCGCATAACTGTGCGAATTGGCAGAAGATGTATCAGCGTCGCGGTGGTGTGTTTGCGAGTCTCGTACCCAATAGACGACCAAATGTAATCGCGGGCGTGACTAACATGCCGTTGGTGTATGCAGCGCCGGAGGTGGCGCCCGCTCCTATCACTTCTCCAATTGCATAGAGGTTTGGGATAACGCTTCCTTCGTCACGCATGACTTGCAATTCAGCACTGACTTTTAGCCCCGCAAATGACACCAAGGTCCAGCCCTGCATGGCAATGCTGTAATAGGGCGGTGTTGATAGGGGTATGGGACGCGCCCTGCGGCCAAATGTGTCAGTCTCACCTGATCTAAGTCGACGGTTATAGTCGTCAACGGTATTTTGTAGCGCCGCAGGGTTAAGCCCGGCGGTCAGTGCAAGTGCCTCGATCGACATGGCGCTGTGAAACATCGCATTTGTTTTGTGTTCCCGTGCCAGGCGTTCGCGGTCCCACTTCGGGATAATAGGGTCCGACTTCTCAAGCATCGCGGCGTCGAAGATGGCCCAATGTCGATGCGCAGGCTGTTGGTAAACTCCCCGTTCAATATGGTGAACGCTGGAGTGATCTTCCTGCACAAAGCGCTCTCCCCGTGCATTCACTAGAATTTCCCACGGGGAACGGATTGCCGGATTCAGCGGGGCATAGGCAAACATCTGGCACGGATACCGGAAAGCGTCGGGCACCAACCCCGGCAGGCAGGCATATTTTTCGCCACCCACGATGGTACCTCCCGCCGATAGGCCAAGTAGTAATCCATCTCCTTGAGAGGTTGGGTAAGCGGTTTTGGCATAGAGCGGCACGCCGTGCAACTCCTCGAAAAGGCGCGCATTAGCGGCGCAGCCACCCGCCGCAATCACAACATGCCCGCCAGAGATGTCCTCGATACCTGCAGGTCCTGCCACAGTCACCCCGGTGACACGTCCGTCAGCATGCTGGATCAAATTGGCGGCGGCAGTGCCAGTCAATAACGTGATCTTGCCAGTCGCGATCATCGCGTTGAGCGAAGGAATAAAGGCATCAAGAATTGAAAGCCCGCTTTTAACACCCTGCTGATATCGTCTCTCGGTGAAGTGATCGTGGCCAATGCCGGTAACCGGGTGCCCATCCATCACCTCGAAGCCATGATCTGCAAGCCAGTTAATGGTTTCACCTGCGTGGTCAACCGTCAGGCGAGTGAGAGCGGGGTCGGCGGTCCCGTGATTGATTCGCATGCAATCATCAAAATGCGCTTGCGGAGTATCGCTGATGCCCAGGCGCTGCTGAAATACGGTACCGGAGCCCGCGATTTGTCCTGTTGACCAGAACAGCGTGCCTCCCAAAGCGGGACTTTTTTCGACCAATAATACCCGCGCACCTCCCATCGCCGCGAAGAGTGCGCAGGGTATACCCGCGGTGCCACCACCGATCACGATCACATCATAATGGGTTGCAGTGCTGCCGATGGCCAGAGCGCTGCGCCACAGTGGCATCAGGGCTGTAGCCGCCAACAGTTCCCTGCGATTCAGACCCGTCACGCCAGTATTTCCGTTTGTCTGAGAGTTGTGTCGAGCGCCGTCAACGTCGTCACTCGGGACGCGCCCTAATGCGCAGAAACCGCCGCGTCCATACCGATTGAAAGATCGGATCGAGCCATCGGTAAAGTCGTCCGGATACCACAACGGGTTTGCCGCTTTGCACGCCGCTGATTGCGTCTTCCACTACCACATCCGCGTCGTACCAGAGCCACTTGGCCATTTTATTCTTCATTTCCATCAGTCCCGCGGTTTCATGAAAGTCGGTGTGGGTGAAGCCGGGGCAGAGGGCCGAGACATTGACGCCAGAGCCGGAGACGGTCAGGTGTAGCTCTTCTGAGAGCGCCACGAGGTAGGCCTTGGCGGGACCATAATTGCATCCCCCGGATCGGGGAACCCGGGCTGCAACTGAGGCGACATTGATTACACGACCATAACCGCGATCGACCATGTCCGGTATCAAACGGTGACACAAGTCAGCGACCGACAGCATCATCAGCTGGAAAAATGGTTGCTGCATCTGCCAGTCACGGTCTTTTAGTAGATCGGGACCAGCGATACCGGCATTATTGATGAGCCAGTCAACCTGCCAGCGCTCGCTCGCGCAGACTGTAGCAATCTCCTCAGCTGCCGTGGCGAGGCTGAGATCTGCAGTCACAATTTCCACCTGAATGCCATGCTCTTTACGGAGCCTCTCCGCGAGCGCCTCGAGTCGGTCCCGCCGTCGCGCCACGAGAATCAATGATTTGCCCATGGCTGCCAGTTGTCGGGCGAACTCTGCCCCGAGGCCGGCAGACGCGCCGGTGATCAGCGCGAAGCGCGGTTTCTCGACGCTCGGATTGATAGCGTCAGAGCTCAAAGTGTCATTGACCAGCTGTGTAAGCGAATTTTCCAGGCGCCGCTATCGTCTTTAGCGACCACGTCAATGTAGTGTGACGTCGTGCTGTCTCCCTCCAGCGCACCTTCGGGCAGGTCGGCGTCAGAAGAGGTGTCTACAATCCGTCGTATGGTGTAGTCATACTCGACCACTGCGGCATCTCCCATCATGGTGATGCTGTGCGGCACGTCCACCGTAATCTCATAGCGCGCAGTATCAAATACTGGGCCCAGGAATACCCGATAGTTCTCACGGCCATCAAGCCCCGGTACGCCCGGTGGCCGGAGACTCACCTCGGGATGCAAACCACCCACATAGGCGTCGATGTCGCTGCCCTCTACGGCGGCTATCCAGCCCTGATACAGCGCGAGAATCTCTTCGCGGTCGGTTTGCGAGTAACTGATCGCGCTCCAGAACAGCAGAGAGAATGAAAGTAAGGTCGCCTTGGTCAGATAATAAGGGCGCATGTCGAGATCCTCGATGAGAGTGGTGGGTCCTTGGATTGTCCGGTAGTTAGGCCAGTAACATCAAGGCCATCGACGGGGATGCCTTCGCTTTGCTCTGCCGCGCGATGTCATTACGTGCGGGCTTGTTCGCTACCGGCCCTGTTCATTTGGCAGTTGCACTGCCACAATCGCAATTCACTTTTCGCCCAATCACTTGGTGCCCGCTATGTCCGACAGAGTCTCTATTTCGATTTCCGCTCATATTGCTCACGTAACCCTGACGCGGGCAGACAAAATGAACGCGCTTGATACCGCTATGTTCAGCGCGATCTGCGAGGCGATCGATCATGTCGCGGCGGAACCCGATGTGCGGGCTGTGGTGGTATCGGGGGAAGGCCGTGGCTTTTGTGCCGGACTGGACCTCTCCAATTTTGATACTGCGGCGGAACCGATGGCACTGATGCCTCGCACTCATGGCATCGCTAATAAGGTACAGCAGGTCGCATGGGGCTGGCGGCACTTGTCCATGCCCGTGATCTCTGCGGTCCATGGCGTCGCCATTGGTGGTGGCTTGAATATCATGTCGGGGGCGGACATCCGCGTTATTCACCCCGATACCCGTTGCGGCGTAATGGAGATGCGCTGGGGACTGGTGCCGGATATGGCGGGCTACCCCTTGTGGCGAGGTAATGTTCGGGACGACGTGTTACGGCGGCTCGTCTTTACCAATGAAGAGTTTACCGGCGCTGATGCTTTCACGATGGGGTTTGCCACGGAGACATCGGAGGCGCCGCTGGAACGCGCTATGGCGCTCGCAGAGACCATCGTAAACAAAAATCCTGATGCCATTCGAGCAGCAAAGCGGCTGTCGAATATGCTGACTTATGCGAGTGATGAGGCGATCTTGCTGGCCGAGTCTGCCGAACAGGAGCAGATTATGGGTCGACCCAATCAAGTAGAAGCGGTCATGGCCCAGATGGAGGGTCGAGCGCCCTCGTTTTCCTGATACCTGATAACACAGTGCTACACTGGGCGCCGCGGCCGCGCGCTGCTTGACACCATCCTTGCCGCGAGCCTCCGAACCAGAGGTCACTATGAGCGAACCCACTATCAGAGCGCATCACCGGGTGTGCCATCTTTGCGAGGCCATGTGTGGTGTCGTGATCCAGACGGCTGATAACCAGATAATCGACATTAGAGGCGACCAAAATGATCCGCTGAGTCGCGGACATGTCTGCCCCAAGGCGGTTTCTCTAAAAGATATTCATGAGGATCCGGATCGATTGCGAAAGCCGATGAAGCGTGTGCGCACTGAGCCGGGAGTATTTGAGCACGTTGAAGTGACGTGGGATGAGGCCCTGGAGACTGCAGCCACGGCGATGGCGTCGACCATCCAGAAATATGGTGTCGACGCCATTGGCGCGTATTTTGGCAATCCCTCGGTGCACAACTACGGGATGCTGACGCATCAACGCAATCTATTCCGGCATATTCGCACTCGCAATCGGTTTTCAGCGACGTCGGTCGATCAATTGCCACACCACCTAGTATCGCTCTGGTGTTATGGACACATGTTGCTTCAGCCTGTTCCCGATGTGGATCGCACTGATTATTTCTTGATGCTGGGTGCTAATCCGCTCGCCTCGAACGGTAGCATGTGGACAGTGCCCGACGTGCGTCGACGGCTTAAAGCGCTCAAATCGCGCGGAGGCAAGCTGGTTGTGATTGATCCGCGAAGGACGGAGACGGCTGAACTCGCGACGGAGCACCTATTTATCCGGCCCGGCTCGGACGCTGCTTTTTTGCTCGCATTGATTCACGTGCTGTTTCGCGATGACTTGATAGCGCTTGGAAATCTCGAGGCGTTTACTGACGGGGTTGATGAGATCGCTCAGGCGGTTGCCAATCTGACGCCTGCATGGGCGGCTGAGCGAACGGGAATTAGCGCTGCTGATATCGAGCGCATTGCCCACGAATTTGCCCACGCCGGGGCAGGTATTTGTTATGGCAGGATGGGGGTAAGTACGCAAGCCTATGGCGCGCTTTGTCAGTGGGCGATTCAAGTCATTAATGTCGTGACGGGGAATTTGGATAAACCCGGCGGCAGCTTGTTCACGCTACCCGCGATGGATCAAGTCAGCAACACCAGCCCCGGCGGGTTTGCCCGTTTTTCTAGCCGGGGCAGAGGTCTGCCCGAATTTAATTACGAGCTACCTGCGGCGGCGATGGTTGAAGAGATCAGCACGCCGGGAGAGGCCCAGATTAAACTGATGTTCACGGGCGCGGGAAATCCGGTCCTGTCGACGCCCAACGGTGCGGCCTTGGATGAGGCCCTGGAAACATTGGAATTCATGATTTCATTGGATCCAGCGCTCAACGAAACAACGCGTCACGCCGACGTCATTTTGCCGCCGACCTCTCCGCTGGAGCACGATCACTACGACATCGGGTTTCACAATCTGGCCATCAGAAACACGGCACGGTACAACCCAGCAGTCTTCGACAAGCCCGAGGGCGCCCTCCATGATTGGGAGATATTCGCCGAGTTGGGGGAGCGAGTGAGCCGATTGTTGGATCTCGAGCCCATGCCGCGTCATGCGCCGCATCAGTTGGTGGACCGGGCACTCCGCACCGGTCCTTACGGCGAAGCCACCGAATGGCAAGTCAGCATCGACAAGCTCAGGGAGCATCCGTCGGGAATGGATTTTGGTCCGTTACAGCCGTCGTGCCCCGATCGCTTACAAACGCCAGAAAAACGCATTCGGCTCGCGGTCCCTGACGTGTTGCGCGACATTGATCGGTTGGTTGGAGAAGTCGCGCCTGTTGAAGGATATCGGTTGATTGGAAGACGCCATGTGCGAGATAACAATTCGTGGATGCACAATCATCATCGCTTGATGAAAGGTAAGCCGCGTTGCCAACTGTTGATGCATCCACAGGATGTGGCGAGTGAAGGATGGCAAAGCGGTATGATGGTAACGGTAAGCAGTCGCGTGGGGCATATTCAAGCAGAGCTCGCCGCGTCTGATGAGATGATGCCGGGGGTTGTGAGTCTGCCCCACGGATATGGACATGGCCGCAGCGGCACCCGCGGCAGTATCGCCAACGTGCATGCGGGGGTGAGCTGTAATGACATCACGGACGAGCAGTTTGTTGATCAACTTTCTGGGAACGCCGCGGTGAATGGGGTGCCGGTTCAGCTCAGTGTCTCTGCTGCCTAGGGTCAGATCGGTTAGGTTGTAAGCGCTCGATCGCGGGGAGACCACAAGGATTGAAACCATGAGTAATGATCAGATACCCGTCGCCCACATCGATAGTGGTGAAAAGTTCACCAATGATCGGGGAATGCGGGTCATCAAAGACGGCATCAAGGCGTCTAGTATGGACGGGGCGCGGCAGCCGAAACCGGACTGGCTGAAAATGCGCGTTCAGAATAGCCCCAAGTTTGAGGCAGTCCGCTCCATTGTTCATGAGCATCGGCTAGCGACCGTTTGCGAGGAAGCCAAGTGCCCAAACATCAGCGAATGTTGGAGCGCGGGGACCGCGACGATCATGCTCATGGGGGATGTGTGTACCCGGGCCTGTCGCTTCTGTTCAGTGAATACCGGAAATCCCGGAGGTTGGCTGGATCCAGAGGAGCCCGCGAATACGGCGGAAGCGGTGCGCTTGATGGGCCTCAAATACGTGGTGCTGACATCAGTGAATCGTGATGATTTGCCAGACGGTGGAGCGGGGCACTATGCCGCTGTTGTCAGCGCCACAAAGGCGATGAATCCGCAAACCGCCGTAGAGGCACTCACGCCCGACTTTTTAGGTGATCCTCGGGCGGTCGAGATTCTGCTGGATTCGGGAATTGAGGTATTTGCCCAAAATGTTGAGACAGTGGCACGACTCACTCACCCGGTGCGTGATCCTCGGGCTGGGTACCAACAGACACTGGACGTCTTGGCGCATGGGAAAGCTTACCGACCCGAAGTCATCACGAAGACCTCCTTAATGTTGGGGCTGGGTGAGCGGGAGGATGAGTTGAAGGCCTGTATGGACGACCTGCGTAACCATGCCGTGGATGTACTGACATTGGGCCAGTACCTGCAGCCCACACGACACCATCTGCCCGTGGAAAGATTTGTCACCCCCGATGAATTCGCCTTGTATCGGGAGTGGGGACTGGAGCGGGGATTCCTCGAGGTGGTTTCCGGGGTTTTCGTTCGCTCCAGCTATCGCGCCGAGCGCGTGCTCGAGCACAATAACGTTGGACTCGGATCTGCCTAATGCCGCAGCAGTTCGCTGGCGCTGAGTACTTTATCGTTACTCGGTAGTAAACTTGCGCGTTGTCGCTGTACGGGATAGACCAGAGCGAAACGCCCCACAGCGATTCGCAGTCGGCGATGGTGGGAGCAGAAATTTGCGGCCTCAGGTCAGGACACCACAGGGCAACGCAGATAGGCTCAGCTCTGGGTGGGCGAGCAACAGGTATGAATGAAAGTGAGAGGGGAGGGAGTGAGACGATGACGACGGCCGCTACCCGCAAGCCATGAGTACAAGTTTTAATCACGTCGGCCTGCTGGGTCGAAGAGAGCACCCGGGGGTCGAGGAGATCGTCTCGGGATTGCTCAATTTACTGGATGACCGAGGGTTACAGGTCACTATTGAGGATCGGTTGGCCACCCTGTCGCATTTTGAAAAACGCGAGATGGAGTCCCGGGACAAGATCGGCGCCATGGTAGATCTGGCGATTGTTATCGGCGGTGATGGCAGCTTGTTGAGTGCCGCTCGGACCCTGGTCAAACACGACACGCCTGTCATCGGCATTAATCGCGGACGATTGGGATTCCTCACTGACGTGAGTCCCGACGAATTACTCGAGCAGGTCAGCAACGTGTTGGATGGCGAATATCTTAGCGATCGCCGTTTTCTGCTAGATGCTGAGGTGTGGCGGGGTGATCAAGTCATCGGGCGCGGCGACGCATTGAACGATATCGTTGTGAACTCGGGTGCTTCAGCGCAGATGGTTGAGTTTGAGCTCAGCATCGACGGGGAGTTCGTATACCGATTGAATGCTGATGGTCTGTTAGTAGCGACACCAACCGGCTCCACAGCTTACTGCCTCTCCGCGGGCGGACCGATCATGTATCCGGGCCTCGATGCGCTGGTGTTGGTGCCGATGTTCCCGCATTCGCTGACGAGTCGTCCTATTGTTGTCAGCGGTAAGAGCGAAATCCGAATTGACGTCGTGTCACGCAACGATATCCATCCACCGATTACCTGTGATGGTCAGATATCGATCACGGCGCTGCCCGGCGATTCGGTCAAGATTCGCAAGAAGTCTCGAGAGCTGACCTTGCTGCATCCCCCAGGTTATAGCTTTTATGCCAGCTGTCGGGACAAGCTTCGTTGGTCAGATGCCCTCGTTAAATAGTCTGCCCCTGCCCATCAAGAGAGCGCCTGCGACCTTTCTTCTCATTGTCGTGACCAGCGTGTGCTTTCTGTTGTTCTATCCGGCGCAGTGGGTTGGCATGCTGGAGCTGTTTAATTTTGTGCCTTTCCGCTCTGCTGGTGGCTATGTTGCATTTGGCGATATGAATGATGAGTGGTGGCGACTCGTCACCCCAACCTTCATCCACTTCGGCTGGCTCCATGTGGTATTCAATTGTTTATGGCTGTGGGAGTTTGGGCAGCGCATCGAACACCGGCTCGGGGCGATCAACGTGTTGGGTCTGTATGGCGTAACGGCGATGGTTAGTAACTACTGTCAGTATCTGTGGGAAGGCCCTTCAATTTTCGGTGGAATGTCTGGCGTGGTCTATGCGTTTCTGGGCTTCATTATGATGCTGAGCTGGCGACGACCCGGTTGGATTGTGCCGCCGCCCATGGCGGTATTTGGCTTTATGCTGATCTGGCTGCTCGTTGGCATGGTCGGCAGCATGGACTTTATTGGCGCAGGTGCGATAGCTAACGGAGCACATGCGGGCGGCCTGCTAATTGGCCTGTTGTTGGGTATCGTCGTGAGCGTATTGCCCCTTGCCGTCAGCGGACGTTGATATGGCAACCGACTATCTGCAATCGATTCAGCAAATGGACAGAGCGGTCTACGACCGGTTACTTGAGTCGCTGGCAACTGGCCGATGGCCCGACGGCCGACCAGTGACGGAGCCACAGCGCCAGCACGCCATGCAGGCCGTCATTACTTGGGGCGCAATGCATTTGCCGGCCGAGGAGCGGGTTGGTTTTATTGATAAAGGATCCAAAGCGGGTGAAGACTGTGATCTGCCCGCCCCCCTTAAGTGGCAAGGTTTAGAGGGAGACTCCGATCATGAGTGATTGGCGGGGAGACCTGCGCAAGATGCGGGTGGAGCTGACAGATACAGTCAGTTATACGCTGTTTCCGGATCAAGCACCGCTGTGCCTGAACGACTGTTTGGGCCAGCGCTTATCGCTATCCTTTACCGGGGTGATTCGTTGCGTCGAATGCGAGAGGACGACCAAGAAGAGCTTTAATCAGGGCTACTGCTACCCTTGTTTTCGCAAATTGGCAGCCTGTGACAGCTGCATTATGAGCCCTGAGAAATGTCATTTGGCCGAGGGAACCTGCCGGGAACCCCTTTGGGCTGAGA
>Ga0181578_10001939_pt1 | contig 19686 bp, 16 predicted proteins | sample 071ome_21_FD_148659 | JGI IMG/M metagenome (GOLD analysis project Ga0181578, IMG submission 148659) | Coastal salt marsh microbial communities from the Groves Creek Marsh, Skidaway Island, Georgia - 071401CT metaG (spades assembly) | ecosystem: Environmental > Aquatic > Marine > Intertidal zone... | reverse complement strand
GGCCGGAGGGTCACCTCGAGTTCACCCGGCTGCGCGCACACACCCACCACCAGGCCGCGGCCCTCCGGATCGGACTCGTCCACCACCTGCATGAACTCGGACTCCACCACCCCCGCCAGCCGCAACGCGCGCGGCGCGCCCCCGCCCCCGGCCTCCAGCACCCGGGCAACCGCGGGCACCCGGCGGGCCTCCTCCCATGCTGCCCGGCACTCCCACGGCGGGCCGGGCAGCACCACCACGACGCGGCCCCCGGCATCCACCACCGCCCCCGGGGCCGTCCCCGCCGGGGGCAGGACCACTGCCCCCTCGGGGACCTGGGCCTGCTTACGGGCCCCGCGCTCCCGGGCCGCGTGGGGCCCGCGGACGGGCACCCGCTCGAGTGCGGCCCGGACGAGCGCGAGGGCCGCGGGGTCCTCCACCAGGGCCCTGCCCGACGCGCGCGCCACCGCCTCCATGGTGCGGTCGTCGTGCGTGGGGCCGAGGCCACCGGTCACCACCACCAAGTCGACGCCCGCCGAGATGGCCAGCCCGACGGCATCCCGGATGTCGTCGAGGCCATCCCCTACCACGATCGTGCGGGTCAGGGATACGCCGGCTGCCGCCAGGTCGGCCCCGATCATCGCGCCGTTCTCATCGCGGACCCGGCCCTCCAGCACCTCCGTGCCGGTCACCACCACCGCCGCGCGCACGGCTCAGCCCGCGGGCAGTCGCTCGACGCCGGTGCGCGTGATGAGGAACGTCCCCGTGCCGCCCGTGATCTGCACGGGCTCTCCGTCGATGGTGACGCCGATCGCCTTCGGTGCACCGATGCGCACCCATGCGGACTCGGCCACCGGGAACGTGCGGGAAGCACCCGGCACGAGCACGCCGCTGTACAGGGTGGGACCGTCCTCCGAACCCCGTCGCACCTCGAGGTAGCTGCCCCTCGATCCCTCGCCGCGGAAGCCCACCTCCACCGGTGGCTGCGGAGCAGTGGCGGTCGTGGGCGTGGACTGGGTGGTCGGCGTCGTGGTGGTCGGCACCCCCTCGGGGGATTCCCCGCCGCCCACGCCGAGCCAGGCCAGGAGGGCCACGCCCGTCACCCCGCCGATCGCGAGCCACAGCAGCTGCGCCTCCCGGCGGCGCGGACCCGCCGCGCCGCGCCGCCGCCCGCGACGCGAGGTATCCGCGTCGGCGGAGAACTCACCGAAGCGGGAGTCGTACTCGTCCAGCACCAGGTCCGCATCGAGGCCCAGGTAGTTCGCGTAGGCGCGCAGGAAGCCGCGTACGTAGGAGGGGTCCGGGAGCAGGTCGAACTGCTCCTCCTCCATTGCGCGCAGGTACCGGGAACGGATGCGTGTCCCGGCCTCCGCCGTGGGGTAGTCGATGCCCTGCCGTACGCGGGCCTCGCGAAGGCTGTTGCCGATCTCGAACGTATCCCGACGCTATCACCGGCGCGCGGAGCGCGGGCGGGCCCGCGCGCCGGTGAGATGGCGCGCGCCGGGCTAGGCGTCCGGGTCGTCGTCGGCGTCGACGGCGGCGATGCCCAGCACCCGGGGGATCTCGGCCTCGCCGATCAGCACCGTGCGGGGCTTCGACCCCTCGTGGCCGGAGATGACCCCCAGACGCTCGAGTGAATCGACCAGTCGGCCCGCCCGCGCGTAGCCCACCCCGAGCCGGCGCTGCAGCAGCGACACGGAGGCCGTTCCCTGCTGCACCACGGTCTCCACGGCAGTGCGCAGCATCTCATCACCCCCCGCATCCACCTCGGGCTCGGAGGGCTCGGCGCGCTCCAGCAGGTCCTCGCGCATCTCCGGCGCGCCCTGACGCCTCCAGTGGTCCGTGACGGCCAGGATCTCGTCCTCGCCCACGTAGGCGCCCTGCAGGCGCTGCAGACGGGACGTGCCCACCGGCCGGAACAGCATGTCGCCGTTCCCCAGCAGGCTCTCCGCGCCCCCGGAATCCAGCACCACGCGGGAGTCGACCTGGGACGAGACGGCGAACGCGATGCGCGACGGCACATTGGCCTTGATCATCCCGGTGATCACATCGACGGACGGCCTCTGGGTGGCCAGGACAAGGTGGATCCCCACGGCACGCGCCTTCTGGGCAATCCGGATGATGGCGTCCTCCACCTCGCCGGGGGCCACCATCATGAGGTCCGCGAGTTCGTCGATCACTACCAGGATGTGCGGGATCTCCGACAGCCCCTGGTCGCGCCGGATGGCGTTCCAGTCGGTCAGGTTTCGCGCGCGGGCCGCCCCCATGATCTCGTAGCGCGACTCCATCTCCCGCACGATGTTCGCCAGCACGGCCGTGGCGTTCTTCATGTTCGTCACGACGGGCGTGAGGAGGTGCGGAATCCCCTCGTAATGGTTGAGCTCCACCTTCTTCGGGTCGATCATGACGAGGCGCAGCTGATCGGGCGTTGCGCGCAGCAGGATCGACGCCAGGAGCCCGTTGAGGCACACGCTCTTGCCGGTGCCCGTCGACCCGGCGATCAGCAGGTGCGGCATCCGGGCGATGTCGAGGTAGACGGCCTTCCCGCCGATGTCCAGCCCGAGCCACGCGGCCAGGGGGCCCGTGCCCTCGGGGAAGTCCCGCCACACGTCGCCCAGCGTGACCATGCTGGCATCGGGATTGGGGACCTCCACGCCCACCGCCTGCTTGCCGGGGATCGGGGCGAGGATCCTGAGCTCATCGGTGGCCGCGAGCGCGTACGCCAGGTCATCGCGCAGGTTCGACACCTTCGACACCTTCGTGCCCGGTGCAAGCCGCAGTTCATACCGTGTCACGCGCGGCCCCGAAACGGCGTCCACCATCTCGGCCTCCACCCCGAACTCCGCCAGCGCCTCGACGAGTCGCCGGGAGGTATCGCGCACCTGCGCCACCGGCATCCGCGACACCCGGCCCGACGTGCGCAGGGACTTGCGCGGCGGGGTGCGCCAGCCGCCGCGCGGCGCGCCGCCCGCACCACCATGCACATCCTCATCCGGTGCCACATCGCCTGATGCCCCGTCGCCGGACCCGGTGGCGGGCACCTCCACAGGGGTGAACGGGTCCCCCTCGGTGTCGGACCCCGCCCCGTCAAGGGGATCGCTCAGCACGTCGTGTGCGTCGCCGTCGGGGAAGAGGTCGGCTGCCCCGCCGTCGTCGTCCACACCCTCCACGCCGTCCGGGGCGGGACGGCCCGCCAGCGCCGGGCTGGGCGGAAGACTGCCCTCCTCGCCGAAGATGTCCGGAAAGCTGTCCGCCCCGTCCACGGGCTCGATGCCCGGGTCGCGCCGTGTGCTGGGTGCGGCGACGGTGCGGGCGATCGCCCGGGCCTCGTCGCCCGCGCGGCGGCTGCCGCGCACGGCGGTGCCGGTCGCGGTCGCCACGCCGCGCCCCACCGCGACCCCGGCCGCCTGCACTCCACGACCGGATCCGCGCAGCGCCTCGCCCAGCGATGCGCCGCTCATCAGCACCATGCCGGCCGCGATGCCGAGCACCGTGAGGATGTTCGCGCCCGCCGCGCCGATGGTGCTGTCCGCGGCCCACCACAGGGCCGCGCCGAACACCCCGCCGGTGGCCTGCATCTCATCCATGTCGAACGTGCCCACGGTGGTGGCCATGCCCTCGCCGAACAGCCCGGACGCCAGGCCCAGGACGATCGCCAAACCGGCCAGCAGCGCGCCGATCCGGAACGGGGTGGAGTCGAAGACGGGGATGCGGACGATGAGATGGATTCCGATCGCGACCATCACGAGGGGCGCAAGGCCCACGCCGCGACCCACGAATACCCGTATGAACTCCTCGAGGTACTGGCCGAACATCCCGCCGCGCACCCCGGCGAACACAACCGCACCGAGGAACCCCCCAAGGGCGATGAGCGCGAGGCCGCCGATCTCGCGGTACCCGCCACCCGGGCGCCGGGACGGGGGCGACGCACGCCGCGACGACGATCCCTTGCGGGACCCGGAGCGCGTGCGGGCCTTCGAGGCAGTCGCGGGCATACGAGACCTAGTTGGCCCCGCGAACCCGCGTTCCTGCCTAGACCTCGACGACCACCGGCAGGATCACCGGGCGCTGGCGCGACTTCCGGTTGATGAGCGACGCCACGGCATCGTGCAGCTGCTTCTGCAGGACGTCGATCTCATGCACGCGCTCCTCGGACGACTCGGCGATGCTCTCTGCCACCCGATCGCGGATGGCATCGATCATGGCGTCATCCTCCGCCCCGCCGAAGCCGCGCGTGACAATGTCGGGGGTGCCCTCGATGGTGCCGTCGTGCGCATCCACCTGCACCACGATGAGGACCAGGCCGTCCTCGGACATGTGCCGGCGGTCGCGCAGCACGCCCTCTCCCACGTCGGCCACACCGTAGGAATCGACGTACGTGATGCCCGACGGCACGCGCCCGCTGATCAGCGCCCCCTCGTCGGACACCTCCATCACGTCACCGTTCTCGAGGATGACGCTGCGCTCGGGGATGCCCAGCTTCGTGGCGAGGTCGGCGTGCGCCACCTGGTGTCGTGCCTCGCCGTGGATCGGTGCGAAGAAGCGCGGGCGGACCAGCTGCAGCATCCATGCCAGCTCATCCCGGACGGCGTGGCCCGATGCGTGGATGTCCGAACGGTCATCCGGCGTCACCACACGGGCACCGGCGGCAACGAGGCGGTTGATGGTCTCGTCGATCGCAAGCTCATTCCCGGGGATGCGCCGCGAGCTGTAGACGACCGTGTCGCCGGGCCGGATCGTCACCCGGGGGTGCGCGTGATTCGCCATGCGACGGAGCGCCGACATCGGCTCGCCCTGGCTGCCGGTGGTCAGGATGACCAGTTCGTCGTCGGGGATCCGGTCGATCTCCTTGTCGGAGATGATCACGCCGTCCGGGGCCTTCAGGTAGCCGAGGTTACGGGCAACGTTGACGTTGCGGACCATCGAGCGACCGATCACGGCCACCACCCGGCCATCGCGGTAGGCGGCATCCACCACCTGCTGCATGCGGTCGACCTGCGACGAGAAGGTGGTCACGATCACCCGACCGGGGGAGGTGGCGAACAGGCTGGCGAGCGCCGGGCCCACGGCCTCCTCCGCCCGCTTGCCCGAGACCGGCACATCCGCGTTCGTCGAGTCGCCCAGCATCACCAGCACGCCGCGATCACCCAGCCGGGCCAGGCCGGGGACATCACTGCGCGCGGCGGGGCCACCGATCGGCAGGTGGTCGAACTTGAAGTCGCCCGTGTGCAGCACCGTGCCGGCGGGCGAGTGCAGGGCCACGGCAACGCAGTCGGGGATCGAGTGGGTCACGCGCAGGAACTCGGCCTCGAACGGGCCCACCCGTCGTGGTGGGTCGCCCGCCGCGACCTCGATGAGCTCGGCATCCCCGAGCAGGCGGTGCTCATCCAGCTTCCCGCGTACCAGCGCGAGGGTGAACCGGGTGCCGAGGATCGGCACCGGACCGATCTCGCGCAGGAACCAGGGCACGGCGCCGATGTGATCCTCGTGCCCATGCGTGAGGATCAGGGCGTCGATGCGCGAGGCGTTCTCCGCCAGGTAGGTCATGTCCGGCAGCACCAGGTCCACGCCCAGCTGGTCGGGCGTGGGAAACGTGACGCCGCAGTCGATGACGACCATCCGGCCGTCGTACTCGACCACGTACAGGTTCTTGCCGATCTCGCCCACGCCCCCGAGGGGGATGATGCGGATGGTGCCGGTCTCGCTCATGAGCCTCCGGTGATGTGGTGGTCGCCGAGCATCGCGGCAAGCCGCTCGCGCTCACCCGCAGTGGCCGGAACCAACGGGAGGCGCAGGTGGTCTGTTGGGATCATCCCGCACATGGCGAGCGCCGCCTTGATGAGGATGGGGTTGGTCACCTCGAACAGCCCGGACCACAGCGTGGCAAGCGAGGCGTCGATCTCCCGCGCGCCGTCGAGGTCCCCGGCGGCCGCGAGCGCCACCATCTGCTGCATCGCATCACCCACGAGGTGCGACGCAACCGAGATCACGCCCGTCCCGCCCATCTCGAGGACCGGCATCAGCATGTCGTCGTTGCCCGCGTAGATGGCGAGTTCGCAGGCATCCATGACCTGCTCCAACTGCGACAGGTCGTCGTTCGCCTGCTTCAGCGCGACGACACCGGGGATCGCGGCGAGCTCGGCGATGAGCGCGGGCTCCATGTTCAGCGCCGTGCGACCGGGGATGTTGTAGAGCACGACGGGCACCCCGACCTCAGCGATCGCCGCCACGTGGCGGCGGATGCCCTCCGCGGGGGGCTTGTTGTAGTACGGGGTCACCACCAGTACCGCATCGGCGCCGAGCTCGGCCGCGACCTGGGTCAGGTGCACCGAGTGCGCCGTGTCATTGCTGCCCGTGCCGGCCACCATGGTGCCGCGCCCGCGCGTCTCCTCGCGCGTGGCCTCGAACAGCGCGATGCGCTCGACATCGCTGAGCGTCGAGGCCTCACCCGTGGTCCCGGCCACCACGACCCCATCCGACCCGGAGTCGAGCAGGCGACGCACCAGCGCGCGATAGGCGGCCTCGTCGACGCCCCCCGATTCATCGAAGGGCGTGACGGCCGCGGTGAGGACGGCTCCGAGCACGGGCGGCAGTATAGGGGCGGCTGTTCCCGCGGGGCGGCTCAGGCCGGAACGGCGGCCGCGGGCAGCGGCTCGCGCGCGCGGCCGGCCGTCAGGAGGTCGGGGCTCGCGACGTTCCAGTACGCGCGGACCGCCCACGGCAGCACGCGCCGGCTCGCCACCACGCGCGCGAAGGTCGCGAACAACGGGTCCGGCAGCACATCCAGGGCCGTCTGCAGCCGCTCGAGGATGCGGTAGCCGCGCGCGCGGGATGCCACGGCCGCGCGATAGGCCGCGAGCGCCTCGCCCAGCGGCATCTCCCCCGCCCTCACGCGCTCGGCCAGCCGACCGGCCACCTGGCCGAACACGAGGGCCGGGCGGATGCCCTCGCCGGACACCGGCAGGCACATGCCCGCCGAGTCGCCCACGAGGAACATGCCGTCGCGCACCGGATCGATCAGCACCGATGTGAAGAACCCGCCATGCACCGGGCCCGGCTCGCCGAGGTGCAGGTCTTCGCAGAAGGCGCGGAGGTCGTCCGACAGGTCGGACTCGCCGGTGTAGGTGGCAAGCCCTGCGCGCAGGTGATCGCCCGCAGGGAAGGCCCAGTAGAAGCGCCGGGTGCCCCGGCTCGGACCCACGTAGAAGTGCAAACCCTCGCCACGGAACGGCTGCCGCGCCTCGATGCCGAAGCTCTTCCGGGGTGCCCGCGCCGCACGGCGGCGATCCCGCGGAGCCGCCGTGCGCCACCCCGCGGCGTCCACCACCACCGGTGCCTCGAAGGCGCCCTCCGTGGTCTCCACGCGCCCCGCCCCCGCACCGGTGATGCGCGCGCGCAGGAAATCGGCGCCGGTGCGGTCGAACAGGTCCTCGCAGAAGCGCCGGTAGTCGAAGGTGCAGAACGGGAAGAACCGCAGCACCTGCGAGCGGCGCCGGGTGTGGATGATGATGTCGTCGTGCACCTGATCGATGACGTGGGTCATCCGCAGGTTCTCGAGGCAGGCGAGGGGCACCGCCGATGCCGACGTCTCCCCGTCGCCGATCTCCAGGCTGTCGATCACCAGCACGCGGCCGCCGATCTGCTGGGCGGCGGCCAGCCCCCCGAATGACCCGCCGCAGACGATGGCGTCGTACGCCTGCGCCATCAGGTGCGGGGAATCTCCTCGCCGGTCTCCGGGTTGATGCGGATGCCATCCGTGATGCCCGTTCCCGGGGGGGCACCGATCACGAGCCAGGTGGCGTCGCGGTCGCTGTTGTTCTGGATGCGGCGGGTGGTGTCCTTGCCCACGCGGATCCAGTCCTGGTCCGCGATCACCACCACCTCGCCCTCGATCAGCATCTCCTGGGGCCCGCCCGCGATCAGGTGGTACATCTCCTCCTGCTCGTGATGCCGGTGATAGGCCATCTGGTCCCCGGGATGGAAGATCCACACGCGGCAGGTCATGTGCTCGCAGCCGGTGGAGCCGGCGAAGTCCTGCGAGGAGGGGCCGCCGCCCTTCCGCTCCCTGCGCTCGACATCAGCGGCGTGGACGTGCGTGTAGCCATCGGCCATGACGTTCTCCTGATCCGGGGACGCGACCGAGCCTAGTCGAACAGCACGGCCTCGAGGCCAATGGTCACGCCGGGGCGATCCCGCACGGCGCGCACCGCCATGAGCACGCCCGGCATGAAGCTCTCACGCGACAGGCTGTCGTGGCGGATGGTGAGCGTCTCGCTCAGCCCGCCCAGGATGACCTCCTGGTGCGCAACGAGGCCCGGCAGCCGCACGGAGTGGATGGGCACTTCACCCTCCATGAGCCCCGCCGTGCGCGCCGCCGTGCCGGACGGGGCGTCGAGCTTGCCGTCGTGGTGCAGCTCGATGATCTCGGCAGCAGGCATGTGGCGCGATGCCTCGGCCGCGAAGCGCATCATCAGCACCGCGCCGATCGCGAAGTTCGGCGCGACGAGGAGATTGGCCGCCCCCGTCTCCGCGCGCTGTACGAGGTCGTCCATCTGCGCCGGCTCGAGCCCGGTGGTGCCCACGACCGCGTGGACGCCGGCATCGAGGCAGGCGCGCACCGTGCCATAGGCCACCGCCGGCTGCGTGAAGTCCACGGCGACGTCCGGCGCGGTGGCGGGGATGGCATCGGCGATGGAAGCGAACGCGGTCCGGCCATCGGGGGCAAGCGCGGGGTCCACCCGGGCGACCAGTTCCATGTCGTCCGCGGCGGTGACGGCCGCGACGACGGCCTGCCCCATGCGCCCGGCGGCGCCCGTCGCCATCACCCGGATCACGCCGCCTCCACGAGCTCGGGGGCCAGATGCGCCGCCGCGGCGCGCACGGCGTCGGTCCGCGGCCCGATCGCCGCGATCGACAGGCCGGAGGGGTCCCAGAACTCCCGGGCCAGGGCGAGGACGTCATCCGCGGTCACGGCCTCCACGCGGGCGATGATCTCGTCCACGTCGAGGAGCTCCGTGCCACTGAGCACCGACCGGCCGATCCGGTGCATGCGGGTGGCCGGGCTCTCGAGGCCGAGCACGAGGCGCCCCTTCAGGTGCTCCTTGGCCCGGGCAAGCTCGTCTGCGGGCACCGGCTCCTCCCCCATGCGCCGGAGTTCCCGCGCGATGATCTCCGATGCCTCCACCAGGTTGTCCTCGCGGGTGCCGAGGTACACGCCCACCTGCCCGGTATCGGAGTACCCCACGGAGTACGTGCCCACCGAGTAGGCCAGGCCGCGCTTCTCGCGGATCTCCTGGAACAAGCGCGAGCTCATCGACCCGCCCAGCACCACGTCCAGCACCCCCATCGCGTGCCGGCGGTCGTCCGAGCGATCGAGGCCCGGCCCACCCAGGGCCACGTGATACTGCTCGGTCGGCTTCGCCCGGGCGACCAGCCGCGGAGTGCCGGGGGCCGCCGCCTGCACCCCGTGGGCCACGCCGCGGGCCAGATCGCCGAGGTGGCGCTCCGCGAGGTCCACCAGATGGGCGTGATCGATGCTCCCGCTCGCCGCCACCACGATGTTGCCCGCGGTGTAGTGCCCGGCATGGAATGCGCGGATCTCCTCCTCCGGCAACCCCCCGATCACCTCGGACGTGCCGATGACGGGCCTGCCCAGGGGCTGGTCGGGAAACACCGCCTCCGACATCAGGTCATGCACGAGGTCGCCGGGGTCGTCCTCGTACATGAGGATCTCCTCCAGGATGACCTGGCGCTCCTGCTCGAGTTCCCGGAACGCCGGGCGAACCAGCATGTCGGCGAGGACGTCGAAGGCGCGGTCCAGGTGCTCGTCCAGCACGCGCGTGTAGAGCACGGTGTGGTCCCGGCCGGTCGCTGCGTTCACCTCACCGCCGATGGCGTCGAACGCCTCGGCGATCCCCGCCGCTGAGAACCGCTCCGTCCCCTTGAACAACAGGTGCTCGATGAAGTGGGAGATGCCGCCCTCGGACGGCCGCTCGAAGCGCGACCCCACCCCGATCCACAGTCCGAGCGCGATCGAGCGCACCCCGCCGAGGGGCTCCGAGACGACCCGGAGCCCCCCTGCGGTGGTGTCGAGCGCCCGCGTGGAGGTCACTCGGAGACGTCGCTCGTGGACATCTTCCGGCGGCGGCGCGGGCGGCGGTGAGTGCTCTCGTCCGACCCGGAGTCGGCGTCCCCGGCCGGTGCCGAGTCATCCGACAGCAAGCGCAGCCCGATGCGGCCACGTGCCCGGTCGACCTCTTCCACGCGAACGTCCACCGAGTCGCCGCGGTTCAGGACGTCCTCCACCTTCTCCACCCGGCCGGAGCCCAAGTTGGAGATGTGCAGCAGCCCGTCCACGCCCTTCGTGAGCTCGACGAATGCCCCGAAGGTCGTGGTCTTCACCACCTTGGCGCCCTCGTACACATCGCCCACCTCGACGTCCTTCGTCATGGAGCGGATGCGCTCGACGCACTGGTCGGCCTTCTCGCCCTGCACGCCGTAGACGCTCACGGTGCCGTCGTCCTCGATGGAGATCTCCACCTCGAAGTCGGCCTCGAGCGCGCGGATGGTCTCGCCGCCCTTGCCGATGACCATCCCGATCTTGTCGGGATCGATCTTGATGGCGGTGATGCGCGGCGCCCAGGCGCTCAGCTCCTCGCGCGGCCCCGAGATCGTGTCGGCCATCACGCCGAGGATCGTGAGGCGTGCCTGCTTGGCCTGCTGCAGGGCCTGCGCCAGCGTCTCCTGGGTGACCCCGGCCACCTTATTGTCCATCTGCAGGGCCGTGACGCCCTCGGAGGTGCCCGCCACCTTGAAGTCCATGTCGCCGAGGTGGTCCTCGTCGCCCTGGATGTCGGTGAGCACGATCAGGTCATCGCCCTCCTTGATGAGGCCCATGGCGATGCCGGCGACCGGGCGCGTGATGTTCACGCCCGCGTCCAGTAGGGCCAGCGTGGAACCGCACACCGAGGCCATCGACGACGACCCGTTGCTCTCGAGCGTCTCCGACACCAGGCGGAGGGTGTAGGGGAACTCCTCCTCCGGCGGGATGACCGGGATCAGCGCCCGCTCCGCGAGGGCCCCGTGGCCGATGTCACGCCGCTTGGGACCGCGCATGAAGCCGGTCTCGCCCACGCTGAACGGCGGGAAGTTGTAGTGGTGGATGTAGCGCTTCGTCGTGTCGATCGACAGGTCATCGATGCGCTGAGCCTCCTTCATCGTGCCGAGCGCGAGCAGGGTGAGCACCTGCGTCTCGCCGCGTGTGAAGAGACCCGAGCCGTGCGTGCGCGGCGCGATGCCGGTGTCGCACCAGATGGGGCGGATCTCCTCGGCCGACCGGCCGTCCGGGCGCCGCTTGTCCACGGCGATGCGGCGGCGGATCGTGCGCTTGATGAGCTGGTCGAACGCCATCGAGAACTGCGCGCGCTGGTCCGGCGAGGGCTCCTCGCCCACGACCTCCAGCTGGGCGACCGTCTTCGCGGCGGCGATCTTGTCGCGGCGCTCGAGCTTGCCCTGCTCGAGCGTGGCCTCCTCGATGGATGCGAGGGCGACCTTCTCGACCTCGGCGAGCATCGCCGGATCGACGACCTGCGGCACGACATCCCACTTGGGCTTGCCGGCCTTCTCGCGCAGCTCGTCCTGGACGTCGCACAGCTTGCGGATCTCGTCATGCGCGATCTGCAGGGCCTCGAGCAGGTCCTCCTCCGACACCTCGTTGGCGCCGGCCTCGACCATCGAGATGGCGTCGCGCGTACCGGCCACGACCAGGTCGAGCTTGCTCTCCTCCATCTCCTGGAGGGTGGGGTTGATGACGAAGTCATCGTCCAGCATGCCGATGCGCACGGCCCCGACGGGCCCCTCGAACGGCAGCTCCGACAGCATCAGCGCCGCGGAGGCACCGTTGATCGAGAGGATGTCGAACGCGTTGACCTTGTCGATCGAGAGCACGGTGGTAACCACCTGCACCTCGTTCCGGTAGCCCTTTGGCCACAGCGGCCGGAGCGGGCGGTCGGTCATGCGCGCGGTGAGGATGGCGCGCTCGCTCGGGCGGCTCTCGCGCTTGATGAAGCCACCGGGGATCGCCCCCTTGGCGTACATGCGCTCCTCGACGTCCACGGTGAGCGGGAAGAAGTCCGTCCCCTCCCGCGGCTCGCGCGCGCCAACGGCCGTGACAAGCACCAGGCTGTCACCCGACCGCACGAGCACCGAGCCGTTGGCCTGCTTGGCCAGCCTTCCGGTCTCGAAGATGATCTCCTGGCCGCCGATGTCGGCGACGACGCGCGTGGCGTCAGGGCCCTTCTCTGCCATTTCGTTCCCCATCCCTTGGCGCCGTGCCCCCGGCACGGCTCATCACGCGGTGCCGCCATCCGGGCGGCCCGCCGTCACGGGCGCGATGCGCCCCGGTTCGCCTACCTGCGGATACCGAGCGAGTCGGTGAGCTCGCGGTAGGCGTTCAGGTCCTTCCTCTCGAGGTAGCTCAGGAGCCGACGGCGCCGGCCGACCATGGTCAGGAGACCGCGCCGCGAATGATGATCCTTGTGATGGCTCTTGAGGTGCTCGGTGAGCTGGTTGATCCTCTCGGTGAGGATCGCGATCTGGACCTGGGGCGAGCCCGTGTCCGTGTCGTGCTTGCGGTGCGGCGCCATGACGCCCGCCTTGGTGTCCTTGTCCAGCATCTATGTCTGCTCCATGTCCGGCCGCGGGGCAGCCGTGGCCGCACCCGGGTCAATGTGACCCGGCAGGGTATCAGGCGGCGCCCGCCACCTCGCGGGTGCGCGCGATGTCCTCGTTCACCTGATGCACCAGCGCATCGGGGGTCGGGAAGCGCTGCTCGTCGCGCAGGCGTTCGATGAACTCCACGCGCACGCGCTGCCCGTACAGATCGTCCCCTGCGTAGTCGAGGATGAAGGCCTCGAGGCGCAGGGGGGCGTCGTCCGCGCCCGCGAAGGTGGGCGAGTACCCGAGGTTCACTGCCGCGGGGAATCGCCCCGCCCCCAGCGCCACCCGTCCCGCGTACACGCCGCGCGCCGGCAGGGCGACCCCCTCCGGCACCGCGACATTCGCGGTGGGCAGGCCCAGCGTCCGCCCGCGCTGCTCACCCGGGACCACCATGCCCTCGACGAGGTGCGGGCGGCCGAGGAGCGGCGCGACCTCACCAACCTGGCCGCGCGCCACGAGGCGGCGCACGCGGGTTGACGAGACCGGCTTCCCATCCGGACTCACGACCGTCGCGGGGCTCTCGACGATCAGCCCCTTCGCCCGCCCGAGGCGCTGGAGGTACGCCACCGTGCCCGAGCCCCCATGGCCGAATCGGAAGTTGGCGCCCACGACGATGCTCTCGGCGTTGAGAGGTGCGGAGCACAGCATCTCCGCGAACCGATCGGCCCGTATGCGCGCAAAGGCCTGCGTGAACGGGACGACCAGCAGCGCGTCGGCGCCGAGGGCCTCGATCAACTGGGCCTTGACGGCCGGCTCGGTGAGGATGGCCGGCGCGAGCTCGGGACGCAAGACCGCGAGGGGGTTCGGCTCGAAGGTGAGCACCATCGACTGCAGGCCCCTCTCGCGCGCCCGCTCAATGGCACGGCCGATGATCGCCTGATGCCCGAGGTGCACTCCATCGAAGGTCCCGATGGCCACCACGCGCCGTTCGTCCCCCAGCGGCAACTCGCCGATCGACTGATAGCGCCTCACCCGGCCAGGACCACCCGCGGCCGCAGCACCCCGGCATCGGCCTCGGCGATTGCCACGAGGTGGCCGTCGGCCACCAGCGCCGCCGGGCCGGCGGCGCCGGACCGCGGGTCGGCGACCGGTCGGCCATGGACGACGTCCGCGGCTCCGACGGGATCCAGGTCCACGCGCCCGATGTGCCCGAGCACGGCGAGCGCATCCACCACCTGGGCGCTGCCCACGGCGTCCGGGGCGATCGCCGCGCCGACGTCGAGGTCGCCCACGGCGGTGCGGCGAAGGGTCGCGCAGTACCCACCGCAGCCGAGCGCCTCCCCCAGGTCGACGGCGATCTGGCGCACGTAGGTGCCTGCGCTGCATCGGATGTCCACCTCGGCCCGTCCGGTCATCGGGTCGTAGGACACCAGATCGGCGCGCTCCACGACGACCGCGCGCGCGGGACGTTCGACCTCGTCGCCCCGCCGGGTGATCGCATAGAGGCGCTCGCCACCCACCTTGACCGCCGACAGCCCGGGCACCACCTGCGTGAGGTCACCCACCATCGCGGCCAGCGCATCCCGGACCGCATCCGCTGCAGCCGGGACTGCGCCGCCTGCCGTGATGGGCCCCTCGGGATCGCCGGACGCCGACCGCGCACCCAGCGCGATCCCCGCCCGATACCCCTTGGGGAGGCCGCTCAGGAACGGCGCAAGGCGCGTGGCCCGCCCCGTCAGCACGACCATCAACCCGGTCGCGAACGGGTCGAGCGTGCCGGTGTGCCCCGCGCGGACGCCCCCGAGCGCCCGGCGGCATGCGGAAACGACATCATGCGAGGTCGGCCCCGCGGGCTTGTCCACGAGCACCACGCCGGTCGGCATGTCGGGACGGCGGCCCACTAGGCGCCCTGGTCGAGCATCGCCTGCCGGATGAGCGCGATGATCTCATCGGGGGGGCGGTGCGAGGTGAAGCCGGCCGCCGCCCGGTGGCCGCCGCCACCCTCCCGGGCCGCGATCGCCGAGACGTCGATGGCATCGCCGGAGGCCCGCGTGGACACGCGCCACTCGCCGTCGGCAACCTGCCGGATGACCGCCGCCACCTGCGCGCCCCGTGCACCGCGCAGCGCCTCCACGACGCCGTCGGAGTCGGTCCCGCCCGCGGCGCGTTCGTCCTCCGGGGTGATCACCGCCACCACGAGCCGTCCCTCCAGTTCGGAGCGCGCCCCCGCCACGGCGCGCCCCGCCAGCCGGAGATCCCCGAGCGGGATGCCCTCGTACAGGCGCCGGTAGACCTCCCCGGGATCCACCCCTGCCTCGATCATCCGGGCGGCCGCGGCGTGCGCACCCACGCCGGTGCTGGAGTACGAGAACCGTCCGGTATCCGTCACGAGGCCCACGTACAGCGGCAGCGCGATCCGGCGGTCCAGCGGGGCACCCATCGCATCCATCACGCGCAGCACCAGCTCGGCGGTGCTCGATGCCGCGCCGTCGATCAGGTTCAGGTCACCCCAGGCCGGGTCGTCATGATGGTGATCGATGTTGATGATCGGGCGGCCGAGGGAGGTGGGGTCCTCGTCGGTCACGCGGTGCGAGGTGGCGGCATCCACGCTCACCAGGACCCTGTCCGCCGCGTCCGCGACGCGCCCGCCGTGCACCTCCTCGCCCGCCTCCAGCAGCCATGCAAGATCGTCCGGCAGGCCAGGGCCCTCCACATGCCACATCACCGCGTCGTGTCCGCGCCCGCGCAGGACGCGCGCGAGCGCGATCATCGATCCGGCGGCGTCGCCGTCCGGCTTGCGATGCGTGGTCACCGTGAAACGGCCGCCGGGCATCGAGAGCGCCGCGGCGATACGGGCGGCATCCACCCGCGGCCCCACCGGCCGGTGATGATGCGGGCCGTGGCTCATGGCGTCAGCGGCCGCCGGAACCGTCGGTCCCGGGGGAGTCGGCGGGGGGTGCCACCTCGTCGATCAAGGCCGTGAGCCGCCGGGCCCTGTCCTGGAGCTCATCGCGCTCGAACGTGAGCTGCGGGGTGTTGCGGCTTCGCAGCGCACGTCCCACGCGGCCTTGCAGCACCCCGCGTGCGGACTCCAGCGCGGCCGCGGCGCCCTCGGCGCGCGCGGGGTCAAGCACCGTCCACCACACCCGTGCGTGGGCGAGGTCGGGGCTGGTCTCCACCGAGGTGATGGTCACCATCTGCAGGCGCGGATCCGACAGCTCGGTGAGCAGCGCGCCGGCAATTGCCTCGCGGATGGCCTCGTTCGCCCGGCGCTGGCGCTGGCGCGGTGCGCTCATCCGATGTCCTCTCCGATCGCGATCACCTCGCGGTGCTCCTCGAGCAGTTGCCACTCGGGGTCCGCAGACAGCAGGCGCGACGCGCGGTCCAGCCCTGCCGCGGCCTCCCCCGCGCCCTGCTCGACCACCGCCAGGGACAGGCGGCACCGCTGCCACAGGTCCTGGTGGTCGACCTCCGCGACGCTGGCGCCGCAGTGCCGCGCGAGCCCCTGCCGCACGCGCAGCACCTGCCGGCGCTTGTCCTTCAGGGACCCGGCGGTCGGCAGGTGCATGTCCACGGTGAGGATGCCCACGAAACCGGCTCCCATCGCCGCCGCGGGCCGGCTACTCGGAGGCCTCGGCGGCCGCGGGAGCGGATGCCTGGGCCGTACGGGCGACCTCCTTGAGCTCGAAGACCTCGATCTCGTCGCCTTCCTTGACGTCGTTGTAGTCCTCGAGCAGCACGCCGCACTCGAAGCCCTGCTGCACCTCGCGCACGTCGTCATCAATCCGGCGCAGCGAACCGATCCTGCCGGCGTGCACCACGGTGCCGTCGCGCACCAGGCGGCAGTCGGCACCCCGCCGCACGGTCCCCTCGGTCACGTAGCAGCCGGCGATCGTGCCCAGGCGACTCGCCTTGAAGGTGGCGCGCACCTCCAGCGAGCCCAGGGGCTCCTCGACGATGTCCGGCTCGAGCATGCCCACCAGGGCGTCGCGGACGTCCTCGATGGCGCGGTAAATCACCCGGTACGTCCGGATGTCCACGCCCTCGCGCTCGGCGAGCACCTTGGCCTCCGGGCGCGGCCGCACGTTGAAGCCGATGACGATCGCCTCGGAGGCGGCGGCCAGCATCACATCGCTCTCGGTGACCGCGCCGACGCCGGTGTGGATGATGCGCAGGCGCACCTCCGTCTGCTCCACCTTGTTGAGGGCATCCTCCAGGGCGCCGACGGATCCCTGCACGTCGCCCTTGATGATGATGTTGAGCTCCTTGAGCCCGCCCTCCTGAATCCGCGCGAACAGGTCCTCCAATGACACCGGCCTGCGGTTCGCCAACTCCTCCGAGCGAAGGCGCTGGCTGCGGGTGGAGGCGATCTGCCGCGCCAGGCGCTCGTTCTCCACGACGCGGAACTTCTCGCCGGCATCCGGGACGCCGTCAAGCCCGAGGATCTCCACAGGCACCGCCGGGGTGGCGTCGCTGAGGGGCTCGCCGTTGTAGTCGAGCATCGCCCGCACGCGGCCGAACGTCTCTCCCACCACCAGGATGTCGCCCACCCGCATGGTGCCGCGCTGCACCAGCAGGGTGCAGACGGGCCCGCGGCCCGGGTCGAGCCGGGACTCCACGACGGTGCCCGATGCCTCGGCCGACGGGTTGGCCTTCGGGTCGGCATCGGCGTCGGCCACCAGGAGCACCGTCTCCAGCAGGTCCTCCAGGCCGTCACCGCGCTGGGCCGAGACGTTCACGAACTCCGTCCCGCCGCCCCAGTCGGTGGGGATCACCTCATGCGTCGAGAGCTCCTGCTTGACCTTCTCGGGGTTCGCGTTCTCCTTGTCGATCTTGTTCACGGCGACGACGAACGGCACCTCGGCTGCCTTCGCGTGATCGATCGCCTCGATCGTCTGGGGCATCACACCGTCATCGGCTGCCACCACGATCACGGCCACGTCGGTGATCCGCGCGCCGCGCGCGCGCATCGCGGTGAACGCCTCGTGGCCCGGCGTGTCCAGGAAGGTGACCTCGCGGTCGTTGTGGTGAACCTGGTACGCGCCGATGTGCTGGGTGATGCCGCCGGCCTCGCCCGCGGCCACCTCGGTGCGACGGATGGCATCCAGCAGCGACGTCTTGCCGTGGTCGACATGGCCCATCACGGTGACGACCGGGGCGCGCGCGACGAGATCCGCCGGGTCGTCCTCGACCGTGACCTCGAGATCGGGCTCCTCCTCGGCGTGGATGATGTTGACCTTGCGCTCGACGTCGGCCGCGATCAGCTCGATGGCGTCGTCGGACAGCGACTGGGTGATGGTGACCAGCTCACCCATGCCCATCATGAACTTGATGATCTGCGCAGTCGGGATGCCGAGCCCCTCGGCGACGTCCTTCACGGTCGCGCCCGAGCGGATGTCGGCGGGCGGCATGTCCGCCGGGTTGATCTGCGGCTGTGCCTGCTGCTCGGAGTGGTCCTTGCCGCCGCCCCGCTTGTCGCGTCGGTCGCGCCCGCCACCGCCCTGGCGGCGCCCGGCCTGGGCATCGATGACGACGCGCCGCTTGCGGCCGCGACCGCCACCGGGGCGGCCGATGCCACCGGTGCCGCGCGGCGGCAGGGTGCCCGACCGCCCGCGATCGCCCGGGTGGCCGGAGCCGGGCCCGGCGCCGTAGCCACCGGAGGGCCCCGACGGGGCAGGAGGTGGCGGCGAATCGCGCCTCGGCGGCGGGAGCACGATCTTCTCGGGCGCGCGCTTGGGCGGGATCCGCTCCTCCGTCTTCTTCGGAGCCTCGGACTCCCCGGCCTTTGGAGTCTCCTCGGCCGTCGGCGCCGGGGCGGGCTCCTCGGCCGTCGGGGCCGGAACCGGCTCCGCCTCGGGCGCAGGGGCCTCGGGCGCAGGGGCCTCGGGCGCAGGGGCCTCGGGCGCAGGGGCCTCGGGCGCGGCGGCCTCCGCCGGAGGCTCCTCGGCCTTCGGCGCGGGGACGTGCTCCTCGGCCGTCGGCGCCGGGGCGGGCTCCTCCGCCGTGTCCGCGGGCTCCTCGGCCGTTGGCGCAGGGGCGGGCTCCTCCGCCGGCGGCGCAGGGACGGGCTCGGCCGCAGGCGCAGCGGCCTCGGGCGCGGCGTCCGCCGCCGGGGCGTCCTCGGCCTTCTTCTTCGCCGGCTTCTTCTTCCTGGGCGGGGCCTTGGGGATCTCGCCCTCCGGCCGCGGGTTGCGGTTGGGAGACAGGATGTGCAGGGCCCAGTCCACCTCCACCGTGGACGACGCCGTCTTCACGTCCAGGCCGCCGCGCTGGAGACGCTGCAGAACGTTGGCGCTCGGCAGCCCCTCCTCCTTGGCGATCTCGTAGACCCTCTTCTTCTCGCTCATCCGCCCCTCACCGACTCTGCATCTCCCAGCCCCTCTGCGAGGGCCTCATCAACCACCACCGCGCCACGGGCGCCACGCGCGAACCCCCGACGCTCCACCGCGGAGACGAAGCAGTCCCGTGCATCGCAGGTGTACAGCCCGCGACCGCCCCGCCTGCCGTCCGGGTCGCGCATCAGCACGCGCTCATCTCCCCGTGGGACCGCGACGAAGCGCACCAGCGCGCCCTTCGGCGCCCGGCGGCGGCACCCGAGGCATGTCCGCTCGGGCACGTGGCGCGTGGCTCGTGGCAGGTCACTCGTCGTTCGCCCCTCCGTCGTCGGCGACGGCGGGGGCCACGGCCTCTGCGGGCGCCTCCCCGGACTCGTCCGCCGCGGCAGGTGCACCTGCATCCACCGGGGCCTCCCCGGCGCTGCCGACCGGCTCCGGCGCGGTGTCATCGCCCGGCGCAGCAGGCGGATCCGGCTGGGGCTGGTCATGGCCGGGCAGGGCGCAGAAGCGGGTGCCGGGCACCACGGCGTTCGGGCAGCGCCTGCCGCTCTGCAGGATGTGGGCGCAGCGCGCCACGCCGCCCTCGAGCTCGTCGGAGTAGTCGTCGCCCTCCTCCTCGGATGCGAACGTCGACTCGCTCTTGATATCGATTCGCCAGCCCGTAAGGCGTGCGGCAAGCCGGGCGTTCATGCCCTCCTTGCCGATGGCCAGGGAC
>Ga0181578_10001938_pt1 | contig 19688 bp, 23 predicted proteins | sample 071ome_21_FD_148659 | JGI IMG/M metagenome (GOLD analysis project Ga0181578, IMG submission 148659) | Coastal salt marsh microbial communities from the Groves Creek Marsh, Skidaway Island, Georgia - 071401CT metaG (spades assembly) | ecosystem: Environmental > Aquatic > Marine > Intertidal zone... | reverse complement strand
TCGCTGCTCAGTGATCGAAGATCAATGACAAACCGATACTGCACATCACCCTCGTGAAGGCGATGCCAGGCGCTCTCGATGTCATCGGGCTGAATCAACTCGATCTCGGCACCCAGCCCGTGCGCATGTGCAAACTGCACCATGTCACGGGTATCTGAGATGCCGCCTATCAACGACCCCTCGAGGCTACGGTCGCCAAAGACAATCAGCGCGGGGAAAATAGTGAGTTCTTCAGTTGGCACACCCAGCAAGCACAACTTGCCGCCACGCCTCAGTAGCGGGAACCAGCGGTTCAAGTCATGCGGGTTTGAGATCGTATCCAGAATCAGATCACACTGGCCCATCCATTCCTGAAGCGCTTCGGAGTCGGGGTCCAGTGCCAGCTCCGCGCCCAATCGGGTCGCGTCGGCGCGCTTGGCGGTGGATCGCGAGGCGGCGATAACCCGCGCGCCCAAGGCGCTCGCAAACTGGATCGCGAGATGCCCAAGACCACCGACTCCCAGCACACACAACGTCGTGCCGGGCCCAACACCGAATCGCTTGAGTGGCGTATATACCGTGATGCCACCGCACAAGAGGGGCGCCATGCGGGCCAGATCGGCGCCTGCCGGCATCGGCACCAAGTAGTCGTAGTCGACCACATAGTCGGAAGCGTAGCCCCCGTAGTTCACTCGGCCTTGCCGATCTTTACTGTTAAAACTCAGCGTAAAGCCGCTGTCACAGTAGTGTTCGTCACCGACGGAGCAGGACTGACAGGCGCGGCAGCTGTCTGCAATACAGCCAACCCCCACGACGTCACCGACCGCTACACCATCAACATCGGACCCCAGATCGGTGACGATGCCCACCATCTCGTGACCTGGCACCATAGGATACATCCCGCCCCCGAGCTTGTTACTCGCAGCCACTAGATCGGAGTGGCAGATCCCACAGTACTGCAAATCAAGTCGCACATCGCGCGGCCCTAGCGGGCGCCGCTCAACGGTGGTGCGGCTAAATGCCGTGCCCGGTACCTCAAGTTGGTAAGCGACTGTCACTCGTTATTCTCCTTGTGCATGCGCCGGCTACGATTGCTCTGGGATGACCGGAGCATTAAGCCTGTGCCGCAGCCCGCCATAGATCGACTTGCTGCTCAATGCGATCGATGACTGACATGAAGGCGGCGTGAACTGCGTGCTCGTCGCCATCGACGCGCGACGGGTCAGGCAAACCCCAGTGGGTTTTTTCGGTGCCGCCCAGCCATATCGGACAGGCCTCTCCGGCCGCGCTGTCACATACGGTAACGACGCGATCAGGTGTAAACCCTTCGACATCGTGCCAGGCCTTGCTACTCAGCCCGTGCGTCGAATAACCGCGCGCTTGGAGATACTGTAGCGTCAACGGGTGCACCGATTCTGCCGGGGCGCTGCCCGCGCTTGCCGTCAACAACACGCCGGCGCCGCGCTCGCGAGCAATCGCCTCACACAAAATACTCCGGCAGCGGTTATGGGTGCAGATAAAGAGCAACTTCAACGCATTCTGCCCACGTCCGTGCTCAAAAACCTTACTCGGCGTCTTTCAGATACAGCGACTGCCTGGGCTCCTTGAACACACGTTGCATCATGGGCTCAAAAAAGGCGAGGTCATAGAACTCGGCCTCGGGGTCAAATGCCGGCGCATCGTATTTCTCGATGAATTCCAGCGTTTGGGCATAGTGTGGGTGGCCCTGAAACTGGTCGCGCATATTGCGATCCAAACCCAGGTAGTGAAAAAAGTAATAGCCCTGAAAAATGCCGTGATGCTTCACCATCCAGTGATTTGCCTCACTGACATAAGGCTCAAGCAGCACTGCCGCGACATCCGCATGATTCGCGGGCCCCAGCGTGTCGCCAATATCGTGTAGCAGCGCGCACACCACGTATTCTTCATCTTTACCATCCTGATGAGCGAGGGTCGCGGTTTGCAGGCAGTGCGTCAGACGATCCACCGGGAACCCCCCGCAGTCACCGTCCAACAGCATCAAATGGTCTTTGAGTCGTCGGCAGACATCGCCACGAAATTCAAAGAATTCCTCACCGATAATGTTCCAGTCTTCCTGGGTGCCGTCTTTCATGTGGTGAAACTGAGCGCGCTTGGGCAAAGCCTGATTCATGGCGAAGTCTCCTGCTATGCGGGTTACCGAGCATAATGCGACGGTGTCATCGCTTCAACAGCCGGCCTCCGGCGATCAAGTCCGCTGGCAGCGCCGCGAGCGCTCAATAATCACGACATTGCCGCCCTGATGAGACGCTGGGAGCGCCGGCGCAGCATCGATAGGTGACAATTGCGCGCTCAGCTCTGGGAGAACCGGCTCACTTCTGGCACATTATCCGACCGAGCTTCCGACAGTGGAGCAATAAACCACAAGATCAAGGGCCAATACACGATGAACAAGATGAACTCGCTGAGACCGACACTGGCGATCGCAGGCGCGATCACCCTGCTCACGCTGGGCGGTTGTGCGTCCACCTCCGAGCAGGCGCCAGTAAAAACCCCGGACGGACTCGAGCTGGTGCGCAGTGACAAACACAGTGCTGTGTACCTAAAACCTGATGCGCAGCTCACTATCTATGACAAGTTCGGCATCGTCCCCTGCCAGGTCGCGTTTCGTAAGAACTGGCAACGTGATTACAACTCAGCACACCGCAGTGCAAGCCAACAAGTCAAACAACGCGATATGGACCGCATCAAAACTGACTTGGGCAACGAATGCACAGCCTTCTTCACCGACGCGCTGAGTGCAGCGCCGGCCTATGATCTGGTCACAGAATGGCAATCGGGTGACGAAGTGCTTCTGGTGTTTCCCAACATCGTGAACTTGGATGTCACCAGTCCGGACCTCAACAGCCCGAGCATGAGCCGGTCCTACTCGGCTTCGGCAGGTTCCATGACCCTGTATCTGGAATTGATCGACGCGGAGACCTCGGAAGTACTGGTACGCGCCTATGACAGCAAAGCTGACCCGGATACCTACGTAAACTACGCCAATAAAATTACTAATCGTCAGGCGGCTGATCGCATGCTGCGAGATTGGGCGGGTCGGTTACGTACTGCGATGGATAACGTACTCAGAGCCCCTGCCGAATAACCATGCGCGCTTCGGTAAGGATAATCATCAGCCTCAGTTTTCTGGGGCTGATTTGTTTTGGGCTCCTTCCCCGTTGGGCACCGGTCACTGCGGTGGCTTGGTCGCCGCCCGCTAACCCCGGTCTCACCGGCGTGTTCTCCCCTAATCGGGCACTGTCGGCGCTCACGGTGATTCCCGTCGGCCCCGCGCCGGAGCATGTCGCGTGTGACAGCGACAACACCCTGTACACCGGGCTGGATGGCGGTGCGGTGGTCCGACGTGATCGCGACGGATCGTGGCAGCCACTTGGCTCGACCGGCGGTCGGCCATTGGGCTTGAGGGTTGATCACACAGGGGGCGTTTGGATTGCCGACTCGATTCGCGGCCTGGTCCACATGGATGCTCAGGGGCGGGTCACGACGGTCGCCGATGCGATGGACAACAAACCGCTGAAGTTCGTTGATGATCTCGACGTCGACCAAGGCGGCCGAATTTGGTTTTCTGACGCCAGCCAACGGTATGACTACACTCAAGTCGCGCTGGATTTTTTTGAGGGCAGTCGCACCGGAAGACTGCTTCGCTTTGATCCAACAAGCGGCACCACCGAAGTCATGATGGAGGGCCTGTTCTTTGCCAATGGTGTCACGCTGGGGCCCGAGGATGCTTTCGTGCTCGTTAACGAGACAGGCATGGGGCGGGTACACCGCCTGTGGCTGAAGGGCGACAAGGCGGGTGAGCGCGATATCTTCGTAGATAACTTACCCGGCACGCCCGACAACATCCGTTTTGATGGCAAAGACACCTTCTGGATCGCGATGCCGTCGCTACGCGCCAGTATTGATTCGCTGGCGGCGCTGCCCCGATTGCGCGCGCTGCTGTCGTTTCTCCCCGTTACCCTGCTGGATGCCGCTGCTCAGCCGGCCAGCTTTGTGGTCGGCGTCAATCTCGCGGGTGAGGTGATTCATAACCTGCAAGATCAGAACAATCCGTTTCACTACATTACCGGTGCCACGCCCTGTGGCGATACGCTGTACCTTGGGAGCCTTCGCACCGAAGGTATCGGCGCACTGCCACTGCCCTGACCAGGAGCCCTGCATGCAAAATGCCGCACAAATCGAATTCTGGAATGGCGACACCGGCCGCAATTGGGTCACCCACGACGCCTTAATGGAGGCGATGTTAGCGCCCATCGGTGAGCGTATCCTCGACGCGCTGACGCCGGAGCCTCAGTCGCGCGGGCTAGATATCGGTTGCGGCTGTGGTCACCCCACGGTGTCGCTCGCGAAACGCATTGGCGCATCCGGGTCGGTACTGGGTATCGATATCTCGGCACCCATGCTTAAAGTAGCGCGATCGCTGGCGCAAACGGCAGGGACCGACCATGCGGCCATTGAGTTTCTCGAAGCCGATGCTCAAAGCCACAGCTTCGACGGACAACCCTTTGATTTAGTGTTCTCCCGATTTGGCGTCATGTTCTTCGAAGATCCGGTCGCGGCTTTTAGTAATATCCATAGCGCCATGGCGCCGGCGGGGCAATTGGCATTCGGCTGCTGGCAACCCCGGGCCGTAAATCCCTTTATGACATTACCGGCGGTGGCAGCAATGGAGCTCTTGCCGCCGCCCCCTGCTCTACCACCGCGGGCCCCCGGCCCCTTCGCCTTTGAGGAGCCCGAATACGTGGAAGGCATTTTGAATACGGCGGGCTTCTCAGAAATTGATATTGTTGGGCTGAGTCAGCCACTAGTATTTGGCCGCGGCCTCAGCCTTAGAGATATCGTTGAGCGCTTGGTAGAAATCGGCCCGATCGCGCAGATGGTGCGTGACGCACCTGAAGCGCTGCAGCAGCCTGTGCGAGAAAAAGTCATCGCAGCGCTGGCGCCATTTTATGGGAAAAACTCAGGCATGGTGCTCGACGGCCAAATCTGGCAGGTGACCGCCATCGCGTGAGTCACTCTGCGGAATTTCCAGTTACCAACGCAGTGCCTGCGCGGAAAAGCCTCCGCGTAATACGCGCCAACCCATTACGCGATGCCCACCTGTCGGGTCGAAGCGGATGAGACAGGGAAGCGCGGGCAACCTATGACATAATGCGCGCCGGCATCACCACCCACGGCTTTGCCATCACAGACGGGGTGGTCACCGGCCCGGCCCTGAGACAGGGTGCTCGCGCGAAGCGCTTTCACAAACAGGACACACACCATGGATACGCAATCGCTTTTCTCTCTCACCGGCCGAACCGCACTAGTGACGGGCGGTTCTCGTGGCATCGGTAAAATGATCGCAAGCGGTTTTATCGCCCAAGGTGCAAAGGTCTACATCTCCAGCCGCAAGGCGGATGTGTGCGAAGCGGTCGCGGCGGAACTGGGGCCAAACTGTATCGCGGTCCCTCAAGACATTTCGACAGTCGCGGGGTGTAAAGCGCTTGCCGCAACCATGGCTGAACATGAATCCGGCATCGATATTCTGGTGAACAACGCGGGTGCCGCCTGGGGCGAGGACTTTGAAACCTTCCCCGAGGCTGGTTGGGACAAAGTGATGAATCTCAATGTGAAGTCGATCTTTTTTCTGACCCAGGCCATGCACGGCTTGCTGAAAGCGGGAGCGTCCGCTGAACAGCCGGCAAAAGTTATCAACATCGCCTCTATCGACGGACTGCGCCTGAACCCCTGGGAAACCTACAGCTACCAAGCCTCCAAGGCGGCCGTGATTAATCTGACCAAGCGTCTCGCCGCGCGATTGGTAAAAGATGGGATTCTGGTGACGGGCATTGCGCCAGGGGCCTTCGCGTCAGAGATGAACAAAGCCGCGCGCGATCTTGGGGATATCGTCGGTCAGCATGTGCCCGCCGGACGTATTGGCAACGACGAAGACATGGCCGGTGTTGCGATCTATCTCGCCGCGCGCTCAGGTAACTATGTCGTAGGTGAGACTATCGCGGTTGACGGCGGCGTGGTGCACGCCTATCTCACGGACAGCTGGGAAGTCGACCCGTCGGGCCACTAAGCGCGCATCAAACTGGGATGTTTCTCGCCGGATAAAAGCACTGGATGAATCGGCCCTCGTAGCGCCCGCCTAAAACATGCGGAGACGAAAAAGCGAGCTCAAAGCTCGCTTTTTATTTGCGGTCACAATCTTTTAGCTGGACGTCATCAGCGCCGCAATCACAACCAGCCCGACCCCCAGCGGATCGGTAGCCAGCGCCATCCTACTGAGCGCGCTGGTAAAGTTCCTCCATCATTTGATCAATCGTGAAGGTCGCCGGTCGCTGTCTGGGCGGATACACCTTGAGCGTCTCCAGAAAACCCTGCAGCTCGACGCGAGCAATCGTTAAACGCGGCAGCGCCACCCGCACCCACCAGTCGTTGTAGGTATTCGAGTGCTCATCGGCCCGCTCAAAAGGGTCACGGCGCAAATGAAAGACCTTGGGGATACGCAGGGTCTGGAACTGCTCGCGCCAAACATCAAACTCCTTAGCGCGCTGCTCGGCGAAGACCACCTTCCAATCGCCTACGCGCATTGCTGTCAGCAGACCGTCGTCACTCCAATAATAAAAGGCGTCGCGAGGGCCGCTATCCGATTCACCCGTGAGGTACGATAAAAAGTCGTAGCCGTCGAGATGGTTGTGATAATCACGGCCGTTAACCGTTACGCCGGCCTTTAACTCCTCAACAATGGTCGGCCTGCCGACTGCCGACATTAACGTGGGCACCCAGTCCTCGTGGGACATCATGTCATTGAGAATGGTCCCAGCCGGGATTTTGTCCGGCCAACGCACCATGGCAGGCACGCGAAATCCACCCTCCCAATTGGTGTTCTTCTCGCTCCTAAACGGCGTGATGGCGGCATCTGGCCAAGTATTGAAGTGCGGGCCGTTATCGGTGCTATAAAGCACAATCGTATTGTCAGCGATACCCAGTTCGTCGAGTTGGTCGAGCAAGCGACCCACCAGATTGTCGTGACCCACCATGGCGTCGTTGTAAAAACCCTGGCCCGACAAGCCCTCTTCTTCTGTCGGCGTATGTGTCCAGAAATGCATCCGCGTCGAGTTGAACCATACAAAGAACGGTTTGTCTTCTTCGACGGCGCGGTTGATGAACTGCTGGGCACCATCGAGGAACTCGAGATCCACTTTCTCCATGCGCTTTTTGTTGAGCGGGCCAGTGTCGGTCACGCGCCCGTCAGCAAAGCTGTGAACAACCCCACGCGGGCCAAAACGCTCGCGGAAAGCCGGATTTTGTGGGTAGTCAGGCTCCTCTGGCTCCTCCTCGGCATTGAGGTGATAGAGGTTGCCAAAAAACTCATCGAACCCGTGCTCCGTAGGTAAAAACTCGTTGCGATCACCGAGATGATTTTTACCAAACTGACCGGTGGCGTAACCCTGCTCTTTGAGGAGCGTCGCTAAGGTGACATCCTCTGGGCGAATACCCAGATCAGCGCCGGGGGTGCCCACCTTGGTGAGGCCGGTACGGATCGGTGATTGGCCGGTAATAAAAGCGGAGCGCCCCGCGGTGCAGCTTTGCTGCCCGTAGTAGTCAGTGAACTTGGCGCCTTCGTTGGCGATACGATCAATATTCGGCGTCTGGTAGCCCATCATGCCCATATTGTTGGTGGAGAGATTCCAAAAGCCGATGTCGTCCCCCCAGATCACCAGGATATTAGGTCGGTCCAGCGCGGAAGCCGTCACACTGAAAAACCCGCTGCACAGTAACAGTAGCCGGCACGTTCGAAGCAACATAGATCCCCCCGGGAGGTAATGGTTTTAAGGCGGCAAGAAAGAGTACCCGAACCGCCACTAATTATCGATGCGTGCGCGTATGATGCGCGCACACAACTGGGGTGCTGGAGAAAGCCTGTATGCAAACCGTGCAATTCAACGGACACAGGGTCAAGCCAGGCAAGATAGTGTGCGTCGGCAAGAACTACGCGGCACACATCGCCGAGATGGAGTCGGTGCCTGCAGAGGATATGGTCGTATTCATGAAGCCCGCGACCTCAATTGGTAAAGACCTGATTGCCACATTGGATGAACCGCTGCATTACGAGGGCGAGATATGCCTGATGATGCAGTCGGGGAGCGTCGGGGGCGTCGGCTTTGGCCTTGACCTAACCAAGCGAGCCACACAGTCCAAACTGAAAGCCGCGGGGCTTCCCTGGGAACGCAGTAAGGCGTTCGCCGGGTCGGCATTGTTCAGCGACTTCGTTCAAGCGCCAGAGGATCTGACGCAATTGGGCATCGAGTTGTGGGTCGATGACACTTTGCGTCAGAAGGGTGACGTCAGCCTCATGCTCTATCCCCCGGCAGTGATATTGGAAGAGCTACGGCAGTTTCTGACCCTCGAGGATGGTGACATCATTATGACCGGCACGCCGGCGGGTGTGGGGCAAGTGCAAGTCGGCGAACACTTCAAGGGCCGAGTTCTGGAAAACGAGCGAGAGCTCGTCTCGGGAGAATGGTTGGCAGCGTAAGTGGTGCTTGGCGGTTTGCGCGCTGCCCCAGCGCCGACTGAGTTCACCGTCGGCATCATTTGCACCACGCAATCCTACAAAGTTGAAATTTCTGCTCTAGTCATTGTCACGTGCACGGTTTTTCAGTAACGTCGAAGAAACCAGTGAGCGAGACCCATGCAAGCGATTCTCAAGCTGGACGTGTCGGGTCAACCGAGAGGGTGGCTGACACTGAATGAGGCGATCACCTCCTACGCCCGCGGCGATGTCCTTTACGGCATCGGGGAAGCCCTTCCACCTGTATTTGGGGGCATCCAACGCCTCACCGGCATCCGCTCCGAGATTATCCTGCAACCCATTGTTGCGCTCGAGGGCCGGGTGATGAATCACTTCACGCCCCCACTGTGCAACCGCACACTCTTTCGCCGGGACGATCACCGCTGTCTTTATTGTGGCGGCCAGTTTGGGCGCAGCGAGTTGACGCGGGATCACGTGCTACCGATTTCCCGCGGCGGCACCGACACGTGGGAGAACGTGGTCGCCGCGTGTAAGCGCTGCAACTGGCTTAAAGACTGCCAGACGCCGGAGGAAGCGCACATGCCCCTGCTGGCGATTCCGTTCCGCCCGAATACCTACGAATGGCACTACCTTGCCAAGGAGCGGGTTCTCGCTGATCAGATGGAATATTTGTCGCAGCAGTTCAAAGCCGAGCGCGACTGGGCCCACTAAGCAAAGCCGCAGGCATCAACTATAGCGAGACCTTGAGCGGGTGCGCTTCGCAGACAACGGTCCGCTTCCAGGTGATCGTCGCACCGGAAAGCCACGTATCAGCATCAACCGTTGGCCTTTTTCTATAGCTTGGATAAATTATCCCGGCCTGCAGACCCCCTAGGGAGACACCCGCCATCGTGACAAGCGATTTGATTATTTCCTTGATCGGCATGCCCGGTAGCGGCAAGAGCACTGTCGGTGCCGAGCTCGCGCGGCAGCTGGGTCTCGAACTGGTTGATGCCGATGGCCTAATTGAAGCCCGCGAGCAGCAAACGCTGCAGCAAATTATGGACAGCAGAGGCAATGCGACCTTCAGAGAAATCGAAGAACAGGTTCTCACGAGAATGCCGCTGTTTCCGTCTGTGATTTCTACGGGAGGGTCTGTGATCTACAGCGAGAAGATCATGGCGCGTCTGTGCGCAGCCTCGCATGTGGTCTACCTGCGCGCGCGCGTCGAGACGATCGAGTATCGCGTTTCACTCGCGCCACAGCGTGGTATTGCCTCGGAAGGCGGACAGACGTTACGCGACCTCTATCAGGAGCGGGTGCCGCTCTATGAGCGCTACGGCGAGATCATCATCGATTGCGACGACAGCACCCCCGAAGCGATCGCCGCCGACATCGCTGCGCGTCTGGCTGACTGATCGACCCCGATAGGCAAACCACCGCTGTTTGAAAAAATAGCGGAGCGAACACAAATCGTCGGGGGGAACTTACCTTTATACATCCAAAGTGCCCATTAGCCTTAGCTTAATTTGTTATTTGCGCTATACCGGCTCAGCACAAAAAAATTCTTGTGGCGCTGAAGCCGCTGCGCTCTGATGGCGCCAACCAGCAACGGGTGCTGGTCTTTTGTTCAGGATCATCGGGAGGTGATTTATGGGTGAGAGAGATACAACTGCAGTCTCGGATGACAGTGCAGATGACTTTTTCGAATCAGGGATGGGCGATTTAAGTGACGAGGATTTCGAGTCGCTGGATTTCGCCGAAGCCGTGACCGAAAAAGCCCTCAAAGCAGCTAAACGTCGAAGGGCAGAAGAGCGCCTGGAAATGCTTCGGCTACGAGAGGAATTGGGTGACTACGACTTGGATTTTGACGAGAACTACTGAGTCAGGTGCCACCGTTGGGGGATAAAGACTGATCGCGGATTTCCTGCTGCCACTCAAAAACATTGAGTTCGATAAAGACGAACGCGAATAACCAGAGTGCCGCATCCCAGAAATCCAGAAAATCACCTTTAAAACCCCAATAGATAGCCGCCACCACCAGCGTGGCGTATAGAACGACCTTCAGGCTGTTGGCGATCCGCGCCGCTGGCCGGGGAACCCCTCCCCACCGCGTCATGACTCTCACCTCTACTTCCAGCAAAATCACGATCAAAATCCAGGCGCCGGCATTGATCACATCCACCAATGCCAAGCGCTGGCCCTCTAACAGACCCCCTGGGGTCGCGATCACCTGCTCGAGCCCACTCACAACCCGGGTATCAAGCCCAAACTGGGCACAATTTTCGGCAGAGAGCGGGATGAAATCGTCGAGCTTAAGCATGACCGACCAATCCTGATCAGCAAGCTCACAGGCAGATCCAACAAACAGCTCGCTCGGCATCAACGTCACCCACTCCCCGACGTAACCCAAAAACGCCATGACGATGGCCAACGTACACAGCATGCGCACACCGTGGACGGCGAACCGTAATTTCCCACGTAAACGATGGTCGGGAATGACTGCGGTTTCCAGCTCAAACAGCAGTAGCAGGATCACCCAAGCGACGGTATCGAGCGTTGCTGAAAATAGCTGGATTCCCATGGCGACCGCCTCACCGCTCTCAATAGCAAAGCGCGCGCTGGCAACCTCTTCGGTAAAGAAGAACCAGACGTTGAGGGACAACAGCAAATAAGTGGCGTATTTCACCCAGCGAAATAACTGATAGCCCAACATGGATTCACTCATGGACGACCACTGCTATAAACCAACGCGATGGAGGCCTTGCAACCACTCTCTGGCTAGACCTGCAGCAACAGATGCTCACGCTCCCACGAGCTGATCACACGATTGAATTCCTCGAACTCATCGAGTTTGACCGACGCGTAAGCGCGCATGAATAACTCGCCAATCATCGCCTGAAGTTCGGGCGTATCGTTAAGCTTACGCACACCCTCCTCCAGGGTTCTCGCTACCCCGACGGCATCCTCGTTAGCCGTGCCCTGATGGGGCTCGCTGGGCTGCAGGTGCTGACGCATACCCAATAGCCCACTGGCCAGCGTCGCCGTGATCGCGAGATAGGGGTTGGCGTCTGCCCCGGGGAAGCGGTTTTCAATTCGCAAGTTGGCGTGATCAGAGTTGGGCACTCTAAAAGCCGTGGTGCGATTATCAAAGCCCCAGCTGAGGTTAATCGGCGCAGAAATATCTGGCGCCAAGCGCCGATAGGAATTTACGTTGGGCGCATAAAAGCTAATGAGCTCAGGCGTATAGCGCTGCAGACCACCCATGTATTCCATCATCGCCTGGCTCGGTTGGCCATCAGCCGCAGCAAAAATATTCTTGCCCGTCTCGAGATCGATCACGCTTTGGTGCAGGTGCAGAGCAGAACCGGGCTCGCGCTGCATGGGCTTGGCCATGAACGTGGCGTACATGTTGTAGCGCTGTGCGGTCTCGCGAACGGTCCGTTTGAAAACGAACACCTGATCGGCCATCGCCAGCGGGTCACCGTGGTTAAAGTTGATCTCGAGCTGCGCGGCACCGTTCTCGTGAATCAGGGTATCGACATCGAGCTTTTGCTGGTCTGCAAAGTCGTACATGTCCTCCACAAAATCTTCGAACTCCGCTACGGCATCGATGCTGTAAGACAGTCGCGCAACCTCGCGCCGGCCAGAGCGTCCTTTCGGCGGCATCAGCTCGTAATCAGGATCCGTGTTTTTATTAACCAGATAGAACTCAACCTCGGGTGCGACAATGGGCTTGAGGCCTGCCGCCTCATACAAACTCAGCACATAACGCAGGACGTTGCGAGTCGACAGCGGGTGTGGCTCACCATTGGGCTTAAAACAGTCGGCAATGACCTGCCCGGTCGGTTCGCGCGCCCAAGGCACCATACGCAGTGTGGTGGCATCGGGGCGCAGCAGCATATCGGTGTCCGTAGGCTCTACGAAATCCCAGTGGTCGTCGGTGTATTCTCCCGTGACCGTCTGCACCATGATGGATTCAGGCAGTTTGATTTCACGGTTGGCGGTAAACTGATGCGCGGGAATGAATTTGCCGCGTGCGTTGCCGGTCATGTCCGGCACCAAGCACTCTACTTCAGAAATTTTATGCTCTTTTAACCACGCCTCAATGGCGGCCATGTCGGCAGAGGGCACCCTCGATGCGTCGCTGGCGTCGTTTCTTTTATAGGCGCCCGCCTGATTTGATGCTGTTTTATGACTGCTGTCACTCATAACGCCCCGCGGGCTACTTAACACCGGCACAGTATCGGATGGCATCCGCACACCGGCAAGCGGCATAATGCCAGCCATGAGCGCACCTATGACAGGTTCATCGATCGGGAAATACCCGCAAAGCTGGTACGCCGCAACAACGCCACTTTTGGCGGCTTTCCCGGTTTTACAGGGCACGATCGACGCTGATGTCTGCGTGATTGGGGGTGGATATACCGGCCTGTCGACAGCGCTGCACCTGCGTAAAAAGGGGTACTCCGTGGTCCTGCTGGAGGCTGAACGCGTTGGCTGGGGGGCGTCGGGCCGCAATGGCGGGCACGTAGGTACTGGGCAACGCGCCGATCAAGCCAGCATTGAACAGTGGGTGGGCATTGAGGCGGCCCGTGGGCTATGGCAACTGGGACTCGATGCCGTCGATCGTGTCTGTGCGCTCATCGAGGAGCACCGAATCGAGTGCGAACTGGGCAGTGGCAATCTCCATTTGGCGGCGAAGCCGAGCCACGCCGCAGAGCTAGAGGAGGAGCAGGCGCATTTACAGTCTGCCTATGGCTATGAGCAACTGCAGTTTTTACCCGCCGATGCCGTGGCCGAACTCACCAGCGCGCAGGGCTTTTATGGCGGCTTGTTGGATAGCGGGTGTCGCCACTTACACCCGTTAAAGTATGCCGTCGGTCTCGCACGCGCGGCCGCCGACGCGGGCGTGCAAATATTTGAGGGTTCGCGGGGCCAACCCGCGACAGACGGCCGATCCGGTGTCGTGACGACCCCATGCGGCCGGGTCAATGCGCGCCATGTGGTGCTTGGGTGCAACGCCTACCTTGGCAAGCTCGTACCCGCGATGGCGGGCAATATCATGCCGATCAATAATTTTGTGATCGCAACCGAGCCGCTGCCCTCGCACTTGTTGCCACGCATTAATCGGGACAACCTCTCGATGTCAGACACTCTGTTTGTCATCAATTACTGGAAGCTCTCGGAGGATGGGCGGCTTTTATTTGGTGGCGGAGAAAATTATTCGAGTCGCTTTCCCGCCGATATCAAAGCGTTTGTCAGGCCCCACATGCTGAAGATCTACCCCGAGCTCGAAGACGTCCAGATCGACTATGGCTGGGGTGGTGCGGTAGGCATTACGCTCAATCGCATGCCGGACTTTGGCCGCATCGGCGAGCATCTCTGGTATGCCCAGGGATTTTCCGGGCACGGCGTACCCACTGCCACGATGGCGGGTCACTTGCTGGCGGAGGCTATTGACGGCGATACCGCAGGATTTGACCTGATGGCTTGTGTACCCACACAGCGCTTCCCCGGCGGCACTCTATTACGCTGGCCAGGCTTAGTAGCAGGGATGCTGTTTTATAGTCTGAGGGACAAGCTGGGGCGTTAAGTTGTAACGCCCCAGCGCCGCAGTCACCGGCGAACATTTTTTCGGAGCCAGAATCGAGGCGCGGAAGTTAAAAGCTGGCTAACTGGATTTGATATCCTGTGCGGCGAATCATGGAGTTTTTGGCGCTAATCACGCAGTGACTAGATCTAAAAACCGGATTGGGAGGACAACCTGATGCTCACCTTACTTCGCACACTCACCACGTTTTTTGGCATCGCACTATTGCTATTAGGTCTGGGCTGGTGGGTGCATCCCGCAGAGGCTGCAAATATGCTCGGCGCGAGCTTGCTCGATGGTACCGGCAGAAGCACCCAAATCGGCGATTCCGGGGCCTTCTTTATTGGCGCTGGCTTTCTGCTGGCATGGGGCGCCATACGACAAAACAGCACGCTGGTTTTAACAGGCGGCTGCCTTGTCGGCCTGGTTGCACCGGGTCGCGTGTTGTCAGCCACACTCCATGGGGGAGCCTGGACCACCGATGAGATCGTCGGTGAGATCGTAATGCTCGTTGTCGCCATTGCCACCGCCACTTTGATCCGACAAGCGCAAGATCAGGTGACGTTCCGATAAGCGAGATAGACTAAGCGGCGAGTGTTACTCGAAAAACTCAAATCGCTGCTATCTGATGCCGCATCGCCTCAGGTAGCGCATACCGATCGCGCGCTGGAATTGACCTGTGCGGCCCTGATGTACGAGGTCGCACGATCTGATTTTGCTGTAGAACCAGCAGAGCAAGATGCGATCGGCCAATTACTCGCGGAGGCCTTTGCGCTCAGTCCTGAGGAAGTGACCGAGATTACGGCGCACGCGATAGCGCAAGCGGATGCAGCGACCTGCCTTTTTGGGTTCACCCGCACGCTGAATGAGGCCGCCTCGGTAGAGCAAAAACGCACGTTGTTGAAGATGATGTGGCGTGTGGCAATGGCTGATAACCACCTGGATCGCTACGAGGAACACCTCATCCGCAAGGTCGCTGAACTGCTTTACTTGCCCCACACTGATTTTATGTCGGCCAAACAACAGGCGCTCTGAAGACTCGCGCCGCGCCCTTCCACTTGGGCCTAGCGATTACCACCTCGCGCGCTGACCAGACATCCGAGCACAATAAGCCCGGTACCCAGTAAAGTCCGCGCCGTCACGGCTTCGCCAAAAAACCACCAGCCCAACAGGGCGGCCCAAATAAAGGCGGTGTACTCAATAGCGACTAGCCGCTGCGCCTCGGCCTGACGATAAGCCACTGACATGAGCATAAGGGAACCAACCGCAAGCCCGGCTGCCAATGCCGCCCCACCCCACTGACTGATATTCTCGGGTAGTGATACGGCAAACGGCACACCCAACAGCAGCATCAAAAATACAATCGTATTCTGGTAAAAAGCGATCTCCAGCGGCGCGGCAATCAGCGACTGCATGCGCTGGAGTATCAGATTGCCGGCATACAAGACGGCTGAAAGTAGAATCGCCGCCATGCCCAGCAGATCGCTGCCAGCGTCAACCGCCATCAACTCGCCACCCACCACGACCATTACGCCACCAAACCCCAGTGCCGCTGCCAGTCGCGCATTGGCACCAATCTGCTCACCCAGTAGCGGGGCGGCGAGAAACAGAGTGATGATGGGCGCAATAAAAGACAGGCCGATCGCTTGCGCCAGCGGCACGCGCGTCAAACCAAAGAAGAACAGGTAGGCCATCACAGCGGTCAGGCCCGCGCGCACAACGTGAATTCTCAATGTGCGACCCGAAGCGGGCGCGGGGCGCGTCGGCAGGTACAGCACCGCCACTAAAACCGCTCCCATCACCATTCGCCAGAACATGGCGTTATAGGCGCCCATGGCGGTCGCTTGCCCCTTCATCACGGCATCCATCAGAGAGAACAAAAAGATACCCAGGGTCGCAACCAACATCGGAAACTGCATGGACCGACGGGCGGTTGTCACGGTTGCTGAGCTGCCGCCATTGGCTCTACCTCAATCGACAAAAAATCCGGTTTTTTTCTCGCCTTCATCGGTATAAACCGGCTCTCCTCGCTCGACGAGATACGCTTGGTTTGTCGAACTGACAATCCCGACGCCCTGCAGCAGGCTGGCCATGCGATCGTAATAGGGATGCTGGAAGTGCGCAGCCAGACTGTCGCTGTTCTCCCATAACTCATACACCTGCATGCGAGTGGGAATGGCGGGGTCGGGGGCAAAGCAATAATCATGACAACCGGGCTCTTCCTCGCGGGAAAGGCGCTGGACGTCAGCAGTTAACGACACCGCCTTGTCGCGATCAGCCTCACTGGCAAACTCCAATGCTGCTACAACAATAATCATTGGCATCCTCTCACTCAAAACACCCACGCCCTGCAGGGCAATCGATTTGGCAAACGTTGCTCATAATCGTCAATCAATAAAAGGTCAGCCACTCGGGAACACGCTGCCAAGAGCAATCAGGGCGGCCAGCGTCATCAGTTGCGATTCCATCGACATCTCCCGGCAAATGCAACAGAGCGAGTTTACCCCTTGTCACTCACAGCTACTCAATCTCTGGCTGTTGGGATTTTCGCCAGGGTAACAGCCAGGCCCTACCGGTCTGACGCCGCAACCACAAAGCGATCAATGCCCAAACCATCAGCAGGTATGGCGTATCCGAAATCAGATCCAGCGCCCAGGCGCGGTCCTCGGCTAGCCCCGCGGCATGCTGCTCAGGCGTAAGCGCCAAACCGTGAGTCATTGATACCAGAATCGGAAAAAACTTGAGTACCGCAGCGACTGCCAGCGCACAGTTGACCCACGCCAGAACTGCCCACCGACTAGGCACGAACGAAGCTCACCATCAGATTGTTGGCGGGCATCTCAACCACGACACCCAACGAGAAGCCGCGGGCCTCTGCCGCATCAATGACATCCTCCAAATTCCGCACCCCCCAGTGCGGGTCCTGTGCCCTCAATTGCTGGTCGAAGGCAGCATTCGACGGCGCCGTATGCTCCTCGCCGCGTTTAAAAGGCCCGTACATCAGGATCGGTGCCTGCGGTTTGAGCATCCTCGCCGCCCCGTCGAACAGTGACTCACAGCAAGACCAGGGGGAAATATGCACCATATTGATATTGACGATGGCGCTTATCGGTTCTGGCAACACGGATGCCTCCACTGACCACCGCGGCGCCAATACATCCAGCGGCTGCGGAGGCAATAAATTTGAGGCGTCGACCTCCTCCCGCCAAGCCGCAATGGAGGCAATATTGGCCTCGTCCAGATCCGTGGGTAACCACCAGCGTGGCGCGAGCCGCGGCGCAAAAAAGGCCGCATGCTGCCCCGTGCCCGCCGCTACTTCGAGAATGGTGCCAGCTTTAGGCAGCTGCGATTCCAGCACCGCTAGCAACGGGGTTCTATTGCGCTCGGTAGCGGGCGCGAAACGCTTGCTCATGAGCGCATCCTGGTTCCTGACGGCAGGGCCCTGCTATTCACCACCAGCGAGAAAAATAGCCAGCGTCGGAATAAGCAACACCAACCCCCCCGCGACAAGCAGGAGTACCTCAATCCGCCCACGCCATTTGGGCTGCCCGTCCTCGGGCTCAAAAGAAGAGTTGCCTGTCATGGTGCCCCCTCGCGCTACTGTGGCCATGATGAGAGCCCCTGCGCCACGGCGCAAGACCCTCCGGGCGGCGCGGTATCGGGTATTTTCTGTCACCTATTGATACCCGCGACGATGTCGGTCCGCGGCGGAAACGGTCTACACTTTTACCACGAATGTGCAACGCGGTTACCAGGAGACCCCCATGCTCACGAGAATCAAATTACTCCTCCTCGCAGTCGGGGCAACAGCCGGCAGCGCTTACGCCAACGTGGTCGTCGACATGTCTCAGGTGCAGGACTACACCCAGTACCAGACCGATTTACAGCAATGCGAAGGCCTCGCCGTGCAGAATCAGCCGGACGCACCTCAACGTGAGGGAGTAGCGGGCACCGCTGTTAAGGGTGCCGCCGTCGGCGCCGCCGCGGGCGCAGTCAGCGGTGGATCAGGTTCAAGTGCGGCTAAAAAGGGCGCTGGGATTGGGGTGATCGCCGCCGCCAGTCGCAACAGCCGCAACCGTCGCGAAGCCAGCGCCAATGCCAGCGCACAGGCGGATCAAATCGTGAAGAACTGCATGCGCGGGCGCGGCTATAACGTGCTGAATTGATTCAGCCGCGAGTCAGACCCAAGCCGCGACTGTTTTAGTGCGCGGCCATTACGGGGCGCGCCTCTGACATAGGCCGCCCCAATTGAACCCGCGCCTCAGGCAGTGCGAAAAACTATCCTCACGCTATTAGGCTGCGATTTCGCCATGCGCGGTGGCAAAGGCCGAGACCGCTTTATCGAGATCGTCCCGGGTATGCCCCGCTGAGATTTGGACGCGAATGCGCGCCTTGCCTTGAGGCACCACCGGATAAAAGAAGCCGATCGCATAGATACCCAGCTCCAGTAGCCGCTCAGACATTTTTTGCGCCACAACGGCATCGCCGAGCATGACCGGCACGATGGGGTGGTCACCCTCGGGTACCGCAAACCCGTTTTCCAGCATTTGCTCGCGAAAGTAACGGGTATTGTCATGCAGGCGATCACGCAACGCAGTTGAGGCCTCGAGCATGTCGAGTACCTTCAGTGATGCAGCACAGATCGCCGGCGCTAAGGTGTTGGAGAACAGATATGGCCGCGACCGCTGGCGAAGGATATCAATGATCTCCTGCCGGCCGGCAGTGAAGCCGCCGGAACCGCCACCCAAGGCCTTACCAAAGGTGCCGGTGATGATGTCGACGCGGTCCATGACCCCGCGGTACTCATGAACCCCGCGCCCCTGATCACCCATAAAGCCCGTCGCATGACAATCGTCATGGTGGACCATCGCGTCATATTCATCAGCAAGATCACAAATCGCATCCAACCTGGCAATAGTGCCATCCATTGAGAACACGCCATCAGTAGTAATCAGAATCCGGCGCGCACCCGCCTGCCGAGCCTCTTGCAGCTTGGCTTCAAGATCCGCCATGTCATTATTTTTGTAGCGATAGCGCACGGCTTTGCAGAGTCTGACGCCGTCGATAATTGACGCGTGGTTTAACTCATCAGAGATAACCGCATCCTCGGGCCCGAGAATGGTTTCAAACAAACCCGTATTGGCGTCAAAACAGGCCGCGTAGAGGATGGTGTCTTCCATGCCCAGAAAGCGACTGACCCGATGCTCGAGTGTTTTGTGGATTCCCTGGGTACCGCAAATAAAGCGCACAGACGCCGCACCAAAACCCCACTCCTGCAGGCTATCGCTGGCCGCCTGTATCACCTCCACGTTATTGGCGAGACCCAGATAATTGTTGGCGCACATGTTCACGACGTTCGCGCCGCCCTCGAGCGTGATGTCATTCTTTTGCTCGGACGCAATCACGCGTTCGGTCTTCCATAGACCCGCGGATTTGATTTCGGCGATTTCAGCGGCGTAGATCGCCTGTGCGGCGCGGTAACTCATATCAATCTTTCCAGTCGAGGATCACTTTGCCCGACTGCCCGGAGCGCATGATGTCAAAGCCCTCCTGAAAATCGGTGTAATG
>Ga0181578_10001919_pt1 | contig 19786 bp, 20 predicted proteins | sample 071ome_21_FD_148659 | JGI IMG/M metagenome (GOLD analysis project Ga0181578, IMG submission 148659) | Coastal salt marsh microbial communities from the Groves Creek Marsh, Skidaway Island, Georgia - 071401CT metaG (spades assembly) | ecosystem: Environmental > Aquatic > Marine > Intertidal zone... | reverse complement strand
ATAGATAAATTGTTTGTACTGTGCAACCACATTCTTTTGCTATTTCTTCTGGAGTTTTCTTGTCTTGTACATAACGTTTGTGAAGCCAGCTTTTATTCTTGTAAAAATCTTTTTTATTCAAAAATGACACCCCATTTGTCGCTTACATAAGACCCTATGCCAATTGAGTCTGCCACATCATCATCATCAATTTTAATGTTGTATCTATTGTTAACGTAGTTAATAGTCTTTTGTTTTCTTAATTCTCTTTCTTTTCCTTTATACCACGACTTAGATTTTCCTGGTGTTTTTTTTACAATTGCTTGCTTTTCTGCTGCACTCAAAAGCTTGGTCCCAATATAATTTTGCCAAGCCATAGGTGCTACATTCTTTACCGTTTTAATTCCAGCAACTTGCGCTGCTGCAATAATTGCTCCTTGCACCAACGACAGTTGCATAGCGGTTTTTGGAGAGTTGCTATAGATAGCAGATTCAAGAATAATAGCGTCTGATCGAAAAGCTTTGAAAAACGGGATAGCTTTTTTACAGGCATCCCCTGCTTTATAAAGAGCATCTGTGCCAACAAATCGAACCTTTCCATATTTGATCAGCCTTCCTTCCTCAAATATTGAAAATGCCATTGAATTTGTAGAGGCATCTACTGCTATTATAGTCCTTGGTTTTGATAGACTTGCCAAACCCCTACTCTTGCTGGTAGTCAAAATATCCCTTCAACTCCTTTATAAAATTATTAAACTTTTTTTTGTTAATAAGGCAATTGTCACACATTCCAACATCATTATAAATGCTTAGATATGTTCCACAATCACCAGCACATTTTTTATCTCTTCCAACTCTTTTTCTTCTTTTTTCTATTTCGTATCTTTCAAATATTTTTTCTTTGCTTGCTTCCTGCCTGCACTCTGGACCACAATAAATCTGTTTAGAAGATTTTTGGTAAAACTCATGATCACACCAGGAACAGAAGGCCATTAGAATTCTCCCTTTTCTTCCTTTCTTCTAGCGATTTTTATATCGCCTTTTGGAGCATCCTTACATGCCTGCTGAACAGGACAAGAGCCGCAAGGGGTTTTTACGCTGTTATTTTTATATGGCACTTCTGGTAGCTTTTGATCTTTCCATGCCGCGTACACCTCTTTCATCCAACCAAACAGGTAGTCAAGGAAATCCACATGGCTTTGCCTTATGTTGATTGGTATAGCAAGAAGGTCATGGGTATTCTTATTTTCATACATTACGATACCCTTTTTCTTCTTAAATATCTTCATATAAATAAGAAGCTGAACAATGTGATATGTACTTGCTGTCATGGTCTTCTTGTGACGCTCAAAAGCGTCTTGATTTTGTGTCTTAATCTCAACTAGATACTCTGAGTCTTTCCATTTAATAATGCTATCTAGAAAACCAAAGATCGGTGGATCGTCAAAGATAACCTTTTCCTCATTGGCAACCATGAGTCCTGCACCAGATATAGCATCCTGAATTCTCTTATGTCTATCTGTACCGCTGTCCATATTTGCCTGAGACTTACCCTCACGCTCTTCATAAAAGGTGTTGCCCTCAAAGGCTAGATACCAATATCGTGGGCATTTGCCATGACCAAAGACGATGGTAGAGGGGGAGAATGTCTTCTTCTTAGTAAACTTTGGCTCATTATCTGCCACATATCCTTTATGAATAGCATCAATGAGGTCTGAAAATTCATCATCAATATTGTCTGGCATCTGTGTTTGCCATTCAGTATCTGGAACCGCTTCTTTAACATCTCCCTTGACAATCTTAGATATTATATTCTTAGCCATGGTAAGTCCTAACTGTGTATTTAAGAGCATCTGACAACTTATCAAGTGCTTCTCTTGCTGAGTAGTAAATGTTTTTCTTAGCCCGATCATCTTTCTTAACATTGGCATACCATGAAGCTAGCATTGCAAACTTAGCAGAGTAAGCCTGTATCTGAACAATAAGCCTCGCAGCCTTATCTGGAGGAATATCTGGCTTGGCAATAAGCTTGGCAATTGCTATAAGTGCCTGAGTTATTTCCTCGTCCTGCATGTATTCTGATAAATCATTAAAATCATTGATCTGGTTTATGAGATCAATAGTGTTGTCACTCATTATTCTCTCTTATCTCTCGTAACTCTTCAAACTCGTTCCACTCAATTATAGCAAGCCTTGTCTTTTTTGTGTCGCCAAGAACTAACATTATGGCAGGAGATTTATTGGGGTCTACCCTAAGAGTATCTGTGACTACCTTGCCCCATACGTCTTTATTGACAGAAAATGATTTACTATACTCTTTTACATCTACAACATATCTGTCTAGACTCCCGTCACCCTTGACCATACCACGACCAGAGTTCTTATGTGGCTTTGCACCAATACGCTTTAGCTCTCCACGTTCACTCATTAGTATCCTCTTTCTTTTCCTATATTCACAGTAGATACATGATCACAAGACTTACACTTCCAGGTAAGTTGTAGGTTAGATGCATAAAACCTAGATGATGCAGCCTCTGAAGAACACTCCTGGCACAGAAACTTGCCATGTATTACCTCATACTTATTCGATGATTTGGACAAGTTCTGCCACCTTATCTGGATTCTGGCGTAGCCATTCGACCACCTTTGCTCTACCCTGGAACCTTTCTCCAAGGACTGTGTACCATGCACCGCCCTTTTCTATGTGTCCTAGTTGCTCTGCAACGTCCACAACTTCTGCAATGTTATCTATGCCAACAAAGTCTCCAGAGAAGTAGAAGTCATACATTCCGCTCTCAAAGGCTTTTCCTGTCTTGTTGTAGTCAATAGTCCAAGTAACCTGACGGCCTATCTTGCTCTGTATAACCTTATCTCCTACTTCTATCTTGCCTTGTATAGCATTTTTCTCTGATTCACTTGACCAAAGCTTGACGACTGTGCTAGAGAAGAACTTGACGGCATGACCTCCAGTAGGCTGGTGACTCACAAACATCTGACCAATATTATTGCGTTGCTGAGAGATAAGAACTAACAATGTTTGCTTAGTTTGATTGTTTGCATAGTTGAGCATCTTGACAGCATTTGTCATGTCCCGTGCCTCTGCACCAATCTGTTTGGTATTCTCCAACTGCTTTAATTCGTCAGAGTCCTTTTCAAAGTAGATAGCAGGAAGTAGGGCAGAGATAGAATCAACAACAATCATATCTACACCAGCAGACATAAGTTGTGTGGCAACATCAACCATGTCATTGATTGTCCTAGCAGGAGAATAGATAAGGCTATCTGAGTCTACTCCAAGACGCTGTGCCCACTTGGGATCATACGACTGCTCTGAGTCAATCCATGCACAGATCTTTCCCTCCTTCTGTGCCTGACCAATCATCTGCAAGCAAAATGATGACTTGCCAGCAGACTTATTTCCCCAGATGAGAACCTGTCTGCCATAAGCAAGACCACCATTTAATTGCTTATTTAGTCCAACGCTTGGTGTCTTTTGCATTACGACCTCAATTTCTGAGGCAGCAGACACCTTCTTTCTAAGCTTTGGATCTATTTGTGAAAGAACCTCTTCCATTGCCTCACTAATCACGCTAACACTCCATGCATCTTTGGACGCTCACGGTTCTTTTCCATCTTATCATTGACAGCCTTTGCTAATGAATGATTTGTATACTGGTCTGTACTCATTCCAGCCCATAGATCTAGAACACGGATGAGAATGTCTGCTAGTTCTTCAACAACAACATCGTCGCCCTTTTCCTTACGGATTGCTTCTAGTGCCTCGCTTACCTCACTATGAACCATAGCAAGTTGCTTTAGATAAAAGATAATCCTGTTATCTTCTGTATCTGCATCCCAAAAACCCTTTGCTCTTGCATTGGCATTTAGTGTGAATGCTAGATCGTCCATGTCCCTTAAATAACTCATTACATTACTTCCTTCAATATAGTAGTTCCTTCTTTTGTTTCTGAAAGCTCAATCTTGACAACTGCCCCTTCTTCACACTTCATGTATGCCTGTGCAAATTGTGATGGGAAAACTGTTACAGCAATCATTTCACGGTCGGCGGTTGCTATTGTCATGTTAGCCATTTTCTTACCCGCCTTTGTAATTCTAGGGTTAAACGATAGCACAAAAACCTCGTCTTGTCCAAAGGGTATTTGCTTATAGTTGAGGAACCTGATTAGTGGGCTAGTCTTATAATTGTCAATCTCGTCCATTGGAATTGCCTCTGCAACTCTGTTGGCTGATGCAAGAATAAGATATGTCTTGCCCGTTTCTATCGTAGTATCTTCAGGTGCAAATATTCCTACCGAACCTGTCTTGTCTAGTAGTTCGACACGCGACCACCCCTTACCACGCTTTATGTTTTTGACAACGCCTAGAAGAATGTGTGACTTATCTTCTTCATAATCCTCTGAATTGTCAATATACGCATAATAGTGATTAGGAAGGTTTATGTTGAATTCTGGCAGATTTAGATATTCATACAGATTCTCTCTTACCTTATTTTCATCCCGTGGATTATCGTCAAATGTCAATGCACCAATGGCATTCATGGCCTCTACTGCACGACTGTTGATGCCACTACCTTTCTTAAATGCAGCATCACGAACTTCTTGATAAGAGTTAAATGGCCTAGCAGCAATGATGTTGGCTGAAACCTTGTCAGACAACCACTTGACAGATGATAGTCCAAACCTAATTGCCTTGCCCTCAATAGAGAAGTCACTTTCTGATTCATTGATATGGGGTAGTCGCAAAGGGATTCCCATTCTTTTAGCCTCAATTAGGTACTCCGTTCTTGAGTCCTTATCTTTTTCATTTCTAAGAACTGAATACATAAACTCAATAGGGTAGTAGAACTTTAGCCAAGCTGTCCAGTAAGAAAGCATTGAGTATGCAACAGCATGGGACTTATTGAATGAGTACCCTGCATGGGCCTCAAAGTCGTGCCACATATTATCTGCCTGAAAAGGACTAAGGTAGGCTGATGCATTTCTAACAAACTTATCTTTAAACACATCAAACTCTTTAGCATCTTTCTTCTTACCAATGATCTTACGAACCTTATCAGCCTCTGCAAATGTCATACCGCCAATTGTGGTACATGCCTGCATGACTTGCTCCTGATAAAGAATCTGACCGTAGGTATCTTCTAGGAATGGCCTCATTACTGAATGAGGATACTCCACAATATTTCTACCGTTTTTTCTAGCAATGTATTCCTTTCCAATAGTATTCATAGCACCTGGACGAACAAGGGCGTTAGAGGCTACCAACTCATCAAAGTTCTTAACTCCCATCTTTACAAGAAGATTCGTGTACGGAGTTGCTTCACATTGGAAAACACCCTTAGTATTTCCCTCAGACAACATTCTGTATATTTCTTTATCTCCCAGATCAATAGTGTTAAGATCAATATCAATGCCGTTTCTTTCCTTGATGGTCTTTAAAGTTTCTTGAATAACAGTAAGAGTCTTTAGTCCAAGAGCATCTATCTTGATCAATCCAATGTCTGCTGCCTCGTCCATATCTACAGCAACAACGGGTATACGAGTCTTTGTGCCTGTAACCGTTCTAGTCTCCATTGGAGCGTACTTATGAATGGCATCCTTTGCCGTCACAACACCTGCTGCATGTACCCCTGTTCCACGAATACGTCCACGCAGTTGCTCTGCATATACCTCAACGTCTGGATACTTTTCCCTAAACCAGCCTGTTGACTTTGAACCAAGAAACTCTTCCCATGTATCAACAAGCTTGAGTGCTCTGTTTACGTCTGGCAATGGAACGTGAAGTGCCCTGGCAACGTCACGAACCACGCCTTTATCCTTAAACATCAGAAAGGTGGTTATAGACGCTACGTTCTTGTATTCCTTTTCTAGATATTCCTTAACCTCTTCACGACGACTATCCTGAATGTCAGTATCAATATCTGGAAAGTCATTTCGCTCAGGATTAATAAATCGAAAGAACAGAAGTCCATACTTAATTGGGTCTACTTCTGTAATACCCAGAGCATAGCAGACGAGAGAGCCTGCAGCAGATCCTCGTCCTGGCCCAACCATGATGCCTTGTTCCTTAGACCATGAGATCATATTACGAACTACAAGGAAGTAGGGTGCAAACTCTTTGTCGTTAATAATAGATAGTTCTTCATCTACCCTGGCTAGATATTGTTCATTCTTGTCTAGTCCCCTAGATTTAAGACCCTCCATAACAAGGTTTCTCAACTCGTCTTCTGGATTCTTCACCTTGATTGGAAGAAGATTAAGATTGCTCTTGAGTTTATAGTCTTCTACTTTGTCTGCAATCTCAAGGGTGTTAGCATAAATGCTATCATCAAACTCTTGCTCTTTTTCCATACCTTCTCTCATTTCTTCATACGAAAGAAGGTGGATATCAAAGGATCTAAATGACATGGGGCGATCTTCACCATAAAGGTAGTCAAGTCGCTTCATCATATCGGTTATCTTTGCAGACTTTTCATAACTAACATCTTTTTGAATCTTGGCATGTGTATTGAGTGCAAGCATCATTTCCTGAATTACCTTCTGATCTGTCGTACAATGGTGACAGTCAGGTGTAACGATGCACTTTGCACCCATTTCATTAGCAAGATTGTAAAGCTCTGTATTCATGCCAGCGACATTGTGTGGCATAAGTTCTACATAAAAGTCATCGCCAAAACGATCCATAAACCACTTGATATGATTCTTGGCAACAGCATAATCATCTACTTCAATAGCCTTATTGATAAGACCTGACATGCAGGCAGAGGAAACAATAAGTCCATCGCCATACTTATCAAGGACCTCAAAGTCGATACGAGGCTTCTTATAAAAACCCTCTGTCCAACCAATCTCATTTAGAGTATTGAGATTTTGCAGTCCTTGTGGATCTTTGGCAAGGATTACGATGTGATTATAGATAAGGTCTAGTGGAGTGGTTCTTTCTGTCTTATCTCGTTTATCAAAGCGGTCAGCGGTGATGTATCCCTCTACACCAAGAATTGGTTTTATGCCATTATCTTTGCAGGCACGATACATCGGCCTATGACCAGAAAGAACTCCGTGGTCTGTAATAGAAAGGGCTGGCATCCCCAGAGAAGCGGCACGCTTGGCATACTCCCCTGGGGTTGCAACCCCGTCCATCAAACTGTAGTGTGAGTGAACATGAAGTGGTGCGTAATTCAAGGCTTACCAATCAACCGTAGTTGACGTTGCTGGATTATCAAATCCAAGATAAAAAGCCTCCTGATCAGCATATGAAACCTGTCTAATCGCAGACTCCAATGCAAATGGCTCAACATTTGACCAATCAAAATCTTCTGAATCTGCTGGTCCTGGGATTAGAGTGTAATTAGTCTCTGTTCCCATTCCATTTCGCTTTAGCTTCCATGTCATATTTGTGATGCCCTCTGCATCCATCGCATACTCACGAATAGTAGCGAATGTTGCAGACTTTGCAACTCCCATGCTCCAAACTGCAGCGTATGGATCTTCAATGCCGTCATCTACAACAACATTTGTATAGAAGCGTAGCCGTGGCCTCCAGCCAGCCTTCATATCCTTGCGATGCATCTCGCAACCAAAGCAGCGTCCCTCATCATCTAGGGTACATACAGCCTTACGCTTATAGTCCTTTGGATTTGTGTGCTCATTTACGACGATTGCAAGACCGCGATCCTCATCATAGAACTTAGAATCCTCGTCAATTTCGTTTACAAAACGAACCTTGATACTCTGACCATCATCCATCTTTAGCCAGCGTACCTTACTTCCTGCTCCCGTTGCCTTGGGCCTATCTAGAACTGCTTCGATGTTCTTTAGCCCTTTAATAATAGACATATATCTCTCCTATTGTAATATGTAATGTATTTCGTTATCAAATGTATTTATAAATGTTTTTAGTTGTTCGTCATCCAAGTCGGAAACATCTTTAACAGTATCAGGTAGATCACCCTGTATTACTATACTGCCAAGAGACATTGATAGCTTTTCTTTCATATCCCTTCCTGCTTCGTCATTATCTGACACTACGATTATACTAGTAAAATACTTTTTTAGCAAGTCTTTCTGCTTATTAGAAATATTTGATCCTAGTGTCGCCAATGCTTTACCGCCAACTTGTTCGATACGGATAGCATCAAAGGACGATTCTACCAGAAATATCTTATTGGCAGTCTTGTTTCTTTGGATATTGAACATGGTCTTAGATCGTGGAAGTCCAGGGGTGTTTTTAAATTCCTTTCCTTCCACAGACCTACCTACCATGCCAACACAAATACCATCGGGGGAATAGATAGGAATGGTAATCATATCTTGCTTTTCTGAATAGCCTATCTTATATTTTTCTACGCTGTCCTTGGTAATACCCCTTCCCTTTAGATACCCTGCTGCTCTGTGAGATACAAGTGCAGTATCATTCAGTCTTGACACAGTTTCTGTATCAAACTCTGGATATTCTGGCTTCTTATCTAATATCTTAAGTAAGTCAGCTTCTATGTTATCTTCTGCCTTCTTAGAATGAATAAGACGCATTGCCTCAAAGTAGTTTCTCTTTGAGCAGAACATTACGAACTGAACTAAATCGCGTGACTCATGGCATCCAAAACAGTAGAAATCTCCCGATGTTTTAGATACCTCTGCTGCTGGTGTTCTATGATTATTATGATAGGGGCAGTATATTATAAAGTCTGATTCTATCTCTTGGACAATATCTATCCCGCAGGCCAGGAGTGTTCTTCTGACTTGCTCTTCTGAGTAGAGTTCGATATTAACTTGTTTTTGTCCACCCCATCGAACCATTGTGCCCTCTTCTTCCCTACAAATACGCCGTATACTGATAACTTAAAGTCGAATGATTTCCCATTGTACAGGATGGTAAAGTCAGGGTCAATATCATATCTAACCAAATACCCTTTCGTTTTCATCATCATTGTTAGCATGAATATATGTTCATTTTTTATTCGGGGAATAGAAGATTCGTCATATATTTGACCTTCTAGTTCGAACCTTTTAATCCCTTTGTGTACAATTGTCATAAAATAATTATACTAGACTTTATTGATCCTCAAAGTCTTTGTATAAAAATCTACCCTTGTCAAAGTCTACCTGCACTAAAAACTCTCCAAGGTATCCATGCCTATTCTTTCTAAAGCAAGCCTCAAGAATATCAGAGGACGGTTCACGACCAAGGGCTAAGACCCAATCTGCATCATAGGCTAGTTGCTTTGACCATGCTACCTGACCTAATGTTGGAACGGTATTCATATTTGTTGCATCATCAGGTGTAGCAGAAGCAATAGCAATGACAGGGGTTTCTTCTGAGATAGCAAGAATCTTTAACTCACGACTGATGTTCTTAATCTTTACTACCTCGTTATCTGTCAGAGTGTTAGATTGCATAAGCTGAATGTAATCAACAAATACAATGTCTGGAGAATATTGATCTATCTTTCCCCGCAAAACTGCTGGCGTAACCTCTCCTAGTCCATCATTAGAAACAATCTGAAATGAAGGCATATTGTTTAGATACTTGTTACCCCAACGCTCAAACTCTTCAATGTCAATTTCTCCTGCACTAATCTTACGATGTGAAAATTGTCCACCTGCCATAATTGTGTAGGCACGATTACGAACCTCGCTTTCAGTCATCTCTAGAGATACAAAGAGTGGCTTCTTTCCATTCTTCCATGCCTGCACAGCAAGATACAATGCAAGCCACGACTTACCAATAGCAGGATAAGCAAGAAGGATACCAAACTGCCCTGGCATAATTCCAGAAGGTAGGTAGTTATCAAATCCTGCTAGACCTGTCTTAATGCCATGAGCACCAAGCCTATTTAATTCTTCAATATGCTTAAAATGTGCAACAGCATCTTCTACATCTACAACGTCAATATCTCGCACCTCTGCAGAGCCTCGCTTAAGATCAGCACTCTGAGAAATGAGGGTATTAAGGGCATCTTGAACCTTGTTCTCTTGAAGTTGTGATGCGCTAGTCTTTAAAAGTTCTCTAATCTTTCCGTCAAGGAAGTTTGTTCTTAGTTCATCTACATGATGCTTAGTAGCACCTACATCTTTTATAGGCTCAAAATCTCTGAACTTTTCTACAACAATAGATGCTGGAGGAATAGACATATTCTTTTCATAGTATGTCTTAATAAATTGCCAAACATCCCCATGTGTTCTAAATAATGAATCTGGATTTGCCTGCAAAAGAACGTGAATCTGCTTGTCTTCAAGGACTGCAGATAGTACCTTTGCTTCTAGATCGTCCATTAACTCTCCAACCATTCCTTAGCACCCTTGCGTAGCCGTGCTCGTAGCCTGCGATCATCTTCTTCTAACGTCTTAGATTGTAGCAGCTTATCAGAGTTGTATGCAAACCATGTCCAATCTGGGGATGCTGACACAACAAAATAATAATCTACTAAATCCTTGCACTCTTCATAGCCATATGACTCTATAAGTGCTTCTGCAGCCCATTGCTGAGAGTGAATATTGATTGGCTGTAAAGGAGCATTGTTTTCCTTAGCTACCTTTTTAAAGTAGCTTATTAGAGAATACCTTTGCTTCTTATCAGCCATTAATCCATTTCCCGCTTGGCTTCTTCAATCTTGCTCATAACCTTGCCTTCTACAAAGTCATAAACGCGATTCATTGCGGTATCTACATTCTCATCTGCACGAACATAATCTGTGCAACCAAGGTCCACCCGTAGGCTCTGAAAGTTACCAAGGTTGAGGGTATATCCAAGGTTTACAGTAACCTCTGTTTTTTCTGACATTATTCTCCTAATATGTTTGTTCCGACCAGACAGGAATGTATTCCCCATCCTTCGTCCTCGTGTAAAGCATCAAGGCATCACCCATCTTAGCACGCAATTCTTGCTCAGTCAATACGCTATTAGAAATTCTTCCATCTTTTCTTGGACGGCCCCTATGAATTGTAGACATTCTTTCTCTGATTGTAAAGATGTAATCTTCAGAATAGTAAGCTTTTTTCCTAAATACATTTTTGCCTCCAGCAACAGCCCCTACTGGAGGATTTATAAGTCCTTGCCTAACATATTTATTTAGTTGCATATGTGTTCTGCCTAAAAGTTTGGCAGTATGAGAAACTAGATAAGCTCTCTTTCTATGCTTTTTAAAGTCTGAAAGCAACATTGTAATTTCTTTTTCATTTACAATGTCATAAAGATATACTATATTTGCGCCACGATTACTATTAATAAATCTTACTAGATTTTCATCAACAAAAAATATTGTTTTACTAGGTTTTACTTGCCGTTCCAGGCTGTCACCATTCTCATCTCGTTCCGATGAAGCCATTGTATATTCCTTCCAAATCTACTTGGTGGGTGATAAATATTTCTACCTCCACAAATTATGCAAAAGGTTTCTAAATGATCGGCTGATGTGTGTACCCGATCAACAAAAATTCTTCCTTTACATTTTCTACATTTTAACATTATCGTTATTTCTTTAGTGAATTATTATATCACCTAGAGACACCTATTGCAATAACATTTATGTTAATGTCAATACTGCCACCAGCGTTATATCTTACGTTTCCATCAACCCTACTAGTTGTTATATTTTTTAAAACTAGGGTAATGTTATCTCCTGCTGTTGAAGATGTATTATTTTGAACTGTTGCTGTAACAACTGGAACATACAAAAAATCTGGTGAAAAATCTGCTGACCATGATTCGGAGCTGCCAGCAGATACGTTTCCTACCTGGATATTTTTTGTTGTTGCAAAAAATCTTAAATTATTTGTAGAAACATCTTCTCTAAGATTAATGCCGTTGTTGATTACAGAAGTCGTATTTGATGTTGTTATCTGATTGTTTAAATCATTAATTGCATTAGCAATCTGATATAAATATGCCAAGTCAATTGGCTGTCCACGTTCAGGTAATGGTATCTTCATAAATTCTCCTAATGTAATTATATCAGAGGGCTACATTTTCAGTTTCAAATATTTTAAATTTATATGAAAATGTTGGTGGATGATTAGCCATTTGGACCATTACTTTGAGAGTAGATGCTCCAGATCTTTTTAGAATGTTGATATCGCTATCAATCGTTCTTCCATAATATTCATAGTCTCCAGAGTCCCAGGATACAAAAACATCCATTGGGTGAGTTTTCCACTCGCTTTCATGATTATGAAGAACAGACGCTCCTACTGCAGATGCACCTACATTAAAGTAAGATGGAGTTTCCCAGTAAACCCCGACAACGCTGCCTGATGAAGTAATTTCATATGGGCTTTCTAATGGGAAAATTTGTCCTGTGCTTTCTATTGTATAAAGAGTGGAATACTGAGATTGCCTGTTTCTATCTTCTGATAATATTCTAAATCTAAAAACATGGTTTCCATTAATATCTGGTGGCGGAAGATCCTCAACTGGTATTATGAACTTTGCCATTATGTATCAACGCCAATACCAAACCTATACTCTACGAAGTTATTTGTATTTTGCGCCTTTAGAACTGGATATGCGAAATCACTACGAATAATGTTGTACCCAACAAGTCCGTAAAGGGGGTTGTCCAAAGAAATATTTTCTAATCTAAGGCCATCAAAAGCTATGTAGTATGTGTCTAATGGATTATCTCCAGAGTCTAGAGCACAGGCATAAAGTCTTACTAGGTTTATGTTTGCCCACGAAAATGTATCGTCAACATTAAACTGAGATATTGTTCTTGTAATTGAGCGATACCTGCTTTGTGGATCTGGGGACTGTCCCGTATTTAATACTGTAAAGTCTGATTGTTCTAATTCTATTCCAAGCCTCGCCTTTGGTGATTCTAGATCAAGTCCAGGCAAATCATTAACAAAATCAAGTACGACCCTAACTTTATCTGGTGCAGTATCATTATTTGCAATCTTGCTTATTACAGAAAATACCATTTTGATTTGATCTGTTGGAAGATTTTGGCTTAAATTAAAGGCTACCGTAGAGTTTTCTACTCTGTACCCTCCAGACGCAACGGAATAAGATCCATCAACATTGATATCTATAAATGAAGATGATCCAGAAACTGCCAAGGCATTCGTGTAAAATCTTGTTGGCTCTTGACGCAACTTTCTATTTTCATTATCAAAAACTGTTGAGTCTGATGATAAATAAAATGCAATATCATCAACAATAAAATTAGCACTAGCATCTGCTAAAACTGAATCATCTGTAATTGAAAGAACGCTTGATGAAGAATCTTGAGAATAAACAACCCATGTCTCAGTTGGGGTAAATACAGACAATGCCTTACTGTCGAATGCCCCTGCTACAGCGTTAGAATCTGACGGATAAAATCCAACCTCTGATATTTGATATCTTTGTTCTGTTGGCATTTCTGCTTTAAATACAATTTTTTCTACACCGTCTTCTTTCACAAAACCTTTTGCTGTAATAGGAACTCGCAAAGCTTCAAAATCTAGAGCATCTTTTTGTTTTAGCTCGTTAATGTCATCAGAACTTAGAGTTTGTCCTGGAAAAAGTGGTTGTGATCCACATCCCGCAGCAATGTGGGTAGCAAATTCTGGTGCTTGACCAAGCAAAAATTTGCCAATAATTTCTTTTCCGTCGTTAGTTATCATTCTTCATCTACCAAATTAATTGTACCAGAATTGGCTATTTCAAAGTCTATTATTTCATCATCTTCAAGGTTATCAAGCTCTATTACCAAGTCACCGTTGCTAGCAATGTAAAAGAAGCTAGTTATATTATTTCTGTCCAGGTATTCTTGATCTGGAATTTTATTGTTCAAATCTATACCATAAATAGCAAAATTAGCATTTACTGCCTTCTGCTTTGTTATAAGCCTGGTTGGGTCAAATTCTCTTTTAATTGACGCAAGATTTGATATCAATGAGTAATATGGATTTTGCCCCTCAATTGTGTCTCTTCTAGCAATGTTAACAATTTCTGTGCTACCTATTTGCTCAAAAAGCAAGTTTGTTATTGCGCTTGTTGAAAATTCTTCACGACTAAAATTTAAAACATCTCTATTTGGAATTTTAACAGGTGGTGGAGGAGGTGGTGGAGTGTTGGACACAGTTCTTGGTGCAGGTGCGGGCGCAGGTGCAGGTGCAGGTGCGGGTGAAGAAGGTGGTGATTTCGCGGCTTGTGCAGCACGATACCTTGCAATAGCGTCTTCCCTCATTTGTACGCCTCTGTTTGCTGCTGCCTCATTTCTAGCCCGCTCACCCCTCAGCCAAGCAGCATGAGCAGCGTCTAACTCTCTCTGTAATTCTGCATAGTCCATATCACACCTCTATCAATCTTAAAAATGTATTCTTTTGTTCTTTGTTTCTAGAAAAGTCCATTGAATAAACAACAAACTGTTTGGTTGTGTCAACAAAACTATTTCCTTCTGGCATATCAAAATCTATTGTAACAAGATCGCCAAGTTGCAATTGCGGAACACCAAATGCCTGCAAATCTATGGACTTTCTCTCTCTCAAAGTTTTATTAACTAACCATTCCATCATATCGTTTGCATTGTCTACATCTTGAATATATGTTGGTGTTAAGCTAAATTGTCTTTGACCATATTTTTGCCTACTTGACTTTATAGTGTCGTATATTTTATCTGCAACTATTGGAGATCTAATGTCTGAATCAACAATAAGTGGGTCAGACAGGCTTGATCTTTCTCTAAAGAAATCATCAACATTTAGTTCTTCTGTTATGTTTTGGGTAAATGTAACACCGATAATTCTTAAATAATTACCCGTTGTTTCGTCTAAGATAATTGGCCTATCAGTATTATTAAACACTAAGAACTCTGCTCCATATGAGCCACCATAAAATCCTGATACTGAGTATCCTCTGTCTTGTCCAAAAGTTGGTGCAATTTGTGAAATGAGAGCAGGGTAGGCTTGATCATATCTAATATTAAAATATGCACACTCCCTCATTATTGTTCCGAACTCTTCAAAATACATTTTAAAATCTGGAGAGTGTTGTGGACTAATTCCTGTTAAATAAGATGATTTTATAAATCCAGATACCGCATACTTTCTTAGGCTTTCAGAGGAGTTTATCTTGTCTTTTCCAAACGAGTCTGATATCTGATTAAATACCGTTTCTCCAGTATTCTTTGACATAAGATTTTGTAGTGCATAAATATTTTCAAACATGGCTTCTGTAGATCCACGAACAAATAATGCAGCATTTGAATATTCTGGCAATGGAGAAGAATCGGTAACAATTGCTATTGGTGAGTTATTTACATACAAATAAAATCTTCTTGTGCTTCCTATGTTTTCATATTCTACTGACAAATCATAAACACTTGGATTGTCTTCAAGGCCCACCCTATCCATTCCAACAAATTTTCCCTCATCAACAATAATCTTTCCTAGACCACCCCAAAGTTTTACTGGAATAGCTTGATCTCCAGATTTAACTATTTTATAAAATATAAGATTATGTAAGACCTTTTCTACATCGCCAGTATCTTTATTTATTACCTCATATTCTTGAAGATTGTCTGCTGTTAATGCACATATCTCAAAGAAATAACCATGGTTTGTGGCAGGATTTACTCCAATACCTATGCCTGCCGATCCCCCATCAATGTTTACACTTTCTGAGCTACTGTTTGGCTGAACATTAAAATATGTTGTTGAACTTAGTGGTGACTGAACTTTATCATTTGTTTTTAATCCACCAATAATTCTAACTCTGGTTCCATAATGCTTATATGCTCCATCAAGATCCTTATAAACATATGAAACAAAATCTCTTCTTGTAGTGTCTGATGGGAAATCTGATGGTCCAGAAAAAACAAATGCAGATGATTGAACGGTTCCAGATTGTGTTGTTTGTAAAGTTTTCAAAATATCGTCTGTGGGAAATACCTGGCTTAACCAATTTTTAATTATTCCATTTCTTCTAGACTCTTGTGCTAAAGAGTTATTGCCTCCAACTTGTGTATCTCCTGTGGCGTATGTTGGATAAGTAATTTTTTCTGTTGGTGTTGTGGAAAAAATATATGAAGAAGTCATTTTGCAACCACGAACATTGTCATCACTTGACCAATGGCTAGCTAATCCTGCATTATGCTCTGTTATTTCTGTTCCAAATTGTGCCCTACCGTGTCTTTTAACTGCACCATTTTTATAAGTAACATTTTCTTGTAATGTTCCAGTTTGTGGTGCATTTTCATACTCTACATAGTAAGGCTCTACAAATATTCTTACATTGCCTGTTGGATAAATTTTTCCATTAAATGGTAATGATGAGAAATATTTTTGATACTCTTGATTTGAAGAGATCCAAATCTTTCCTGTTCCAGTTATGAAATACTCAACGGCATCATATCTTATAATCTCTCCGTTTGCAAAAAGATATCCCTGGAATCTTGGAAGCCAATAAACATTTTCTCCAAAATCTATTATATTATTTTTTATTTCATTATCTTCAATATAAGGAACTGATGCGCTAAGAGAGGTATTTAATGGTGCTGCCCCAAGAGAATGAGATGCAGTCTCTTTGTTATCTTCGTTTCTTGTTCTTGTCTCTTGATTATGACCAACCTCCCAGAGAAGTACTGGCAGATATCCGTAGGTTTTGTCTTGATCAATATAGCTTGTTTGCTGGAAAGAGGAAACTTCTTTTTGTATATATCTAATATTGTATTGAATTACTCCATCATTTAAAACTTTGGTTTCTGAATTTGATATTGATACAATATTGGGAAGAGCAGTAACAGTTCCAGAATTATTATTTTCTACCTGCCCATAAAGAACCATGTCCGTTGTTCTGTCTTGATTATCTGGCAAAATATATTCTTTTGGCATTATGACAAGGTTATTGTATTCATCAAAAAATACTGCAGCCTGACAAGAAATTGCTAGGTCAATTAAAACTTGAGCAATAGAAGAATCAGGATTAACAAAAAAGTATGGAATAACTGGATCTTTAATGCTGGCTAAATAATTTGTATTGTTTACAGATACCTCATCAATATTATCAAATCCCTTGAAAATATAATTGCTAAATCCTATATTGTCAAGAAGCATTGCTGCCGCAGAAGTCAAAGTAGTGTTGGTCAAAAACATTGATGGTGCTCTCATTGTTTCTAATCTAAAGAATAAATCTCTAACTGGAATAGATATTACGGAGTCTCCGCCAGATCCTGGAGAAAATTGCTCTGAATATAAAGTTTTCATCGGAACAAATTTGTTATATCCATTTACATTAAGAATTGCTTCATAAAATGAAAACTTAATATTTGGTTTCAAGTAGGAGGCAACTATGCTACCAGTCCTGGGTGAACCCGTAGCACTTGCTGAAAAAATATTATTTTCTGTAAAAGCTCCATCATCATTTAATAATGTTAGGGCACCGTTGGTTGCTAGAAGCCCTCCAACAGGTAGTCCAGTTTGATCATTTGCAATACTCTTTGAAAACGAATATTCCATTATCTGATCTGATAAGTCTACTTTAAGTCTTGGAGACATTTCTATAAGATCAAAGGTGGTATCTGGTGCAATCATTGTTTCTGCTGCTACCCTGATACCCTTTATTAAAGCTATTTCTCTATAGACAATTTGATTATCTGTGTCTCTAAAATATCTTGGATCTGTTAGATCATTAACTAATCCTATTGTTGAAACATCGCTATCTTCTTCATACAACAAAAATCTATATTCTGCAGTATTTTCTTCCCAATCAAACGTTGTTGCATTCCATGTATATAGTGTTCCAGGTGAGGTTGTAGAAGAACCAATTATGTATGATTCTCCCTGCAAATTATTTGATGAAGGAAGTTGTCCTTCTGAATCAATATATCCTAAGAAATTAAAACTGTCCCTGAAGTTTTCTGGAACAACAATTCCATAATAAAATTCAACGTGTCCGTCCCACTTTACAATATCTGTTCCATCTCTTCTAATAGAGTTTTCATTAAATGTTCCGACAGTAACCCAATTATCATTTTCATTTAGATATTCTACCTTCCATCTCTGAGGAATAGAAGACTTTGTTCTATCTTGAAGTGGATCTAAAATTAATTCATCGGCATCATTACGAATATTAAAAGTAGATTCTGGGTCTGCTAAATTTGTTTGCATTTTAACAACTATTCTATTTGCAGGAATAGCTTCTTCATAAACAACAAAGGGTGCTGCATCATCTATGAAATATCCAATATCATTTGTAAATCCTTCGGGGTTTGTAGATGTTGATACTCCTACCTCAATTTGTTCTTCATTCTCTACCCTTGTTCTATATGAATTCCAGTATTTAAAATTATCATATCTAGAAGAAATATAGTATCGTGGCCTTCTGGCACTTTTAACGTTGTCAATGTATTTATCTGAAAAATAAAGAGCCTTGTTAATTCCAGATCTTGGTCTAAATGGTTTAAAACAATCCTCTAGCTTAAAATAAAGATTTCTATTTACATCTTCTGATTCAAACAGCACTGGTTCATCATTATCATTGACAAAATCAGAAAAAACAAAAAATGATTTTTCTGAATCACGATAAAAACTTCCAAGATCTAGATTGTCGTAACTTAGTGGAAGCCTGTAGAATTGTGAGGCAGATGCTGACGGTCTAAACTTATAAGATCCATAATCATATATTTGTGCAAAATCGTTCATGTTCCATTCTGCAACAACAAGGGATTCTATTTGTAAAGTATTAGAGACTTTTACAAAATTGTCTAATTCGTTTCTAGGATCTTGCCACATTATACCTCCTCAACTGTGCAGGAGATATTCCAAAAATCAAAATTTGTTTTTCCTCTTTTTATAATGTCGTAATCAAATGAGGAAAAATATACTTGAACTAACTGATTATACTGACCAAGGTAGTCGTACTTGTCTGCTCCATCAAAATCGGTATATTTATCATATGCTAATAGCATCCAAAAGGGGCCAGGGTGGTTTTCATACCACTCCAATAATTCTGCACCCCCTGCCCCACCATCAACCGTATGATATTCTAGGCTAGCAGCAGTTGGCTTTCCTGTTGTTGTATTAAAATCTGGATCTTTGTTGAATGAACGAGATGGAAGCATTTCCCAAGATACTGACATTTGTAACTTATCAGCAATGTGGTAGCTTCTCATGCTTCCATTAATCATTCTTTGTTTATTTTCAATTCTTTGTTTAGAAAAAGAAAGTTCTTGTCTATTATGATCAGAAAGTATTAAGAAGTTTGTTCCTTCTGTGCCGTCTGGAACAGCAAGAGCAAAAGAAGCAGAAGAGCTATCAACGGTTCCAAAATTATCTGACCACAAAATAGCTTGTGGCCTCATTCTTAAACCGTCAAGGCTCCAGCGTCCTCTTATATAGTTTGCTGTTGCCATTTTATAGTCTTACTCCCTTTACCTGTCTATCGTCAATTCTTTTTATCTTGTTGATTACGACATTTGCAATTTCATTAGCGTCTGCATCGGTCTTAGCATTTACGCTAACACTATAATTATACTGCATGGACCTATTATCCATTGGCGCAGCTAGATTAGATATTGGAGCAATTAAAGAACTTGCATTGACACTTGGCGCATAAAATACTGGATCGTCTGTAATTCCTCTCATTCCAGGGAATATATCGCCATTCATTGCTTGCAAAAGTGGACCATATTGAGAGGCTACAGACTTTCTAACTACAAATTCTCCAGGGGTTAGCAGGGCTGGTACTTTATCAGTCATGCCACGACCAGGGACAAATGAACCCATTGCATACTTCTTCATCTTTCCACCGTACATCATTCCTGGTGCAGGCTCGCGTGAACCTCTATAATTAACATTTCCACCCATAGCAT
>Ga0181578_10001917_pt1 | contig 19804 bp, 11 predicted proteins | sample 071ome_21_FD_148659 | JGI IMG/M metagenome (GOLD analysis project Ga0181578, IMG submission 148659) | Coastal salt marsh microbial communities from the Groves Creek Marsh, Skidaway Island, Georgia - 071401CT metaG (spades assembly) | ecosystem: Environmental > Aquatic > Marine > Intertidal zone... | reverse complement strand
CTCTTCTCTCTCTCTCGCGCGCGCTTCCGATCTCATCGCTTCGAGAGAGCGTGACGGCTGCTCGGTTTGACTTTTTGAGAGACGATGAAAGGAAAAACTCGTTTGAAATTTTTTTTCTCCCTCAAAACTAACGCGTGACGGAAACGCATTCTTTTCCTCTTAACCCCCCCCGTGCGTGCAGGTTTAAAGCTCACGAAGGATGGCAACGTTTTGTTGAAAGAGATGCAGATTCAAAACCCGACGGCGATTATGATTGCTCGGTCGGCGGTGGCGCAAGACGATATTTCCGGCGACGGGACCTCGTCGACGGTATTGATTACCGGGGAGTTGATGAAACAAGCGGAGAGGTATTTGAACGAAGGCGTGCACCCGAGAGTGATTGTTGAAGGTTTAGAAGCGGCGAAGAAGAGTGCGATTGAGTTTTTGAAGGAGTTTCGCGTGGAAACGGGAGGCGTGGAGAATCCGGACCGAGAGATGTTGTTGTGCGTGGCGAGGACCGCGTTGAGGACAAAATTGGAGGAACATTTAGCGGATATGTTGACGACTATCGTCACGGATGCGGTTTTGTGCATTTCCAGACCAAAAATGCCGATCGATTTGCACATGGTGGAAATCATGACCATGAAGCATAAGGAAGATTCAGAGACGAAGTTGATTAAAGGGATGGTTTTAGATCACGGGTCGAGACATCCGGATATGCCGAAACACGTGGCCGATGCGTTTATATTGACGTGTAACATAAGCATGGAGTACGAAAAGTCCGAGGTGAATTCGAGCTTTATGTACTCGAACGCGGAGCAAAGAGAGAAGATGGTCGAGGCGGAGAGGAAGTTTACCGACGACGTCGTGAGACAAGTCATCGCATTGAAGAAGAAAGTCTGCGACGGGAACGATAAAGGATTCGTCGTGATCACGCAGAAAGGCATCGATCCGATTTCGTTGGATATGCTTGCGAAAGAGAATATTTTAGCATTAAGACGAGCGAAGAGAAGAAATATGGAACGATTAGTTTTGGCGTGCGGCGGAGTATGCGTGAACTCTCCGGAGGAGTTATCGCCGGAAGTTTTAGGCCATGCTGGAGAAGTGTACGAACACATATTAGGCGACGAAAAGTTTACTTTCATTGAGGACGTCGCGAACCCAACCTCTTGCACGATTTTGTTGAAAGGACCGAACCAACACACGATCATCCAGTTAAAGGATGCCGTGCGAGATGGTTTGCGCGCGGTAAAAAACACTTTAATCGACAAAGCGGTCATCCCCGGTGCCGGGGCGTTCGAGGCTGGTTTGTTCGTCCATTTGAACGAAGTGACGAAGAAAACGGTTGAAGGTAGAGCCAAGAGAGGTGTGGAGGCGTTCGCTGAAGCTATGCTCGTCATTCCGAAAACATTAGCGGAGAATTCAGGGTACGACGCGCAAGACGCGGTCATTTCCCTCACGGATGAACACGAAAATGGAAACATCGTCGGCATCGACGTGACGACTGGTGAGCCGTTTGACCCGACGACGAGTGGAGTGTACGATAACTATCTCGTGAAGATGCAAATTTTGCAAAGTGCACCAGTGGTTGCGACGCAATTATTGTTGGTAGATCAAGTCTTAAGAGCGGGCGTAAACATGCGCGGTCGCGGAGCACCCGCTGAGTAAAAAAAAACTAGTTCGACGAGGAAGCGAGAACACGATGCATTTGCACGAGCGAAGGTCGTGTTTCGATTTCCATCTCTCGATTCGAGAACATAGAATTGAAAAGAATAGATACATAAAATATTTGCAATGCCAAACCTTAATACAGTCTTTAGTTAATAAAATAATGAGAGGGTCCTTCTCTTTCTTCTCTCTCTCTCTCTCTCTGTTCCTGCGTGTTCTTCTTTCCTTTACTGTTTTTACATCAAGATCGATGATCTTTCGTGAAGATGAAAATACCGTTGCTACCGGTCGCTTTGCCAATCAAGACGTCCTCGTCGCAATAACTAAACTCGTACCTCCCCACGGCCGCGCCGGGAGTTCGCTCGTTTTCGTTTGTACTCTCTGTCCCTCCACCCATTGCCCTCGCCGCTCTCCCGAACAATGGAAACCTCACCTCGAAATCTCTCAAAAATAACAACACGCGTTGATTCAACTCGGTTCTCGGCAACACCGCCGGCGCGAGTAACATCTCGGTAAACTCGCTAATTCTCACGTCGCTCACCACGGCTTCTTGAAACACCAACTCTAGCGCTCTTTTACTATTATCATTACTACTACTACTACTATTACTACTCTTCGCTTCCTTATACGTCGCGTTCACCCTCAAAATCACCCCGTCCTTCTCCTCCAACAGCAAAGGCACCGAAACGCGAATCTCGTTGACGATCTCCTTCGTCTCCGTCTTGAACTCTTGAAAAATATCTCCAACTACGACTGGCGGCGGCGGAAAAAACGGCACCGGCGGAGGAGGAATGGACAAAACGAGCAATCCAGTCACGTCCAGCGCGGTCGTAAAGATTAATTTCCATCGCCCGTCCAAAAGCGCGTCGTCGAAGTCATCAAACTCAGATTCTCCTTCTTTCGATTTCTGTCGCCGCTGAAGAAAACTTTTTTCCAAACGCGCTTTCGCGTCGAATATCGCCTTCGTCTCTCGCTCGTTGGACGCGAACAGCGCGCCTCGGTACGTCCCTCGACACGCTTCGACGAGCGCATCTTTCAGTCGCCTTCTCTCCTTCTCGGAAGAAGAAGAAGAAGAAGAAACGGGAGAAGAACTGCTCTCCTCCTCCTCGTCGACGAGTTGTGCTCTCGGAGACGACGCGTCGTTGCCGCTTTTCTGAGTGCGATGATTATCTTCGCCGCGTGGAAACCTCCTCGTTGTTTTTCTTCGTCTCGCGAACCGCGCGAACCCGAGAGAAGAAGAAGAAGAAGGAAAACGCGCGATCATCGATCCTCCGTTCTCTCTCTCTCTCTCTCTCCGCGTTAATGTATCCGTATATGTATAAGTAAAACTCTCTTCCCGGGGAAAAAAAAGTGGAGACTTACCTCAAAGATAACGAACGAGAAATGAGAGCGACGACGTCTACCGCGATGATGACGACGACGAGGACGACGACGAGGACGACGAGCACGAGCAGCGGCAGAGCTCTCTTTTTGCCGCGCTGCTACTGCTCCTCTCTCTCTTCTTTTGCGTCTTCTTTTGCGTCTTCTTCTTCTTCTTCTTCGAGCGCAACGAAAAGTCGTCGTCGGAGTTGTCGTCAAAGCGCTTCAAATTCGTTTCCGAGCAGAGCGGCGGGAGAAACAGCGGCGACGACGACGTTTAGAAGAGGAGGAGAAGGAAAAGGAGGAAGAGCGGCTTCAAAGTTTTTCGTCGGAAGAAGAGCGATGTCTTCTTCTTTTTCGGCGGCGTTTTCGTCGATGACGGCAGCGGCAGATTCGCTCACCATGACCAAACCGGACGACTGGCACTTACACGTGAGAGATGGGAGTAAAATCGCCTCGGTGGTGCCGCACACGGCGAAGCAGTTCGATCGAGCGCTGATCATGCCAAACTTGCAACCACCGGTGAGAACGGCGGAAGAGGCGAGTGGGTATCGGAAGTTGATCTTAGAGGCGGCGAAAACGACGAACGCGAAGTTTGAACCGCACATGACTTTGTACTTAACGGACGAGACGAGCGAGAAGACGGTGGAAGACGCGGCGAAATGTGGGTTCGTGAGAGGGTTTAAGTTGTATCCAGCCGGGGCGACGACGAACTCGAGTTTTGGCGTGACGGATGTGAAGAAAGTGATGCCGGCGCTGAAGAAGATGGCCGAGTTAGGTTTGATTTTGCAAGTTCACGGCGAAGTGACGCACCAGACGGTGGACATTTTCGATCGCGAGGCGAGATACATCGAGGAAGTTTTGAAACCGTTGTTGGAAGAGGTGAAAGATTTACGGGTGGTGATGGAACACATAACGACGAAGAACGCGGCGGATTTTGTATCTAATTTTCCCGAAGATGGTAGATTGGCGGCTACGATTACGCCGCAGCACGTTTTGTTGAATCGAAACGCGCTGTTTAAAGGGGGCATGCGACCGCACCTCTATTGTTTGCCGATTTTGAAACGAGAGGAACATCGAGAGGCGGTTTTAAATGCCGCGGTAGGACCGAAAAGCGAACGCTTTTTCTTGGGCACAGATTCTGCGCCGCACCCAAAAGGTGCGAAGGAGAGCGCGTGTGGGTGCGCTGGAGTGTTTAGCGCGCACGCGGCGTTGAGTTTTTACGCCATGGCGTTTGATTCAGTCGGGAAATTGGACAAATTGGAAGCGTTTGCGAGTCACAACGGGGCGGATTTTTATCGAGTGCCGAGGAATTCTGGAACGATCACGTTAAAGCGAGAAGAGTGGGAGGTGCCGGAAACGTACGAGTTTGGTGGCGACGTGGTGGTGCCGTTTTTTGCCGGCGAAAAGATTCCGTGGTCCATTCAATAAGAAATTTTAAATATATTTTTTTCTCACATCCCCTTCTTCTCTGTCTTCTGTTTTTTTTTGACTTTGCTGGGAATATAAATAACAGAACAGCAATTTGATTGATTGATTGATTGATTAACTCGCGATGATTATCACGGATTACAGCGCGTTCAACACTCCCATCGCGCTCGCGGACATGCCGTTATCTTTGCAAAATTCCACGCTCAAATCCCACAACTTTTCGTTCGATTTCAAATCCTTCGCTTTCGGTGCGCAATCGTCCGCGGAAAATCCCGCGAACACCCTCTGCAACGCCATGCACTTATACCCCAACCCTTTATTCAACTTAAAAACCTTGCTCAACCGGATCGAAAACGGCATGTACAGCTGACCTTTTTTGACTGATTTTAACGTCGCCGCGTGCACGCTCGTCATCGCTCCTTCTTCCGGCGTCAGCGCTAACACACCGGCTATTTTTCGCCAAACGACGTTGTAGTTTCTCCAAATATCCGACGCCACGAACCCCGGATCGGCTGCCACGCACTCCACGTTGTTATCCGGATCCTGCCTATCCAACCTTCTCTGCAACTCTCTCGTCATCGCCAAACACGCCAACTTACTCGCCGAGTAATTTCCTTTCGTTTTCGACGGTCCCTTCACGAAGTAATGATACTTATTCGACCCGAACCACGACGTCACGCTCGACAGCGCCACCACTCGCGACGTCCCTTTCCCTCTCTGCAACGCCGGTAGCAGCAAAGAAGTCAGCATAAAATGCCCGAAATAGTTCGTTCCCATGCACATCTCGTACCCTTGCTTGGTCACGCGAGGCCCCGCGTACCCAGCCGACATGTTTAAACCGGCGTTGTTCACCAAAATGTCCAATCTTTTGTATTTTTTCGAAAACTCCTTCGCGAAATTCGCGATGGAGTCCGCGTCGCTCAAATCCAACTCCATCACCTCGCACGTCTCTTTGCCCCCGCATTCTTTCTTAATTTCTTCCAGAGCTGCTTTCGCGCGCTCTTTCGATCGACACGCTAAAATTACCGCTTTACAGTTTGCCTTTGCGAGCATTTTCGCCGTGTGAAACCCGATGCCGGTGTTCGCGCCCGTCACGACGGCGATTTTATCGCTCAAATCTTCTCTGCATCCGATTTTGATTCTGCCCATATTTCTTTCTCTACTTTACGTGTGTTATGTGTTACGTCGTGGTTCTCTCTCGTCTCTCTCTCTTCTTTTCTCTCTCGTCTCTCGTCTCTCTCTCTCTCTCTCTCTCTCTTTGTGTGTGAGTTGGTGTGTGCGTGCGCGCGCGCGTTTCTTTCTTTACCGCGCGCGCGTTTGCAAAATTTTTTCCCCTTAAACGCGTTTCGAAACTCTAAACCCTAAACCCTAAGCAAACACAGCTTTTTCCGCGACTGAGAGAGATCTCTCCTCACGAGAAAGAGCGCTCAAGAGATAGAGAGAGAAACTGAGAGAGAGAGAGAGAGAACGCGCATGTCGAGTTCTTCTCCCACTTCCTCCTCATCCTCCTCCCCCGCGCTGATCCGCGTGACGCACCCGCCGTCCATCTCCTCGGTGCGAGCGATTACGCCGAGAGTGCGACTCACAATCAACGGGCGCAAAATCGGCTTGTACCATCTCCCGTTTCTCCTCCTCGCCGGTTACTTCTTCCGCGAGTGCTACGAGACGAGCGGGAAACCGTACGAGACCGCTTTGGCGCATCACAAGAGTCAAGGGTACGAACCGACCGAGTTCGTGGACGGGAAGTTGGTGGTGAAGAAGGAGGATTTCGGAACGCCGAAAAAGGGTGATAAGTTTGAAGTGAAGGACGAGTGGGGCGAAGACGACGGGTTCGGCGAAGAGGAGGAGGAGGAGGCAAAAAGCACCGGAGCGGCGGCAGAGGAAAAGCATGAGGCGCGGGAAGGAAATCCTTCCTCGTCGTCTTCGTCTTCGTTCGGATTATTCGGAGAAGAACCCGCGATAAACCAAACGGTGACTTACGAGATTCCGCCGACGTTGCCGGCGTGGTGGTTGCCAGACTTTGTCGCGGTGATTAAGTTTTCCTCGGTGGTGTTCGTGCACGCGCTGATTATGTTCGCGCAACACTGGTCGGTTCGAGTGAGAAGGTTTTTCCGGTATCGAGACGCGAAGAGAGTGGACGAGGAGACGTATTTGGAAATCATGCCGCACGCGCACCAAGGGAAACCGGAGATTACGAAGATGAATTTACTGAGCTCGGTAAGTAAAGAGGACGGTTTTACCTATAAGACGACGTTGTGGTGCGTCTTTCAAAGGCAGCGCTACGAGTACGTCGAGGTGGAACGAGACGCGAAGAGTGGGAAGGCGAGAGGAGAATTGAGAGAATTGACCTGTCCCGTGGATTTACCAATTTCGAGTTACTTCAAAAGGACCGCGACGGGGATGGCGCCGGATGAAATCGAGGATTGCATGAATCGATACGGTGATAATTGCTTGCACGTAGAGTTGCCGACGTTTATGGAGATGTTCAAGGAACAGCTCACCGGACCAGTCACGGTGTTTCAAATGTTCACGTGCATGCTTTGGTTGATGGATGAGTATTGGAAGTACGCTTTGTTTAACATGTTGTCAATGTTGATTTTCGAAGCGACGACGGTGTTTTCGAGGAAGAGGAACATCACGGCGTTGAGAGGCATCGCGGTAAAAACAGGCAGAATTTACGCGTTTAGAAATAACATCTGGGAAGACCATTCGACGGAAGATTTAGTTCCCGGGGATATAGTTAGCGTGAAGAGACACGCGGAAGGTGAAACGACCATTCCGTGCGATTGTTTGATTTTGCAAGGCTCGGCGGTTGTGAACGAAGCTTCCTTGACTGGCGAATCGGTGCCCCAAATGAAGGAGGCGATTTCGTACGACGATAAAGAGGACGCGAGGTTAGACATTGAGGACGTGCACAAAACGCACGTGTTATCCTCCGGAACTACTTTAATGCAACAGTCTTCGGATAATAGTAGCGGTAGTGTAAATGGGCCGGTAAAAGTGCCTCCTACGCCTGATGACGGTTGCGTGTGTTACGTTTTGCGAACTGGATTTTCTTCCACGCAGGGTAAGTTGATGCGCATGATGGAGTTTTCCTCGGAACAAGTCACCGGAGATACCAAAGAAACGATGATTCTGTTGTTCATATTGTTGGTTTTCGCGTGCATGGCTTCGTATCACGTCTTTACGGTCGGCATGAAGGATGGTAAACGTTCGCAGTACGAGTTAGTGTTGAGATGTATTTTAATCTTAACATCCGTCGTTCCTCCGGAACTTCCCATGCAAACTGCCATGGCTGTAAACACGGCACTATTAGCACTCATGAAATCGGGCGTGTATTGCACGGAACCATTTCGAGTGCCAATGGCGGGGAAGATTGATTCCTGCTTGTTTGACAAGACCGGAACGATTACTTCGGATAAACTCGTCGCGGTCGGCGTCGTAGACGCGTCGGATTTAAATAACAGCACATCATCCGCGCAAATTGCCACGCCGATCGAGTGTTCGAAGACCTCTGCAATTATCATTGGTGGGTGTCATTCTTTAGTGCAAATCGACGGGAAGACGTACGGCGACCCTCTCGAGCAAGCCGCCTTGTTCGCCGTCAAATGGGAGTACGATCCAAAATCGAGCAAATCAAAACCAAAATTTTCCGAGGAGATTAAGAAGCGAACGTGGAAAGGTTCACCGAGCGCCAAGATTTTAGCGCGCAATCACTTTGCAAGTTCTTTGCAGCGCATGTCCGTCGTAGCCACCGTTCAGCAAAACGAAGGGGAAAACGAACAAACGTGGGCGTTGGTGAAAGGATCGCCGGAGAAGATTGCGACGCTGTTGAAGAGTAAACCTGAGGGATTCGACGCGCAATATCGCACGTTAGCCGAAAAAGGCATGCGCGTGATTGCGCTCGCATACAAAGTGTTATCTCCCGGGGATGCGAAAAGAGTCAACGACGCGAAATCGCCGCTATCTCGAGACGAAGTAGAATGCGATTTGGAGTTTGCCGGATTTTTAGCGTTTGCCTGTCGCGTTCGAACGGATTCGGAAGAAGTTATCAATGCGCTCATCGCTTCGAGCAATCGCGTAATGATGGCGACTGGAGATGCTACTTTGACTGCGCTGCACGTTGGGAATGAAGTTGGCATCGCGAAAGGCGGGTTAGCCGGCGCGGTGGTGCTCGAGCTCGACAACGGCAGTCTTCGATGGGTCTCCGCGAAAAGAGATAAAAATGGAGGCATTCAAGTCATTGGAAGTTACAAAGATTTGAGCATTCCAGAATTAGCGAAGAAATATTCGTTGTGCGTCACCGGGGAGAGCTTGAACGCTGCCAGTCACGCGACAGGGAGCGGTAGTTCCTCAGAAAGCGAGCTCTGGGATTACTTGGATTCCGTGTCCATCTTTGCCAGAATGTCTCCGGACGATAAAGAGAGGGTTTTGAAACGCTTGAAACAACAAGGAAGACACACGTACATGTGTGGCGACGGCGCAAACGACGTTGGCGCGTTAAAACAAGCACACGTCGGCGTAGCGCTTCTCTCTGGTTTCGGGTCCGCAAACACGAAGAAATTGAAACAAGAGGGTGGCGATGAGAGCAAAGAAGATGAAGACGACGGGGAAAAAGGCAAAAAGCTCGCCAAGGCTGAAACGTTTCAAGAGAAGATGCAACGAGTGAAAGAGCAAGCGGAAAAAGTGAAGAAGGCGAAGATGGAGGAAAAAGTCGCTCAGCAAAAAGACATGAAAGAACTTCAAGCGTTGCAAAAAGTTTGGTTCGAGGAAGAGTTCAAGGAAAGAATGCAGAGAGGCGAAAAGTGGGCGCAGTTTACCGCCATGAAAAATTCGACGCAAAAAATGATTCGGGAATCCAAACGCAGAGCGATGGAAAGAGCCAAGGCAAGACAAGGCAGCCAAGGCGGTAAAACTCCAAGCATGAGCGACATGATGCAAAACTTGGACGATTTAGACGGCGAACTTCCGCAAGTGAAACTCGGCGACGCATCCATGGCGGCTCCGTTCACCTCTCGCTTACCGACCATTAGGTCTGCGGTTGATATCATTCGACAAGGTAGGTGCACGTTGGTTTCTTCGATTCAAATGCAGCAAGTGCTCGTGCTCTCTTGCTTGATTTCTGCGTTTTCGTTGTCGGTGTTGTACACCGATGGTATCCGATCCTCGGACAATCAAATGATGGCTAGCGGGTTGTGTTTAACCGCGGCTGGTTTAGCGTTTTCGTACGCTACCCCGGTACACACGCTATCGCCTGTTCGACCGTTGCGCTCCATCTTTCACCCGGCGTTGTTTCTGTCCATCGTCGGCCAACTCGTCATCCACGTCTTTGTGATGAACTACGCCACAGAGTTGGTCCACGCGGCTACGGGTGAGAAAGCCGCTTTTCCTGAGGCGATTCCAGTCGCAAAAGTTTCAGAGGAAGAAAAGAAAAACGCGAGCGAAGCGCAGCGATCGTTCTGGGAGCAAGGCCCGCCGTTCGAGCCGTGCTTGTTGAACACGGTCATCTTTCTCATCGAAACTGTTCAACGCGTGTGCGTCATGCTCGTCAACTACAAAGGCAGACCGTTTATGATGGGTTCCTTGGAGAACAAAACTTTGTTGCTCTCCTTGGCCTCTCTGTTCGTTGGTTCGTTCATGGCTGCCTTCGAAGTCGTTCCGTATTTGAACAACAAGTTACAGTTTGTCTCCATGCCAGACGACGCGTTTCGATACAAAGTTTTAGGTCTCTTATTCTTCACAGTCGTCGGCACGTACGGTTGGGACACGTTGTGCCAATTCGTTTTCGCCAGAGACATTCTTCTCCAAGGCTACAGAGACTCTTGGCGCGTGTTACCGAAAGACCCGAAGTACTTAGAGTTTATTGCTCGACGAATATTCGTCATGTGCGGGATTGGGTATCTTTATATGATTACCGACGGAAGCGGTTTCGTTCTCGTCGCGGGGTATTACGCGTACAAGAAAGGCGCGTTTTAATTAATTTTTGCGTTTTAGAAGAAAACGGGACGCGCGTTTCATCCGCGAAAGAGTTGTTTTATTGTGTTCGAATGAGAGTCTTATTAGAGTTTTAATTTTCAACCACGTTCATGCGTTTAGGAATCTTCCTCTTCTTCCCTTTTCTCTTCTTCTTCTTTTTCACGTGAGAAGACAACTTCTCCTTGGGCAGCGCCGTGCTCGCGCCTCCTAGCAGCGTCTCGAGCTCGATTTTATTCGTAGCCACCATCCCGGCGAGAACGCCAATCGCCCCTAACACAATCACTTGCAGCGAGTTTATGTTTCTAAAAAAATTCAGGATACCGCCACCACCTCTCCTCTCCGGCATCACTCCTCGTCTCCAACTCTCGGGCATTTCCCGCTCGCCGAATGGCCTCTTCGTCCTCGTTTCGATCATCTTCGCCGCCAATTCCGGTTTCATGTCGTCCACCTCCGAGTCTAAAAATTCCAACTCGTTCGTTAATATTTCCCGCATGGCGGCGGTGATCATGAATTGCACCGACGCGCCCATCTTATTCTTCTCTCTTTATCTCTTTATCTCTCTTTTTCTCTTTATCTCTTTATCTCTTTATCTCTCTGTGCGTGTGCGTCTGTGTCTGCCAACCGGGGGCGTTTTACGTATGTAGGTATTTTCCCGGGGAACAAACGACGAGTTCGGCGAGTTGAAATCTCTCGCGTGCGAGGAGGACAAAAAAATTTTTTTGCTTCTTTTTCGCGCGATGTCTCTCGCTCGCGATGAAGAAAAGAGAATATGAATGGCTCACGTTTGCTGTCACAGCGCATATCGCCATTTCGCGCGACGCAAGTTTTGACACACACATCTCTCTCCGCGTCAGCAAGAAAATCGAGGAAAACGTTTTGTAACTGTTTTTTTCATCAAGCGTCGTACGTCGAGAAGAGAGAGAGAGAGCAGCAAAGAAAATGTCGCCGAGAAGAAAACGACGACCACCAACAAAATCGATGACGACGATAAACGAGAGGGAGACCGACGACGACGAGAACGAGTGCGAGAACGCGAGAAGGAGGTGCGTGTTTCCTTTTTTTTTTATCTTCTTCGTTGTTCGTTTTTTCCATTTTATCCACAAATGGAGAGATTTTCGTTTACGCGCGTCCGCGCGCGCCGCGCGCGATCGACGGAGAGAGAAAGAGAAATGTAAACCACCGAAAGATTATATATGTTCACGTATACTTACGCGCGCGTACTATTGAGCACAGATTGTCCGCGAGCGAAAAGCGCGAGTGCGATGCGACTTTTGTTGGCGTGCAGGAAGGAGGAGGAGAAGAAGAAGAAGAAGAAGAGAGACCGCGCCGGCGACGCAGAGTATTGTCGACAGAAGAACGTGACGCGGATGTTCCGAACGCACCTCTCCACCCGTCGACTCTGGCAGATACAAGTCCTCCTCCCAGTCTTCCAGTGGCGCCACCTATCCTGTTTCGGCGACGGCAAACTGCTATGGGAAGCGGCGCGGCGGGCGGCGTACTTCGCAGGAGATTTATCGGGAACCGGTTCGGTGGTTTAATCGCGTCTATGATTTCAGGACTGAACGAAAGCGAGAGTGGCAACAACGAGAGACAAGTCGAAGCAGACCAAGAGGATGAAGAGGAGAATGAAGTGGATGAAGATATGGAAGCGCTCGCGCGGATGCTTTATATTTGGAGAACGATGGAACAAACGGCGAGAGATTTTGACAGGATTTCCGCCTCGTACTATCATCAACGAAGCGAACGCGGACGTGACGAAGTCGAAGCGAGCTTGCCTGCAGAAACACAGTCACAACGAGCATTTTCCAGCTCATCTCCTCCGCCGATTTCGTTGTTTCGACGAGACGCGTCCTCGGCTCGAACGACAACTTCGCCATCTTCCTTTCTCTCCGCCGCATCCAACTTCCCCACGCTTACCCCGCTTGCCAACGGTGGCGGTTTTGTTTTGCGGTTTCCGCAAGCACTCGTTTTAGCCATGGGTTCCTCTGACCACCACGATTTTACGAGCGATGATTACGGTATTTTAGTCGCCTTGGACTCTGGTGGCGGCGCCGCCGTGAACCGAGGTATTCCTGCCGATACTTTAGACGAGCAGTGTCCTTCCAGAACGTTTCGAAACGTCGAAATGAGGAGACAAATCGAAAAGGACGAACTTCCCGATCCGTGCGTGATTTGCTTGGAAGTGCCTAAATCTCGAGAAAAAGTTCGCCAGATGCCCGCTTGTAAACACGTGTTCCACAGCAACTGCGTGGAGAGATGGTTGGAGAATCATCGGGATTGCCCGTGTTGTAAAACGCCCGTGTTGACATCGGCGTGATTCTTCGCCGTATTTACATTTGAAAAAATCTAGCATATGTTGTTGTTGTTGTTGTTGTTGTACGATTACCAAAAGTTGTGTGTATTCTTTCTGTAGTTGTATCATTCATCGTAATACGGTGTAGCCGTGCGTTTCTTCTCGCAACCGCGCGCGCCAAGACTATTTTACGATATTCGAAAAATGTGTGAAACTAATTTCAAAAATTTCATCAGAGACAGAAAAAAGCGCGAGCGCACATCAGATACGCGCTGAGAAGAGAGAGAGAGAGAAAGAAAGAAAGAAAAGAAGCGATAGCGCTCGAACACGTAGCCGCGCGCACACGCTCTCTCTCTTTCTCTTTCCTTTCGCGCTCTCGAGAGAGAAAGAAAAAGACAAAAATGAGTTTCTTCAGCGACGACGAGCTCGAAGAGCTGGACTTGGCGCAGTTCGATTCCATGGTTGAAACCGCGACCAATCGGGCGCCGCCGCCGCCGAAGACGACGACGACTCTCACCGGCGAGAGAGGAGAAAACGAGGGTTTCTTCTTCGCGGGAGCAGGAATAGGAGGAACGACGAACGCTGCTCATGTCGCTCGCGGTGAAAGGACGAAAGATTTTCTTCCCCAAGAAGAGAAGGACGCCGAGTTTGAAAACGCAAACACAAAAAAAGGTGCACACATTACTACCGCCGCGAAAAATGCAAACGTTTCGTCGTCGTCGTCGTCGGCGGCGGCGGCCATGAAGCAACGATCGATCGCGCAGATGTTCGCGACCAACGCGACGACGACAGATGGCAGCAATAATAATAATAATAATAACAACAACAACAACAACAACAGTAACGATGGTTTTACCAACGAGAGGGTGAGTTTGTACGACGCGAGTACGCCTCAGGAGCAACGACAGCCGAAGAAAAAGACGACGACGACGCAAACGACGAAGAGAAACACGAGCGAAAAAGGAGGAGGGACGCAGTTGACGTTACCGTCCGGGTATCGACCGAACGCCTTTGAGAACCCGGGTGAGTACGCGCCGAGAGTGTTTACCGCGAACAACAGTAGTGCGAGGGGCGCGAGGGGCGACGGGAACAACGCGAGTGGGAATAACATCGCGCGCGGGAGCGTTTTAGGCGGCGCAATGACGACAGAATTGCAGCGAAAGCAGCAGCAACGACGACAACAGTTTCAACAGCAACAACCGGTATCTGAACTTGATTTAGCAGCCGCGCAGACGTATATTTACCCAGCGCAAGTCAGTCGAAGAGAATACCAATACGCCATTGCCGCGAATGCGCTCTTAAACAATACTCTAGTTTGTTTACCAACTGGTCTCGGCAAGACGCTCATCGCCGCCGTGGTCATGTTGAATTATAAGAGGTGGTTTCCGAATGGGAAAGTCATATTCGTCGCACCTACGAGACCTTTGGTCGATCAGCAAATGCAAGCGTGTCACGATATATGCGGCATTCCATCGGAAGAAACTGTCGTCTTGATGGGAAGCACGAAGAAGAAAGGAAAAACTGTCGCAGATTCACGCAGAGAGCATTGGATGGAGAAGAAAGTATTCTTTTGCACTCCGCAGGTGGTGAGTAACGACATCGAAACTGGCGATTTGAACGCAAAAGATGTCGTCTGTTTAGTCGTGGACGAAGCGCACAGGGCGGTTGGGAATTACGCGTACACGCAAATCGTCACAAAGTTGAAAGAACGCGGCGCGGTGTTTCGAATTTTAGCGCTCACGGCGACTCCCGGGAAAGAGCTCGAAAACGTTCAAAACATCGTGTCAGCGTTAGATATTAACAGAATTGAATTTCGGTCCGAATCAGACGTGGATGTGGCAAAATACACGTTCAGAAGAGATCTTCTCGTCGAACCAATAGGTCAAGACGATGTTTCCAAGGGTATTTTGACTTTACTCAAGGACTCGATGAAACCGCATTTGAAATTAGCCATGGGATTTGGCGCGTTCAGTAATAACAATAGCAATCACGGAGTACCGGGAACAGTGAATGGACTTGGATATAACGTGAAACGATTTCTCGAGTTACCAGATGCTGACCCTCCGGCATTCTTCCCATTGCAACAAGTGACGCAGTTTGTACAAAGAGGTCAAATTCAAACGAGAAATAAGGATGCCTGCGGGCACTCCTTGCGCCACGCAACGTACATCGCACACATCATCGACTTGTTCACAAGATTTGGTGCCTCTCAAGCATACGAGTATATCATGAAGGATCGTCCGCACGCGACTATTTTAAGCGACAAATACGTACAGTTCAAAGAGGCGTGCGAGCAAATTCGATCATTAGCATCGAACGGCGCTAAACACTCGCCAAAGTTGCAGAAGCTTGTAAAAATTGTTGCGGAGCAATTTAGTAATAATAGTAGCACCATCAGCGGTAGCGGCGAGAAAAGGTTGACGGACTTTTTCAGCAGCGCAAAGGGGAATGGCGAAAGCGAGAAGAATAGTGAAGATGAGAAGAAGAAGAGGATTGATGATGACACTCGTGTGATGATATTTTGCAGTTACCGAGACACGGTTCGAGATATCGTTGAACAGTTGAGAGAAATTAAACCGAACGGCGAAAACGCCTGTCGAGTCAAAGTTGCCCCTTTTGTCGGTCAAGGCTCTGGAGAGAACGCTCGAGATAGGCGTAATCGCGAAAAACAAGTTTTAGCGCAACAGCAACAAAATAATAACAACAATAAAGGAGGAGGAGGAGACGGTGCTGCCGATACCTTGATTTTCGAGAAACAAAAAGGACAGAAACAAGCTGAACAAAAAGCAGTGCTCGAAGACTTTCGAAACGGCAACCTGAACTGCCTAGTCGCGACATCGATTGGAGAAGAAGGTCTCGATATTCCATCGGTCGATTTAATCGTCTTTTACGACGTAGTTGATGTTATTAGAACTGTGCAGCGGATGGGAAGAACCGGACGCGCGAGAGATGGAAGAGTTGTCGTATTAGCAACCAGAGGAAAGGAACACACCAAGTTTACTGCGGAATTGAAAAAATACGAGGATTTGAAAAGCAAGTTGAGAACGCCGGATAAATGTTTAGTGCTATGCAATGACACTCCGCGGATGATTCCGGATGACATATTTCCGTCGTGCGAGTTGATTTGCATCGAGAGTACATCTAAGAAGGAGAAAAACGGTGCGAAATCGAGAACCGGAGCATCTCTAGCAAAGAGAACGAAACAACAGCAAGAGTACAAAGCGAGGAAGTACACGTCTACTTCAACGCTCATTTTCGACGCCAATCCGGCCAAACAATATCAAGCTTTGGATATCGGCAATCGGAGCATTCTCGTAGCCTATGAAGAACAAGGAGGAGATGAGATGAGACGAAAGGCAGCGGCGGCGGCGGCGGCGGCGGCGGCGACAACGATGACATCTTCAAGTTTGTTAGTTTTTGAAGAAGAGGAGCAACGAACACATCTGCAAGAAATGAAAGATAAAGGCTTCGCGGGAAGTTTGCCGTACCAATGTCGGTATCAAAAGGTGTACAATTTTGAACACGGCACAATGACTAAATTTCTTGTTCGCGCCATGTCAAAATTACAAGGCATCGCGAGAAGTCCATCGGGACTGGGAGGTTCGACCGACACATCTGCTGATGACTTTGATGAAGAAGCGTGGTGTGGAGATGCAATCGCCGGTGGCGCGGTGAGCGAAAAGAGACAAAACGCGCAGAGAATTCGAGATGGCGTGAACTTGCGAGTGAACGAAGGCGTCGACATAGACGAATACGACCGACAGATTTTCCCTCTTCATCCCACCGACGCGGAAGACGAAGACAACTATGGCTTCGGAGCTGGTGCAGATGGTGTCGATGATAAATTACCGATGATAATTAATGACGACGAAGACGATTCTTTCGAGAATAACGGAATAATCATCTCTTCCGACATCGACGATGATGACGATTTCGCCAAAGCGGCACCCAAAGAAGAAAATGAAGAAGAAAAGGTTGTTGAAAATGTCCCTCCTACTGGGGGGCCGGGTACTCACGCGGAGGAACCTATTTCCTTCTCAGACGACGAAGAGGAGGGAGAGGAGGACATCGATGTCGACGTTGACGGGGAGAAGAAATCGGAACGAGAAGAGGAGGAAGAGGAAGTTCCGGTGATCGGTACCATGGAACCAAAGCAAGAGGAAGAGAATGATGACGACGAAGTCATCATAATCCAAGAAAAAGAATCTCCTCCGAAGGTGGCTCTCGTTCAAGAACAACCACAAAAATCCCCATCGGCAGCAGAAGCGGCGAGAATGCGCTTCTCGTCGACTGTCTCTCGTGAACCGACGGTACAACCATCGTTGCGCAAAAATTCCGTTGATGCAGCACCGATACTCTCGCGCGTCTCGTTGGAAACAGAAAACCAAGAGTTAGTCGAGAAGACGCTTGATCACATTCCTTTGAATATTTTGAAAGAACACGTGCAATTTGCGAGAGAGAAAGCCGAAGCAGCTGAAGAGCAGCGGCGTCGAAGCGTCTCGATGCCACCTCCCGATCCGCGTGTACCACGAACGAACTCATCCAAAAAGAAGAAAAATCTACAACAACAACAACAACAACAACAACAACAACAACAACAAGGTTCGTTCCCGAGTGATGAAAGTTTGCGTTTCAAGAGACGGCGACGCGAAAAAGTCTCGAAAGAGCCGTCGCCTGTGCACCCAGTTGCTCCTGCTCTTCCCAGTCGCGATATCGCCGCACACAAGAGACGCGAAAAAGTGCAACATAAGAAGCCTTTGAAGAAAAAATCGGCGTTTTTGGATGATATGGCCGGTGGCGAAGGCGATGACGACGACGATATGAATTACCAGGATTACGACTCTGATGATGCCCGTTTTATCGACGACGCGTCTCCGGAGACTGGATATGACGCGCATCATCATCACCCGCAATATTTCAGTTCGGCTGGAAACACAGACGGCGATACGAATAACCGCAGCGCGCCATTCACATGCGCCAATGCCAGTGGAAATCCGTACACGCAACCGACTCCTATGGTGAATCTCGGTGAAACTTTCGCTCGGTTTGGTCCGCGCAATCGACAGTACAACGTCCAAGACACGCCGCCAGATTCCTCGATGGAAAATCACACTCAAACTACGGACGAGTACGAGGATTCGTTCATCAACGACGACGAAATCGATTATGAGACGGAGGAAGATGATGGCGCGCTACCGAGCGTTCGAAAACCTGATAAGGAGAAGAAGAAGAAGAAGAAAAGGAGAGTTTTAGTCAAAAAAGCAAATCATAATGCAACGAAGAAACGCATGAGCGATGATAGCATGTCTTTGAGCGACCCGGCGATGATTGCGAAGTTTTCGGATTTTCGCCACGGTGTCGTATCGACTTTACCTTCGAATAGCAACACTCAAGAAAAGGAGGAGCAGAAGGAAGGAGAAGAAGCGCACGAAAGAAACGTACCGGACGTACTCGACGATGAGTTCGAAGATGACTGGAACAAAGGCAATTCCGACGACGACGATTGGTAAAAGTAGAGAAGTAGGCGCATAGAAAAGTAGAAAAATGTACCAGGTAGTAGTGAAGCAGCATATCATTTCAAATGGGTAGTATCAAGAATAGTAATATCGTATCGTCGTATCGTATCGTATCATGTCGCTTCTATTGCTGTTCGTGCGAAACATCTAGCGACGAGACGCCGCTCGAAGTACCCTTTGAGTTTCCGTCTCTGTATTCCGTCTCGGAATCGATAGAGTCATCATGCACGTGTAAGTGCTCGGAGACGTCTTTAACGAACTTCTCCAGATCGAAATGCAGTCGCTCTTCGTGATGTTCGTTTTCGTTGTTGTTACTATTGTTATTATTATCGTCTTCGTGGCGATCCTCTCGTTCGGTCTCGTCGTCGTTGTCCTTATCGTCTTCGCTCTCATCATTTTCGTCGTCGGTTTTGTTCATATTTTTGTCGTCAGTATCATCGCTGCCGCTGTTGCTGCTGCTACTACTGTGAACAACAGTTGTAGCACTCGTCCGCGTACTACACGGAGACCCCGAAGAAGATGAAGTCCCGCATCCAAGCATAAGAACCTTCGTCTCTTCTTCGGACTCCAAAAACATACAGAGCGCTTCGGCGTTCTCTGCGAAAGGATCTTCCCGCTCCAACTCTTTCTTAAACGCTCGAAACTCAAGCAACCGTTCCCTTTGCTCCTCGGTCAGTTCTCGATCGAAAGGTACCCCGTTCTCGTCCACGTTAATGCCCAACGCGATGCGTTCCTCTAACCGTCTCAACCTTCGTCTTATCGTACTTTGACCGTCGCCAGTTCTTCGAAGAAAAGACGGCGAGAGTCCGTACAGCGCTTCAAAATCTACGTAAGGAGTGCCGTAAAACGGAACCATTCCTCCGTACGAAGAGATTTGCGAAGACGAACACGTCGAAGAAGACGAAGGAGAGGATGTCGAAAACAAAGGAACCGTCGGCCACGCGCCTCCTCCTCCGCTCGAAACCTGAAGCCCGTCTTCACCGCCATCTCGGGGAGAAAATTGACGATGATAATGATGATGAGCTCCATCTCTTCCACCTCCTCGTCCTCCTCCTCGTGGTTTCGGGATTCTCACTCCTCTCCCTCCTCTCTCTCTGCCTCCTCCTCTTCCTTGGTACCAAAACGACGCGTTTTCCTCCTCCGGACTACTTTCTTCGTCGTATTGCTGTCGTCGTTGTCGTCTGCGAAAATCTCCGCCGCTCCCGCGCGGCGTCGTCGCACCGTACATCTTCATCTTCCTCGGAAAACCATCGCTCCTTCCGCCGACCGGTTCGGCGACGACGATCAACCCGAACCGCTCGTACCAAAAGTATCGCAAGAAACTTTGCGACGGAAAGTGAAACTGTTTGCTCGATAAACGTTTTCGGAAAAGTTGTCGTTGTTTTTGTTGTTGTTGTTGCCCAACAGCGTCCAGAAAAGTAAATTCGGTCGACGGAAACGAGGCGTGGAAATGCGGAGGCGTTTGGTGGACCGAGAGCGGGTGGTCGGCGAACGTCGCGCGGTGGTGCGCCGTGGTCGTAAACATACGCGAGAGCACTTTCAAAAAGAGGAGGTCGTCTGGAGAAATATTTTAATGTTGTCT
>Ga0181578_10001916_pt1 | contig 19812 bp, 15 predicted proteins | sample 071ome_21_FD_148659 | JGI IMG/M metagenome (GOLD analysis project Ga0181578, IMG submission 148659) | Coastal salt marsh microbial communities from the Groves Creek Marsh, Skidaway Island, Georgia - 071401CT metaG (spades assembly) | ecosystem: Environmental > Aquatic > Marine > Intertidal zone... | reverse complement strand
GGCTAATTTACCTTTGCGCCAGTCCAAATCACGATCAGGCCCGCGCTTTGAGTTCCAGCCGGCGCTGATGCAAAACGGGTTCCGTATATCCAGAAGGTTGCGCGCGCCCTTTGAATACAAGGTCAGAGGCCGCCAGAAAGGCAATCCCATTAAAATCGGGAGCCATCGGACGATAAGTTGGGTCGGCAGCGTTCTGCCGGTCCACCACTTCGGCCATTTTGCGCAATGCTGACATCACATCCTGTGCATCCACCACCCCATGGTGCAGCCAATTGGCGAGATGTTGCGAACTGATCCGGCAGGTGGCGCGGTCCTCCATCAGACCGACATCGTTGATGTCAGGAACTTTGGAGCATCCAACGCCCTGATCAACCCAACGCACCACATAGCCCAAGATGCCCTGCGCATTGTTTTCCACTTCGCGCATGATCTGTTCACTGCTCCATTTGCGGTAGGTTGCGACTGGGATTTCCAAAATTGCGTCCACATAGGCGCGCCGTCCACCGGCCTTGAGCTTTGCCTGCACGGCAAAGACATCGACTGCGTGATAATGTAACGCATGGAGCGTGGCGGCTGTGGGCGAGGGCACCCAAGCACAATTTGCGCCGGCCTTTGGATGTTCGATTTTCTGTTCCAGCATCGCTGCCATCATGTCGGGCACAGCCCACATGCCTTTGCCGATCTGTGCCTTTCCTGACAAACCGCATTCTAGACCAATATCCACGTTCTGGTTTTCATAGGCGGTGATCCATGCTTTGCGTTTGATGAAATCTTTGCGGCTAAAGGGGCCGGCTTCCATGCTAGTATGAATTTCATCGCCTGTGCGATCCAAGAAGCCTGTGTTTATAAAGGCCACACGGTGTTTGGCGGCTCGGATACATTCCTTAAGATTGACGCTTGTGCGGCGTTCTTCGTCCATCAGGCCGATTTTTACAGTATATTGGGGCAATCCCAAAAAGGCCTCAACACGGTTAAAGATTTCATTGGCAAAGCCCACTTCTTCGGGCCCGTGCATTTTGGGTTTTACGACGTAAACGGATCCTTTGACGGAATTTCCGCCCTCGCGTTTCAGATCATGCAGCGCAATCAACACGGTTATCGCTGCATCCATCAGACCTTCGGGGATTTCATTGCCGCCATGGTCTAAGATGGCAGGATTGGTCATAAGATGGCCCACGTTACGCACCCAAAGGAGTGCGCGCCCTTTGATTGTCAGGGGTGATCCGTCAGGCGCGGTAAATTGGCGATCGGGATTCAATCGCCGCGTTTGCATGACGCCAGCTTTTTCAAAGCTGTCCTCAAGATCGCCTTTCATCAACCCCAACCAATTGGAATAGGCTTGAACTTTGTCTTCAGCATCCACACAGGCAACGGAGTCTTCGCAATCCATAATCGCAGAAATTGCGCTTTCAATTTGAACATCGGCCAACAGCGCTTGATCTCGGCTTCCTATCGGATGCGCGCGGTCAAAGATCAGTGCCACATGAAGACCGTTGTTGCGCAGCAATATCGAATCTGGCGCCTTCGCGCGGCCAGTGTAACCGGCAAATTTTTCTGGTTGGGACAGCGGACAATCATCGATCAACAATTGACCGTCCTGAACATGATATCTCCGCGCATCTGCGTGGCTTGTGCCATCAATTGGAAAGGCGCTATCCAAAAAGACGCGCGCCCGCGCGATGACCCTTGCCCCGTGACCTTTGTCGTATTTCCCTTTCGGGGGCTGGTGTCCCATGGCATCGGTGCCATAAAGGCAGTCATAAAGGCTTCCCCAACGGGCATTGGCCGCATTCAAAGCGTAACGAGCATTTGTTATCGGCACCACCAGCTGTGGACCGGGGACAGATGCAATTTCAGGATCAATATTGCTTGTCTCAATCTCAAAGGCGTCACCCTCTTCGACAAGATACCCGATGTCTTTGAGAAATGCTTTATAAGCTTCGTGGTCATGGGGTGTATTTCGATGAGCCACATGCCAAGCGTCAATTTTGTCCTGAATTTCGCGGCGCTTTTCAATCAGCGCGCGATTTACTGGTGCAAGGTCTTTGACCATGTCGGACAGCCCTTTCCAGAATATATCTGAAGATAGTCCTGTCCCAGCCAGAGCCTTTTCTTGCACAAAATTACAAAGCACATTAGAAATTTTTAGCCCATATTTTTCTGTATAATCCGTCACTATTTGCTCCCCCGGATGCCGGCATTTTTTAAACATGTCTCTGTCAATACAAACGTATTCTGCATATTAGTGTGTTCCAAAGTATACCTCTCCCGAAGGTGTCACAAGATCACCTGACATTATTCCGCCTGAATAATCTCTAGGTTTGGATTTATTCTTTTGGATCGCTTACTTGGCGTAAAGAAGCTGTTCAACCAGTTTTTGCACACGCAGCGCTTCATCCAAAGAGGCAAGGCGATGAGGCGCCCCAGAAATGCATAATAACAGATCATCAAGCTGCGCTTTTAGGCTCGCAGCTCTTGGATCGCTTGGCCGTTCACACAGTTCTTCAAATTCCCCTCCGTCAGAGACAGCATCTATGTAAAAATCGCTGATGCGGCGGCTTTTGAGCGTGCCCTTAACCGTCAATTCCTGACGGTCAGGTTGTGCTCCTCCCACACTGGCGAGAATGTTGACGGGATGTCCGCGTGATGAATGAAGGCGCGCAAGAAGCGCTGTCTCGCAGAGCAGGGGGTTTTCTGGGTACGAGGGGGCTGCAAAATCGATCTCAAGCGGTCCTAAAATGCGTTCTGAAAAGAATAGGAAGTGGGACAGCACTTCACGTGTCATGCCGCCCTCTGCGCGAAATCGCAGCCAATCAGCCTCTACTTGCCATGCGCGGGGCCATGCGGAATAGGTCAGAACGATATCAACCCCGACGAGGTCGCCAAGTACACCCTGTGCTATCGACTGTGACACACCCTGAAGGGCGGGCCCTGCGGCTTGGGTGAAATTCACGGCTGCCGGCACTGCTTTTTGGTGAAGCGCGCTCACCAGTCGTTCACTTTCCGCGATATCCACACCAAGTGGTTTTTCCAGAAATATCGCTTTTCCAAGGTCTGCTGCCTCAAGCGCATAGGCTTTGCGCACCACTGGCGGGCAGGCGAGATAGACAAGATCGGCCTTTGCAATGGCTTGTGCGGCACTTTGTGCGATTTCTGCCTCTGGTGCGGTTTCTTTTGCGAGCGCCAAAGACCCTTGATCTGGATCCCAAAGAAAGGCCGGTTCATACTCAGGATGGGCCAACATATGGGTGAGCATGCGCCGCCCCATAATACCACAACCAATAATTGCCGTTTTCACTGCCATAGATCCTGATCCTTTATGCTGCTTTTTCGAGCAAAGATTTCTTCATCATCATATGAATGCCTTTGTTTCCATTGACCGTTTGGGTCACGCGCAAATCCCCCGCAAGCGAACATAGCATATAGGCGTCTTCACGGCTGAGCCCCGTTTTGGCGGTAATCAAATTGATCATGTTTCGAAGCGCGTCTTCGGCGCAGCGGTTTAAATCTTCGTGAATGCCCATAGTGATAAAGTCAGTGGGCGTTTCTGCTTGGGGGGTGTGCAATGCCATATCGTCGCGCACGCTAAAACGAAACCTCCCTGAAAGCGCGGTTTCAATTGCCGTGACGCAGACTTCCCCGTCTCCTTGCGCTCCGTGTCCATCCCCACAGGAAAACAATGCGCCCTCTTCGAAGATAGGAAGATAAAGTGTTGTGCCGGCAATCAGTTCTTTATTGTCAATATTGCCACCGTGGGCGCGGGGCTGGATGGATGAAATGCGTCCCCAATTTCTGGGTGGAGCCACGCCCATCACTCCAAAAAACGGGTTCAGCGGCAGTTCTAGACCCCAAGAAAGTTCTGCTGTCATTGTTTTCAAATCAAGCGGAATAGTCACCTTTCTTGCAGTTTGAAACTCATGAGGCAGCGTACCCGCTAAAGGGCGAATGATATTCCACCCCCAATTTTGCCGCAGTTTGATGTCGAGAATATCTATCTGGAGCACCTGCCCCGGCAGTGCACCTTTTATCGCGATCGGACCCGTCAAAATATGCCCGGGCAGCATCGCAGGGCAGTCTCTATGAATATCAAAGAGCTCACTGGGAACATGAAATCCTTTATTTTCAGGCGGGATATGTTCCGGTCCCCCAGTTACGGTATCAACAACGACGCAGTCACCGCTGTCAATTTCAAGGCAGGGGGGAAGCGCGGCATCAAAATACCCCCACGCGCAGGTTTGCGGTGTGGCAGACAGATGATGGGTCATCAAGAAACCTCTCAAAATATTATCTGCCGCCCATAAGAACGGCTTTCGCGCAAGACCACAAGTCTCCATATAGGCACGGCAGAACGCCAAAGTCCCAAAGAATGCGAATGAGCAGTGAGGGCCCAGAGGTCCATGCGAGTTTTGTGCAGCATAAAGAAGTTTTTGCCATGGTTTTCTTGAATAGCGATCTTGTATTTTTAACGATATGGCCTTGGTTGTACCTAGCTAACTTTATTCATCAGGTTTGCCGCTGCGGGCCCAAGGGGTCTGTTTAATTGCATTTTTTTGGATCGGCCAAGCCGCATTAATACTTTGAAAACGGCGAGCTTCGCACTTTTCCCGATAAGCATTTTTCGCGCCGGATTTTTCGCCATTTTGGTGAGATCGATCTGATTATAATGAGAAAATAATTTGACGCGCGCGCAATGGCTAAGCGACTTGATTGCGATCTTCCCGGGGAAAAAGCTTTCGGTTTTGCATCCTTCGGCAAAAATTATTTCGTGTTTGTCAAAAACGAGATGATAATATTCGATAGAGTGGTCTTTTTTAAATATTGAAACTCCCGGTAATTCGACCAAGTGGATTGCTGAAAGCAAAATGGCACCGTCTTCGACAGTTTTAGTTTGATGTAAGCTAGTCAACACAAGGCGATGTTGCCGCGATACTTTGAGCGCTCTTTTTGGTAATCCATTCCCCAAAGAGCCTTTGTTAAATTTGATGGGATATAATTTGGAATTTCTTTTCAATTCTTCGGGGGTGACAATGCGTTTTAAGACCAACGATAGGGGCTGCATCCCATGATCAAGGGTCTTGATCAAATCGCCGGATTTAAGGTTTTCCACCTTAATTTCTCCTCGACCTGTGGTCACTTTTGTTCCCTTGCAAAAACAGATGACCCCAGTTGTTTCAGCCGTCAAAGCCGAGGATGATATTGCTGAATTCGCTCCATCAAGAAGCGTAAGGTTAATTTTGCCGGAGATTGAATTTATGGTTTGGCCTTCTATCTGCCCGTCGAGTTTTCCATCATCTGCATCCTCACGAAGCATGTGAAGTGCATTATTGAAGTCGGAGGTAACTGTCGTTTCATTATAAATTTGGGACAGATCAACAAAATCGTTTTCTGAAAAATCGGTGATTGTGTCGTTCCCGCTTTCTTCAGCGTAGATGAAGGTGTCATTTCCGTCGCCACCTGTCATCCGGTCCTCGCCAGCACCACCAGAAATAGTATCGTTCCCCAGTCCGCCGTCTAGGGTATCATTGCCATCTTCACCAAGTATTTTATCATGATCTTCCCCGCCATCGACAGAATCATGACCAAGGCCTGCATAAATCGTATCGTTTCCACCGTCGCCATAAACCGTGTCGTTCTTGGACTCCGTTGCATCAATTTGATCACCGTCGTTATCGGTAAATTCACTGTTGATAAGTTCAGAATTTGTCGTTCCGCGTACGATACCATCGGCTGGGGTTATAACAGGTGGCTCTGTTGACTCTACTCCCCAGAGGACACTCCCGGTGCCGTTTCCTTCTTCGGGGGTTGTTGTTGCTAAATTTTCGATCGCTCCGACGTTTCCAGACGCGGGGAGCTCCGTAGTTGAGGTATTTGTCATAATACCAATGACGGCGTTTGAACCTCCAGTGTTGCCATTGGCAAATTCAATCTGCCCGTATTTATATGCAACGGTAAAACTGTTGTCTTCTTTTTCGGTGAATATAATTTGAAATGTATTCTCTCCAGGGATTGAGTCGGTATGATAGGCTGGCGCTTTGTACCAGGTTATGACAATCCTTTTGCCTTCTTGATCAAAGTCCCATAAAACATCGGCCTCATCGGTGCGATGTAAACCGATGTCAGTAAAAAATGCCGCAAAAATTGCTTTATCCGGATGTATTTGCAAATTTTTATAATGTTGCCAATTGTGGTTTTCATCAGTAGCCCAATACGCCGCACCATTTGTGTTAAAGTAAAGATATTTGTAGGTTTGATCTTCAATTGTCACCCCGTTTGCGAATAAGGAACCCGCGTCTCCTGCAGAAAAAATTCTGTAAGAACCATCGTCCGCAGGGGTGCCAACATTAGCTCTATAAGAGTTTTCACCATATCCCAATTCTCCTCCAAGGCCGCTCAACAAGTTAGTAAAAATAGTGCGGGTTTGGCGCGTAGCGTCAGCATCTTCAAGTTCAACCTCGGCACTGTCTACCTCATACGAAAACGCATCTGACGGGTCGTTCAAAGCTGTATCCGTCGGTTCGTTAGAAAGGACCGGATCATTCTCTGTAATCTCGGCTTTTGCGGTGTTTTCAAACAGTGCAGACCCTTCTTCACTGCTCACTTGGTTTTCTTTTTCGGCTCCGGCATCTTCCACGACATACCCGTCGTTCTGCAAAATTGTATCTGCTGAACCGTTTGCTTCTGAAAGGGGGAGCGCGGATTCTTCGTAATGGGGAAACTCCAAAGGTTGAAGCTGCGCATCCAGCTGCAATGTCCCGTCTTGGAAACCTGTCATCGTTACGGCAAAATCGATGTCCTCGTCACCGGTTTCTGAAGAGATGTATAAATTATGCCAAACGATTGTCAGAGTTTGGTCCTGCAAAGATCGGTGCAAAACGACAGATGTTCTATCATTTGCGCTGAACACGCCATTCGCTATTTCAGGCGATAAAACGGTGGCATTTGACAGCATGGCGGTCGTCACGGTGTTTAGAGAATGCCTGTCTGCATTGTCTTTTGTGAAAACGATGTCCCCTTTGTCTGTGACATAAATGGCCCCAAAGAGGTTTTCATCAAAAAGGGTTTCGTCAGAAGAAACCAAAACGTCTTTGCTATGCGAATAAATCAGGGTCGCTTTGGTGTCTGGCGAAAGTTCTGAGGTTGAAAAGGTGATTTTTATATTATTTTCAATCGCATTGCTCATGACAGTTTCTCAGTATGATGGTTATTCTCATGAATGGATAAGGATTTGAGAATTTTTTGTTCTCGCTCGATTCAAAATGAGCCTAAAATAACAACCTTAAATTTTGGTTCTAAACTGTGAACATGGGATATTTTATTAAGTTTAGGTTATGTTTTTCAAAGTGAAATACGTTGCAAAATATTGAATTTTTGAGATAAATTTAACAGCATAGGCCGGTATTTATGTAGGATAAAATTTTATCATCCTGCGTTATATTTTGCGTTACGTATTTGTCTGCAGAATAATTAGGGAATTTTTAGAGAAAGTAAGAAATGGCAGAGTGATCGGGATTTAATGTCTTATTTTTCTGACGGAGCAGGTCATTAGAGTTCTTTTCCGGCGCGCAATTCCCCCCAACGCAATCTCAATGCCGCTCCAAGGGTGGCGATTGGCTCTGGGGGTAGGTGTTTTGGTGCTGGCGCAGATTGGAGTTGCCGGATCAGATCGTTGTCACGTCCCATAGCGAGATCGGCCGCGGCAAGACCATGAAGCGTTCCTTTGACGGTCCCCAATCCATTCTGGCAGCAGGCGGAAAATAGACCGTCTTCGACTTCACCAAAAGCCGCAACGTTGTTGAGCGAAAGCGTCAGATGCCCCCCCCATTGATATTCCATCGCAACGCTTTTGAGCATGGGAAAGCGCGCAGCAAAGCTTTGGATATGGGTTCTATAAACGCTTTTTTGCACCCGCGCGCTGGGCATCATCGATGGTTCATAGGTAAAGCGGTTGCGGACAATGATGCGGTCCCCTCCATCCCCTGAAATACGCCGCACGGTGGTGCCAAGGGGATCGGCAGGGGTCAGACCCCAGTCTGGTCGTCCACCCAGTTTTGCGCAGTCTTCACTGCTGAGCGCGCGTGTCATGGAGGCATAGGTAAAGACATGGACAAGTTGTCGGCTGAACTGTCCAAAATTTTCGACATGCCCGTTAACAGCCAGAATGACCTTGGGGGCACGAATGCTGCCTTTTGGCGTTTTTGCCTGCCAAAGGCCGTCTTTTCGTTGCAAGGCGACAACGGGGGAGTGTTCGTAGATGCGCAACCGATTTGACAGAAGCTTTGCGCCTAAGCTGCGAATATAAAGTGCGGGTTGGAGCATGACCGCGCCGGGCGTAAAAAGCCCGCCCTGATAATAGGAAATACCCGTGATTTCCTGCATTTCTTGTGCATCAAGCACTGCATGTGGTTCGCCTAAATTATTCAAATGCGCGGCATATTCGCCGTTATGCTTCAGCCCTTTTTCCGAAGCGGCGGCGTTAATTTTTCCAACCTCTCGAAATGCCTCGGATGGCAGGTGAAGCGTCTCAACCATGTCTCGCGCAAAGTCGATGGCTAGTCGGTTTTGCGCGATCGTGATGCGGTCTTTGTCAATTTGGCCTCCGTAGTCGTCGCTCGTAAGATCATGGGGAAGATCAATCATGAAACCCGAATTACGACCGGCGGGACCTTCGGCAAGTCCTTTGGCTTCCAAGATGATGATACGGTCGTTTGGCGCTTCTATCTGTAGACGGCGCGCGGCAGAAAGCCCTGCAAAGCCTGCACCGATGACCAGCCAATCAGCCGTTTCCTGCGCCGAAAGGCTGGGCAAGCTGTCTTGCTTCGGCAGGATCGCGTTCCATGCGGCGGGGCCAGGGTTATGTGGAAGCGCTTTGACTTTCAAGGGAGGCTCAATTTTGCCATACGTCCCCCATCAAGGGTCAATATTTGCCCGCTCATAAAGGAGGCCTGATCAGAGGCAAGCCATACGATGAGCTCTGCAACCTCCTCCGCCGTGCCAGTGCGGCGCAGAGGATGAATGCCCCCGATTTTCTCCCTGAATTGATCTGGGTCGGGAAGGGAATTGATGAAATCCACATTGAGCGGCGTGTCAATCCATCCCGGTGCCACGGCGTTGCATCGAATGCCTTCAGGTCCATGATCCACCGCCACTGCACGTGTCAGAGCATGCAAGCCCCCTTTTGAAGCGCAGTAGGCAGGATGGCGTGGATTGCTTCCTAATCCTTCGATGGAGCCGACATTTACGATGGAGCCTCCGTTTTCGCGCATAAGGGGAAGCGCGTGTTTGATCAGCAAATAGGGAATAGTCAGATTGACGGTGATCTGATCCTGCCAATCGTTCAGGTTGGTTTCTTCGACCGTGCCTTCGCGCATTATACCTGCGTTATTGACCAGAATATCAAGGTGTGTTTCCTTTTGTTTCAGGGTGTTGATGACGTGTTCGGGGGTTGAAAGATCCAGAAAATCAGCCGCGATCCAAGACTGCTCTCCTTCACGGCGCTGAGCGGTGTAGACTGTTGCACCACGCTGTTCCAGCAATCTTGCAGTGCTCAACCCGATGCCGCTTGAGGCGCCTGTCACAAGGGCCGTTTTTCCATCAAGATCGCTCATGCTACAGGTTTTCCACCGTTAACCTCGACAAGCGCTCCGCAGATATAGCGTGCCTCTTCAGAGGCGAGAAAAGCGATGACGTCGGCGATGTCTTCGGGTTCTGCAATCCGACCAAGCGGGACCGAGGCATTCAAATCCTCTATTGCCGTGTCCGGATCAAGCCCTCGAATGCTAAAACCGGTCCGCAACATGGGGGTGTTGACTTCGTTAGGGCAGACTGCGTTCACACGAATGTTCTGATGCGCGTGATCGCGGCCCAAACATTGGGTGAGCGAGGCAATCGCCGCTTTGGACATGATATAAATCGGGTGGTCAGGCCCCGGGTGCACGCCCCAACAACTTGAAGTGTTTATAATTGCGCCACCACCCGAATTTGCCATGATCCCAATGGCAGCGCGGCTTAGGCGAAAGGGTGCCTCTACATTTATTGCCATGGTGCGTGTGAAATCCTCATCGCTGGACTCGGTGATCTTTCCGCGTGTGATGATGCCTGCATTATTGATCAGAATATCGAGCCGTCCTTGTGTTTTCATCACCTCAAAGGGGAGTGCATCGCAAAATCCGGCTTCCATCAGATCACCGCAGATGTCGGCGCCTTCGCGGTCCGTTGTCACGACGGTAGCGCCCTCGCTGCGCAATTTTTTGACGATCGCCTGACCGATACCGCCAGTGGCCCCTGTGACCAAAGCAACTTTTCCTGAAAACCGCATCTGTTAAAACTCCTGATTAAGGGCGTCTGCCGCAGGGATCTCTGTTTCGCGCCGCGCAATGTAGTCGCGCAATTCTTCGTGTACCGCCTCATCAAGTTTAGGTTCTTCGTAATCGCGTAACAGCGACTTGGCCTCAGTGAGGGCACGTTCCGTGATTTCAACGCTGCCTTCGGCCTGCCATTGTTCGATGGAATTATTGTCAAACATATTGGGCATAAAGAATGCCCGCTGGAAATTTTCGAGCGTGTGGGGATGCCCTAAATAATGCCCGCCCGGCCCGACCTCTGCGATGGCAGAAACAGCTTCGTCAAAATCATCCCAATTTATGCCCTCTGCCATGCGGTAGGCCATGGCGCATTGTTCTGCGTCCACGATGAATTTGGCGATGGAACAATGCATTCCTGCTTCGTTCCAACCGGCAGAATGCCAGATATAATTGGCTCCCGCCATCATCACCGCCATGAGGGTCGTTGCGCTTTCATAGCCCGCTTGCGCGTCAAAGGTTTTGGCGCCGCCAAGCGTGTTTGATGTGCGCCAGGGCACATCATAGAAGCGGGCCATCTGACCAATCATGAAATTCATCAGGCTAATTTCCGGAGTGCCGGCCATGGGGGCTCCGGATTTCATCGATACGGTCGACAGATAATGGCCATAAATCGCCGGTGCGCCTTTGCGGATGACTTGCGTATAAGCCAGCGCAGAGAGCGCCTCTGCATTCAATTGTGCAACGCTTGGTGCCACAGAAGCCGGTGTATTCGCACCCCCAAGCACGAAGGGCGAACATAAAACAGGCTGATTACGCCGGCAAAAGGCGCGCATCGCGCCAAGCATGGTTTCATCCCAAACCAACGGAGAGTTTCCATTGCAATTCCCCGTCACCACGGGATGATCATCGATAAATCCCGTGCCAAAGAGAATATCGCACATCTCCATCACGTCCTCGGCGTTTTTGGGGCTTGTGGTCATGCCCATAAAGGTTTTGTCACTATAGCGCATCGAGGAATAGGTGATGCGCAAATGGCGTTGGCTGATGGGGTGATCATAGGGTTCGACGATATGATGTGCGCTGGAATGCATCGAAGGAAGCATCTGGGACAATTTGTGGAAGTCAGCCAGATCATCAAGCGTCGGGTTACGTCGTATGTCGTTGAGATCTCTGAGATAAGGCGCGCCTGTCATTGGGACAAAGATGCTGTAGTCATTCCCAAAGGGCAGATTATGGTCGGGGTTTCGCGCGTGATAGATAAAATTTGAGGGGATGGTGGAAATAAGCTCTCTGACCATGTGTCTGTCGAGATAAACAGTTTCGTCTACAACTTTCGCGCCTACCTTTTTCCAATCAGCAATGGCGATGGGATCGCGAAAATGTACCCCAGTGTTTTCAAGGATATGCATGGATGCAAGGTCTATGCGTTGTATCTGATCCTGATCCATCGGTTCGGTCAGAGGAAGCCTGCGCTTTAGTGCGGGCAACATGGCAACCTCGCGTGTTTGGCGGAGGCTGCGCCGTGCGCTGCGTCCACGTCGCACCGTTCCGACAGCTTTGACACTCATGAAATTTTATCCAGTTCATTTGGATCGGATAAATCAATCCAAATGGTTTTCACCTCACAATATTGGTCGTGTGCCATGAGCCCGTTGTCGCGTCCGCCAAACCCTGAGTGTTTGTAACCGCCGAAAGGTGTTGTGATGTCACCCTCGCCGAAGCAGTTGACGGTCACCGTGCCTGCCCGCAATTCCCGAGCTGCGCGCAATGCGGAGCGCGTGTTTGCGCTAAAGACCGATGCGCTCAGTCCATATTCCGTGTCATTGGCAATGTTGATGGCGCTCTCGTTGCTGTCTGCAGTGATCACCGAGAGAACGGGGCCAAAGATTTCCTCACGGGCGCGGGGGTGTTTTGGGCTGTCTTCATACAGGGTAGGGGGCAGGTATGGTCCCTCCATTACACCACCCGAGAGGGCGTTTTTCCCAAGGTGGCGCTGGACTTTGGTACAGTGTTCAGCGTCTATAAGTGCCCCCAAATGATGGGCTGGGTCCAATGGGTCGCCGGTTTTCCAGTCTTTCAACCGCATTTGAATTAGCTCTAAAAGGGGGGCTTTGACGTCTTTGTGAACGATAAGACGGGATATGGCGCTGCAGTTTTCGCCCATATTCCAAAAAGCGCCTTTGACGATTTCTTCTGCCACAAGATCAAGGTGTTCGGCATCCTGAAACACGACTGCAGGGTTCTTGCCGCCGCATTCCAGAACCACTTTTTTCAAGTTGCTGTCTGCCGCGTAATGTAAAAACCGCCGACCGGTGTCTGTTGAACCGGTAAAGCTGATCATATCGACGTCCATATGTCGTCCCAAAGGTTCTCCTACAGAGGGTCCATCCCCTGGAAGCACTTGCAATACGCCTCTTGGAATACCTGCCTCCATGGCCAGTTCCGCGATGCGCAGCGCCGTGAGAGAGGTTTGTTCGGCGGGTTTTACAATGACGGAACAGCCCGCAGACAAGGCCGGACCAATTTTCCAAGCGAGCATCAAAAGCGGGAAGTTCCAAGGCAATACAACGCCGACCACCCCAATGGGTTCACGCACAATCACCGACATCGCTCCATCACCAACCGGTGCCGTCTGATCATAAAGCTTGTCCGTTGCCTCGGCGTGCCATTTGATTGTGTGGATGGCTTCGGGAATATCGATCAATTCGCAGTCACGGATCGGTTTACCGCTGTCGAGGCTTTCCATGACCGCGAGGTCTCGCCGGTTTCTTGCCATCAGTTTGCACAGACGGATCAGCAAGTCTTTGCGTTCTGCGGGATGTAATTTGGCCCATCTTCCCTGATCAAACGCTTCGCGCGCCTTGGCCACAGCGATATTGACGTCATCTATGTTGGCGGTACTGATCGTTGTGATCTCTTTGCCCGTTGCGGGGTTGCAGGTAGCCATCATGGGGCCGGAGCCTTTGCGAAACTTGCCGTCGATAAACGGGCAGCGCGGAAACTCAACACCCTGAGCAAGCGCGACATATTCTTCATGTGTCAGGAGATCACTCATATCGCTGCTCCGGTGATGTTCGAAATCGTTTTGTTCATGGTGCGCACGACCTCTTCTAGAATGCGTTTGTCGTCTTTGTTGAGGGGGTGAAGCGGTCGGCGTGGGGGACCAGCATCAATGCCGCGCAAAGTCAGGCCATATTTGATGCATTGGACAAATTTCCCACCCTGCTCAAGCACGCGCATCAAAGGAAGCATTGCAGACATTATGGCGCGCCCTTTGCTGAAATCTCCCTCTATAGCACAGGCCTGATAAAGCGCGATATGGGCTTCTGGGGCGAAGTTGGATCCCGCACAGACCCAACTGCGTGCACCCCATGCAAAAAATTCGAGCGCCTGATCATCCATACCGCAACTTAGGGCAATATGGGGATAATCCCGTGCAAGCATATGGAGCCGGTTTGGATCCCCCGAACTTTCCTTTATAGCACAAAAATTCGCAGAGCGGCCCAACCTGTCAAGGGTGTCTTCGTCCATGTTCACGCTCATTCGTCCAGGATAATTGTAGAGCATCACAGGCAAATTTGCCGCCCGATCAATTGCCAAAGCGTGAAGCGCAATTTCGCGTCCTGTTGGATAGGCATAGGGCGGAGTTGCAACAAGAATTGCGTCTGCGCCATGATCTTTCGCGGCCTTGGCATATTCAATGCTGTCCTCTGTGCGCATTGCGCCGGTGCCAATGATCATCGGCAGGCGCCCGTTGATCATTTCTTTGGCAAGGCCCATCAAAAAGACACGTTCCTTTTTGCTCATCGCGTAATATTCACCGGTGGTGCCCGCAACGATAATTCCGTGCACCCCCGCCTCAATCAGCATGTTTACGGTGCGCTCCATCGCGTCCTTATTCAATGTGTAGTCGTCGTAAAAGGGAGCGACCAGCGGTGTATAGATGCCCTCGAACTTCATTGGGAGTCTCCGGAAAAAGGCTGCATATATGTCTCAGGAAGCGGGTCCGGCCAGACGTATTTTTCAATCTCACCACGGCTGAGCGCCCAATGATCCAGTGTCAGTTCAACAGCAAGCTCCGCATTGTGAGTGGCAAAGGCTTCGATCATTTCGTCGTGTTGTTGGGCGGCCCTAAGGACACGTATGCTGTCTTCTGCAGTTTTGGCGCGGTAAAAAATATGGGACATGCGCGTGTGATCTATCAACAACCGTCGCAGGCTTGGCAAAAGATAAGGGTTGGTTGCCATCTCGCCGATGATCTCGTGAAAGCGATGGTTCCAAAGCGCCAGCGCGGCGTTGTCAGAGGCCGCACGCGCTGACATAAAATGTGTCTGTGCGTCTTTCAGGGCCTTGATTTGTGCAGGGATGGCCTGTTCTGCGGCAAGGCGCGCGACCGCGGCATAGATAATTGGCGCGGTTTGAAAGAAGCGCCGCATAGTATAAAGGTCCATTGCGGCAACAACAGCACCCCGGTTTGGCTCTATGCTTAGATAGCCCTCCCCTGCCAATTTCTGAAAGACTTCGCGCAAAGGTGTACGGGACAACCCGTAATGCGTCGAAAATGACGTTTCGTCCAAGTCCGCACCTGGCGCTAGATCAAGTTGCAAGATGCGATTTCGAAGATCGCGGAAACACAGGTCTTTCTTTGATGGAGCCATGAGAGAATCGTCCAAACTACCCATTTTGTATACATGAAGTATACATTTATTGAAAACAGATTCTTTGAAAGATATTGGGTCCGTTTGGCAGAAGAATGAGGTGAATCCAGTTTGGGTGCTTCTAGCGCCAACCCTCGGGCACTCTTGCCGAACCGCGCACGATCAATTGACCTTCAATTTTGATGCGGCGTTGGGGACTGTCGGGATCATCAATTTTCCCAAGTAACAGATCAATTGTTTCACGCACCATCTGATTAGCAGGTTGGCGCACTGTGGTCAGATCATAGGCCGGCCAAGAGGCTGCAGAGACATCATCATAGCTGACCACTGATACATCGTCTGGGATGCGAAGTTGCAAATCATGGCGTAGCGTGTCCATCACCGCAATGGCCATATGATCATTGGCGACAAATACGGCATCGGGTGGATCATTGGAAAACATGCGCAGGGCGGCGGATTTGGCCTCTTCCATAACGAAATTGCCTACCTCTCGCGCATGTAATCTCATCCCTGCTGCCGCAAGGGCATCCAAAAATCCGGCTTCGCGGTCGCGTTGGGTTGAGGCGCCTTCCCAGCCTGCGATGTAGCCGATTTTATGGTGTCCGCCAGCCAGCAAAAACTCTGCAACAGCGCGTCCGCCCTTATAATTGTCCGTTGTAACATCAGAAAGCGCATCTCCGTCCTGCGTCCTGTTAAACAACACAACCGGAACACCCGCGGCCTCACAGCGTGCTGACAAGTCAGACGACAGCGCGACAGAGGCAGCGATGATCCCATCTACTTGATAATCAAGAATTTCATCCACGACAGCATCAATATTGCCCTCGGTTCGAGAGGTCATGAAAACGAGCACGTGATATCCCCGTTCGCGCAGCGCATTGGACAGCTTTTCCAAAATTTCAGGATAAAACTGGTTGTTGAGATAGGCGACCACCAACCCGATGATCCGGCTTTTGCCCGATACCATCGCGCGTGCCAGAATGTTGGGCCGGTAGCCCAATTCTTCTGCAGCGGTACGTACTTTTCTAATGGTTTCCTTGGATGCTGATGCACCGGGCGTGAACACCCGGCTTACAGCAGAACGGCTTACTCCGGCGCGCAGGGCAACTTCGGCAGAGGTTACTTTTTGAGACGGAGCAGACACAGTTTACCCTTTCACAGCCCCCGCTACCAATCCGCTGACGATCTGGCGCTGGAAGAACATCACCAGAATAAAGAGCGGCACGGTTGCAGATACAACAGCAGATACAGCGAACATAACATTGCCTTCAGTATAAGTGGTTCCAAGAAAGGCGGCGATTTGGGGCACCATCGTGCGATTTTCTTCAGCCAGCAACATGGATGTCACCGCAAAGTCATTATAGGCCAGAAGAAAGCTGAACAAGCCAGTTGTGATCACTCCGGGCCACATCACAGGAATGATGACATTACGGAAGGCTTGGAATTGTGTGCATCCATCCACCTTGGCGCTTTCATCAAGTTCTTTGGGAATGCTTTGAAAAAACGAATGCAACATCCAAAGTGTGAATGGCTGATTGATTGCGACCAAAACAATAATGGTTGTTGGCAAGATGCCCCAAAGGTTCCATTCAAAAAATGGCAGCATATAGCCCGCAACCAAAGTGACTGGCGGCATAGCGCGGAAAATCAGCGCCGTAATCAGAAGAAAGAAGGTATATTTATATGCAGAGCGTGAAAGCGCGTATCCCCCAAGCGTCCCGATTGTCAGCGACGTGCAAACCACAAAAAAGCACACGATAAATGTATTGATTGCGTTGCGCCAGAATTCTTCCTTTATCCAGGCGCCCTCATAGCCCGCTCCGGTAAAGGGGCGCCCATATTCTGCTTTGGTCCGCTCGCCTGTAATCGCGTAAGTCCAGTCTGCAATCGAGAAAAAATCGAGTTCGACCTTAAAACTTCCCCAGACGGTCCAGACAAAGGGAAAGGCAGCCATAAGCAGCCAGAGGCCGGCAAAAGTGTAAATTGCGATTTGGAGGCCTAAAGGTCTTTTTTGTGCATTACTTTGCATCTTATGCTTTTCCTTTGAAATCACGCCATGTTCTGACAAGAACCGGAGACAAGAGTATAGCGACACCAATAATGGTCAGAACCGATGACGCTGACGCCGACGACAGCTGACGGGTTTCACCACCAAGATCGTTAAATATGAACCAGCTCAGGCTTTGGGCATGGGCCGCCGCGTTGAACCCGACAATGGGTTCAAAGACCCTGAAATTATCCATGAGCTGGATGAGCGCCACAAAGGTCACAAGCGGCATAAGATGAGGCACCACAACATAACGCACCTGTTGAAGTCTGGTTGCGCCATCGATCTGCGCGGCTTCGATCTGATCCTTTGGCAGAGTCTGCAACCCTGCATAAAAAATCACGAAAGCGAACGGCGCGGCGTGCCAAACGCCATAAAGTATCAGAGAAAACCACATTAAACCTGTGGAGGCTTTCAAAGACAGGTTTGGATCAGAGAATATCCACTGAATTGAGCTGCCTAACACACCACGGCTGTCGATCATCCAAAACAGCACCAAGGCACCGATGAGTGGCGTGATGACAAAGGGAAGCAGAGAGAAGAATATCACAAGCCCCTTCAGGCGCGCATTGAGGGCATTTACCGTGAGCGCAATGAGAAGTCCTAGCAATATGACGAAGGGGGTCACGATGAACGTAAACACCAGTGTAAACATCATAGCTCTATAGAACGGCAAGTTTCCGAGCCTTTGAAACACTTCGTTCCACGTGGATGAATTGGCCCAGATTTCCTTAATTTCACTTGTTGCCAGATGGCCTCTGTCGGTGAAAATATCAAGGCCCACGAACCGCCCGAGGGGCTCTGCTTCGCGCAATGCGCGCGTGGCCTCTTGGTCAATTGTGGTTTCCGTTTGGCAGCCTGACAATGGCGTGCATGTTTCAACTTCGACCAGTACCGCTGGATGGGGGGCGAAAACCGATTGCATCACAACAGATACAATTGGGAAGGCGATAAATAGCAGCATCGCGAGAGCTGTAGGAAGGAAAAACCAAAAGAATGTACTGTGCCGCATCGTCTTTTATCCGTTAAGGTTTTCCGGGGGCATATCGCCCCCGGTTGGTTTTGAACAAATTAGTTCAGAAACCCTTTTTCTTTCGCTGCAGCGATATAAGCCGCTTCAACGTCGGCAAGCGCTTGCTCTGCCGATTCTTTGCCTTGCATGAAGTCAGAAAGTTCATTGCCGAGCGCAGAATGCATCAAACCCATGTATGGCAGCATTGGGTATGGGATTGTCCCCATTTTTGCGGCTTCAAAAACGCCGATAGCTGCGTCTGTGGGTGTGTAGCCGTCGATCAACCAAACCGCCTGTGTTCTGATGGTTTCATTTCCCATCAGTTCGGGACGGATACCGTTTGACATCGCAACGAAAGTGGCTTCGGCTTCTTCGTCGCTGATGTTCTTGGCCACAGTCCAGCCATCCCACCAGAGCGTAGACGCCGGAATTGATCCGCCGCCAACGGTCATCGGGCCAGCAATCGCATGTCCGTTTTTCACAGCGTCTGTCACGCCATCTGTCGTTGTTTGGCTTGCTGCGCGGCTGCCCCACATGTTCAAAAGCGCAATGTTACCAGCGCGGTATTCGGCGTTGGTGGCATTTGAGTCATGTGTCAAGAAGTCAGGGTTCATATAAGCAGAAAGCTCTTTCATCATATTAAGCGCTTTGACACCGGCGTCTGAGTTGACGTTTGGTGCGGCAGATCCGTCTTTGAAGTGTGATCCACCATATCCCAGGAACATATTGTTAAATTCCTGAGCCAAGTTCCAACCTGATGCATAAGCGCCACCGATTGGGTTTTGCATGATGCCCTGGTCGCGGATCATTTTGGCCGCTGCAATCATATCTTCGTAGGTTTTGGGCGGCTCAACACCGATTTGATCCAAAATATCTTTGCGGTACATTAGGTGCTGAGCGTTCGCCATAAACGCAACAGCCATCACTTTTCCACCAATTTTGATCAGCTGGCTGGATTGCAAATTTGCACCATGTTTTGCCACGAGATCATCCAGAGGACGAATAACGTCTTCGTTCATCAAAGCGACGATGGAAGAGTTTGCAATAATCGCTGAGGTGTATTCAGCAGGGTTGCCCTGCATACCTGGCACGTTAATGCTTTGGTGGTCTTTGGTAAGGTTTGTGCTGACTTCTGCGCCAGAACACGCCTTTGCTTCAGCACCAACAGTTTGAATGGCAGGAAATTCATTTCCAACCACGCTTACGCGAGCAGAAATCTCGCAGGCAGATACGGCAGTGCCGCTTAGGACTGCCAGTGCGCTTACAAGCGCTACCTTCTTCAGAAACATAATGTCCCTCTCCTGTTTGAGGGGGTGACATGTCACCTCCCAGTTGCTCCGCTTTCGCGGGTATCATCGGGGTTAAGCCCCAATACGTGCGCCTGTTTGTGCATCAAACAGGTGACAAATTTCTGGCGGGATGCGAAAGCTGACCGGATCGTCAATCTTTGCTCTAAAGCTTTTGTCAGCTTTTACCGCAACCAATCCGCCGTTTACTCGGACAGAGACCATTGTTGCATCACCCAACAGTTCCTGAGTGTATATGCGGGTATTGATTTGCCCGAGTTCTGTGGCGAGGCTCGCGTCTTCTGCGCGAAAGCCCAAAGTCACTTTGCCATCCGCTGCGGAAAGGCCCGCTATTTCAGTGTGCTCTGAACGAAATACGCCGTTGGAAATTTCCCCTTCAATCAGGTTCATCGCCGGGTTTCCAATAAATCCCGCCACAAAGGTATTGGCCGGGCGGTCATAAATTTCGGTTGGCGTTCCAACCTGTTGCACAAGGCCCTTCTCCATC
>Ga0181578_10001912_pt1 | contig 19870 bp, 17 predicted proteins | sample 071ome_21_FD_148659 | JGI IMG/M metagenome (GOLD analysis project Ga0181578, IMG submission 148659) | Coastal salt marsh microbial communities from the Groves Creek Marsh, Skidaway Island, Georgia - 071401CT metaG (spades assembly) | ecosystem: Environmental > Aquatic > Marine > Intertidal zone... | reverse complement strand
GCCGCACAGGTCCAGCTCGAAGTGCATGGCTGGGTTGCCCTGTTGGTAGAGCGTGATCACGTTCTTGATGAGATCGTCCAGTCGCAGATGCTCCAAATCCAGGTCCGGCTCCCGGGCGTATTCGCCGAACGCGTCAACCAGTGTTCGCAGGGCCTCTACCTGGGAAACAATGGTTTGGGTGGACTTGTCGACCATGCTCCTGTCCTGGGCCCCCAGCCGGTCACCCAGCTTCATGCGCAGCCTCTCGGCGGCCAAGCGGATGGGTGTGAGCGGGTTTTTCACCTCGTGGGCCAGCCGTCGGGCGACCTCGGCCCAGGCGGCGTCGCGCTGCGCCTGGTTGAGGACGGTGACATCATCGAAAACCACGACCATGCCTGGTTGGGCGCCCTCGCCGGCAGGCAGGGCCGAGCCTCTCAGCAGCAGCACCAGGGGTGCCCCTGCGCGGTGCAATCGGATTTCCCTTTGCCACCCCGATCGGCCACGTCCATGCTGCCGGGTGACCTGGCTGACGAAAGGCTCCAGGTGCGGCGCGATGTCCGCAAGGTCGGCCAACCGGCGATCATTGGCATAACCGCCGGGCAGCCCCAGGATTTGCTCAGCGGCGCGATTGACGCGAACCATGGCACCCGATTCGCTCAATGTGATCACGCCGGCGGAAAGCGATCCCAGAACGGTCTCCAGGTATTCGCCCTGCGCCTGGAGCCGGGCCCGCCCCGATTCAGCTTCTTCACTGGCCTTCAGCAGGGCGGCGGTCATCTCGTTGAACGACTCCGACAGAAAGCCGAGCTCATCCCGATGCTCGATCTCCACTGCCTGGCGCAAGTCACCCGCGGCGACCTCCCGCGTGGCCTTTCCGAGCCGGGAGATGGGCGCGACCATTCGTCGAGCAGACTGAAGTGCGGCCAGGATGGCCAGGAAGATGGTCAGCAGCATCACCAGCGACAGGATGAGCAGGAAGCTCTGCTTGAGTGAGTTTCTGAGATAGGCCACATTTTGATAGCGGTAGTATTCCTGTTCGATCGTGGTGGTCAGTGCCGTGATGTCCCGGGGCAATGGATAGATGGCCTGCAGCAGCAAGTCAGGGTTTGCCGGCAGGCTAGCAGCCATGCGCTGAATGACGCGGATGTTCAGCCCCCCGCCTGGCGCGGGCTCCGCCGCCGCGTATTCCCCCGCCTGCCAGGCCTGCAGCAGGGCGTAATCCCCGGGTCGATCCGGCAGATCCGCCAGTGGATTGAAATTGGCTGTTGCTATCACCCTGCCGTTCTGACCCATGACAGACATTTCCACCGGGCCGGACGCGCTGATGCGCTCGAGCAACTCTCGGCGCAGAAAATCCACGTCATCGTCCAGTCCCTCGACTTCGGCGCTGATACGCTGAAGCTGGTTGCGAACCTCCAGCGACCGGATATCGAGAAACTGGCGGCCGAGCTCGAGTGAATCTGCCAGGGCCGCCTCTACCTGTACATCGAACCAGCTATCGACGGTGCGCGTGAGAAAGTAGGCGGAAAATCCGTAGACCACCAGCACCGGCGGAATGGACAACGCCAGGAAATTGCGTACCCAGCGCGCCGCCAGGCGAGCGCCAGGCTCCTCGCGGCGTACCTTGCCCACCAGGCCGAAAATGCGATGTCCAATCGTCAGGGCCAGGATCAGCAGAGCCAGCCCCGTCGCCACGATGACCCACATGTACTGCCAGCCGAACGCATCGGTGTCCTGATTGAGGTCGCTGATCAGCAGCAAGGCCAATAAGAAGGCGCCGACCGTCGCGACGATCGGCAAAATTCGGAATGCGAGCTTTTTCAGACGCCGATGTCGAACGGCCATGTCGTCCACTCCGACCGGTGGCGCCAGCCCTCAGACAACAGGGCCGGCAGGCGCATGGGTGCCGGTAGATACCGGTTGTCCAGCGTGATGCGCGCGCGCAATTCGTAAGGTCCGGGCGCCAATGGCCCGGTGGAAAACTCCAGGTCGAGCCCGGACAGCGCAGCCAGGGCATGACGAAGGCGCGGGTAGTTCTCCGTTTCATCCCCCAGGCGCCCGCTGAGCTGGAAATGCTCGCTCAAGGGCAGGTACCGGATCACGTAATGACGTTGATCGTCTGCCAGCAGGGTCAGGTCCCGCGCATCTCTAATTTCGAGCTCGACCGTGAGCGTGACGGGCACGCCATGTTCGATGGCCTCCGTGGCCTCGCGGCTCAGCTTCAGATCCTGTTGCAGGCGCGTTCGAACGACTTGGTAACCCGGGCGAACGTCTACTGAGCGCAGGTAGAACCCATGCTCTCCGGATGGCTGCCCGCAGCCGGACAGCAGCGCACAAAGGCTAAGCAGACTTAACCAGGCGCGCATAGTAGAACCCGTCCATATTCCTCTCTCCCGGCAAAATCTGCCGGCCCGGTTCACCATCCGCGGTGTCGAAGCCATCCATGGGCGCCGCTGCGGAATCGGCGTGTCGATCGAGGAATTGGGCAATTTGCAGGCTGTTTTCACATTTCAGCACCGAGCATGTTGCGTAAACAAGCATACCGCCCGGCTTCAGCAGAGGCCAGAGCGCGTCGAGCAGCCGCGCTTGTTCGCTCATCGCCGATTCAACCTGTGCAGGACTCCGGAGCCACTTGATCTCGGGGTGCCGCCTGATGACGCCGGTCGCGCTGCAGGGGGCGTCAAGCAGCACGCGATCGAAAGCGGTCCCGTCCCACCAGTCCGAGGGCGCTCCGGCATCGGCGTTCAAGGTGTGTGCCTCGAGGCCCAGGCGGCCGAGGTTTTCTTCAATCAGCGCGACCCTTGGCGGCTCACGGTCCAGTGCCAGCAACTCGATGCCGGGCGTGCGCTCGAGCAGGTGGCAGGTTTTCCCGCCCGGCGCCGCGCAAGCGTCGAGAACACGCTGGCCCGGCCTGGCGTCGATCAGCGTCGTGGCCCACTGCGCGGCCGCGTCCTGGACCGAAACGAGACCGTCGCTGAAGCCCGGAAGTTTCTCTACCGGCACGGGTGGCTCGCAAAGAAGCGCCTCAGCCAGGTCCCGTGCCGGCTGACCCGCCAGCCCGGCCTTGCTGAGCCGGTCGAGATACTGCGCTCGCGCGCAACGCCGGGCATTGACCCTCAGCCACATGGGTGGCTGTTTGTTGTTTTCAGCGACGATGGATTCCCAGGCATCAGGCCAGTCCGCCTGCAGCGCGTCGAGCAGCCACTCCGGGTGCGCGTGCCGTTCGGGTTGTTCTGCCAGGGTATCCAGCAACGCATCGCCGCTGCGCTGAAAATTCCTCAGCACCGCGTTGATGACCCCGGCGGCCCATGCCTTGCCCAGTTGGCGGGCCGCTCCGGCGGTTTCATGAATGGCCGCGTGGGGCGGGGTGCCGCCCTTCCACAGCTGGAATAAACCAAGCAGGACGAGATACTCCACATCCTTGTCCCTGGCCTTGAGCGGACGATGCAGCAGCCGGCCGCTCAGCCAGCGAAGCGCGCCCAGCCAGCGCAGAACCCCGAAAACGAGGTGCCGCGAAAAAGCGCGATCACGATCCTTCAGCCTTTCGAGGTGATGAAGACCCTGAGTTTCGCTGCCCTTCCTTTCAAGAATTTCCACCAGCGCCAGCGCTGCCGATCCACGAGCATCGATATGGCGTCCCGCGCTCATGCCCTGACCTGGATGCTGCGTGCCCGCAGATAGTCTGCAACTGGCATGCGCCGGCCGCCCGGCCTTTGCACCTCGAGCAAGCGCAGTCCGCCGGTGCCGGCGCAGATATCTATGCCGGTCTCATCGGCAGCCACGACCTGGCCGGGTGGGCCGAGTTGCCGACTGTCACCGATCGGCTCGGCGGACCAGACCCGCAAACGCTCCCCCTCGAGTTCGCACCAGGCAACCGGCCACGGATTGAAAGCCCGAACCTGCCTTGCGAGATCCATGGCGGGTAACGACCAGTCGATGCGCGCCTCTGATTTTTCCAGCTTGCCAGCGTAGGTAGCGAGTCGTTCGTCCTGCGGTTCCGGCTCCGGCAAAGTGCCGTCCAAAAGTGCTTCGATGCTCGTCATCAGCAGGCTCGCGCCAAGCGGCGCGAGCCTGTCATGCAGCGAGCCGCCCGTTTCTTCCTTTTTCAGCGCTATCGCCTCTCGAAAATAGACGGGTCCCGTGTCGAGACCCGCCTCCATGCGCATGATGCAAATGCCCGTTTGGCTGTCTCCTGCCTGGATGCAGCGCTGAATCGGCGCCGCCCCTCGCCAGCGGGGCAGCAGCGAGGCGTGAATGTTCCAGCAGCCGTGACGAGGCAGGTCGAGCACCGCTAGCGGGAGTATGAGTCCATAGGCCGCGACAATCATGAGGTCTGGACGGAACGCGTCCAGGCGCTGCAGGATCTCGGGTTCGCGCAGCGATCGGGGCTGCAGCACGGGTAGATCATGCTCCAGCGCGCATTGCTTGACCGGGCTGGCCTGGAGCTTTCGTCCCCGACCGGCGCGCCGGTCGGGTTGTGTCAGGACGGCAGTGGGCGGATGTCCTGCGTCAATCAGCGCCTGTAAAGCGGGAACCGCAAACTCGGGGGTTCCGGCGAAGACGATTCGCAGCGGCAATGCGACGGTTGGCATGGAAAGTCGACGCTCAGGGTGCGGGCCGCGCGGGCGATTTCTGTTGGTCAGCCAGCTTTTGTCGCCGCTGCTTGTCCAGCTTCTTTCTGACCATCTGGCGTTTCAGCGGCGAAAGGTAGTCAACGAACAGCTTGCCCTCAAGGTGGTCCATTTCATGCTGCAGGCAGACCGAGTGAATGCCGGTCACCTCCTCCTCGAACGTGACCCCGTTGCGGTCCTGGGCCTCCACCCGGACGGTTTCCGCGCGTTGAACATTGGCGTAGATGCCCGGGACGGACAGGCAGCCTTCCTCGCAAACCCGCGAGCCTTCCTCGTCGACAATACGGGGGTTGATATAAACCCGCGGGTCGGTCTGATCATCGGAGACGTCCAGCACCAGCACCCGAATATGTCGATTGACCTGCGTGGCGGCCAGCCCGATGCCGTGGGCTGCCAGCATGGTCTCGAGCATGTTATCCACCAGCGCGCGCAGGTCGTCGTCGAAGGTTTCCACGGGCTTGGCCCGCGTTCTGAGACGTGGATCGGGAAATTCCAGAATTTCTAGCCTGGCCATCTAATTGCAAGTCCGTCCAATAAATTAGGTGAAGTTTTTCACGACTTTAATTATGATATCGAATGACGAACTTGGTTCGCCACCACATTAATAATGGCCGCATCGGTCACAACGGCTGGAAGCCAGTTGTATTGGGGACGGAGTATGATCAGGAAAGTCATCTACCTCATTTTAGCGACGATGTTGGTTGGAGCGGTCGCGGCACAGGACGTGTCCCTCCGCGCCGATCATCCGGAAGAGTACGTTGTTGTCAAGGGCGACACCCTTTGGGACATATCCGCTCGCTTTCTCGATAAACCCTGGCAGTGGCCAGCCATCTGGCACGTCAATCCTCAGGTGGAGAACCCCCACCTGATCTATCCTGGCGATCGCCTCAAGCTGGTCTACCAGGATGGGCAGCCGCGCCTGATGGTGGATCGGGACAAGCCGGTCAAGCGCTTATCGCCGCAGACCTACGTGACTCAGCGCAGCGCGATCAGCGCGATCCCCCTGGACGTGCTCAAGCCCTTCATCAAGGACGCCAGGGTGATTTCCCCCAGCGAATTCGAGGGGCTGCCCTACGTGGTGGCCAATTATGAAAATCGCATCAATGCGCTCGAGACCGACCGCACCTATGTCCGCGGGCTCAGCGGAAACGTTGGGGATGAGTACTCGATCGTGAGGCTGGGCAACATCTATTACCGCCTGGGTGATGAGATGCGCCGCGGCCGGCAACCCAAAACCCATTCGGCAAAATTACCTGATGACCTGACCGTGCCCAGCGGGTTCTGGCGCCCCGTGAACACCTGGGGCAAGAAGGTCGACATCATCGGTTATGAGTTGTACGAGGTGGCGCGGGTGGCGCTGGCCAAGAACGGCGACCCCGCGATCCTGGAGGTTATGAGCAGCCAGCGCGAGATCCAGGAGGGTGATCTCGTCCTGCCCGTCGATGACTACCAATGGGATGCGCAGTTCATGCCGCACCCCATGGAGCCGATGCCCGAGGACATGCGCGTGATGGCGGTTGAGGGCGGCAACTACGGCGTGGGTCAGCTGCAGATGGTGTCCATATCCGGCGGCGCCAATCAGGGTCTCGAAGCCGGTCACGTGTTTTCCGCTTTTACCCCGGGCGAGCGGATTCGAGATGATGTCAAATATCCTCAGGGCACCATGGCCGACATGATGACATGGAATGGGGACAAAGTGACCTTGCCGGATGAATACAATGCGCACATCATGGTCATCAGGGTTTTCGACGAGGTGAGCTACGCAATGGTGATGAACGGTGCACGCGCCGTGCATGAGTTCGATACCCTGCGACACCCGGACGAGACGCTCTGAACCGGCAAACTTAAAGCATTTATATTTTAGGGGTGCGGTTTCGCACCCCTTTTTCGTTCATCATGGAAATTTCGGATCGCCTGTCAGACTGGCTGACACTTATTCATGCCCCCGGACTCGGTGGCGCCCGGCTCGTGCGCCTGATCGAGGAATGCGGAGGCCCGCGCGGGGTGCTCGAGGCGGCGTCGGGGCAGCCGGCGCGCCTGGGTCTGGAACCGGCTACCCTGAAGGCGCTGCTGACGCCGGATGTGCAAAGGCTAGAGGCTGACCTGGCATGGCTGGAGCTTCCCTCCAGGGTCCTGGTCACCTGGGAAGACGCGCTTTACCCGGGGCTTCTGCGAAGGATCGCCTCGCCGCCCGCCGCGGTGTTTGTTGAAGGCAACATCGATGCTCTGTGGCGCCCGCAGCTGGCCATCATCGGCAGCCGCAATCCGACCGCCGGAGGGCTGGAACATGCCCGCTCCTTCAGCGCGGAGATCTGTCGCTGCGGCCTGGCGGTGGTCAGCGGGCTGGCCAGCGGCATCGACGCGGCCGCGCACCAGGCGGCTGTTGATGTGGGTGGCACGACGGTGGCGGTTACCGGCACGGGGTTAGACCAGGTTTATCCCGCCAGCAGCGCGCCGATCGCCGAGCGCATCGCCCTGGAAGGGGCGCTGGTCAGCGAGTTTCCACCGGGCACGACCGCGCGCAGGTCACATTTTCCGGCGCGTAACCGGATCATCGCCGGCTTGAGCCTGGGCGTTCTGGTGGTCGAGGCGGGCCTGAACAGCGGCTCACTGATCACCGCGCGCCTGGCCGCCGAGCAGGGAAAAGAGGTCTTTGCGCTACCGGGTTCCCTGCACAACCCCATGGCCAAGGGCTGCCACCGATTGATCAAGCAGGGCGCCCGGCTCACCGAGAACACACGTGAAATCCTGGAGGCCCTCACACCATTGGCCGGAGAACTGGCGGGCGAACTGCAAAAGGCACTGGACGCGCCCGAAGCGCCGCCGCTGCTTGACGCGGCCCCCGCCGTGCCGGATGACCCGGACTATCAGAGGCTGTGGGGCTTGCTGTCTTTTGATCCAACACCCATCGATCAGTTAATCCTGCACAGCGGGCTTGGTCCACGAGAAGTCTCCTCCATGCTGCTGATGCTGGAGTTGCAGGGCTTGGTGCAGAGCGATGGCGGTTCATCCTTTTCCAGAAAGCCTTGACGGCATGGGCGGTTTGAAACCGGGCGCGCAGGCCCCATTTCTAACCGCCCAGGCATAAATTCAATCAGAGCGCCGGGGCTGTTGACCCAGCGATTTGACGCGCGGTCTGAGTTGTTTCATGCTGAAGCCTCCGGCAGGAGAGGAATTGTCGGCCGCTTCGGACGTGAGGGACCGACACCATGAATACAGAGAGTCAGTAATGAAGGAAAACGTACTCGACGTTTTAATGTTTCTGTTCGAGAACTACTTCTACGACGAGCCCGAAGAGGAACCCGATCGCGCCGACATGGAAGAAAACCTGCACCAGGCAGGGTTCACCAATATCGAGATCGAAAAGGCGTTTGCGTGGCTGGATGGGCTCGCTGACCACCACCTGCAACCGGAATTGCCCCTGCAGGCGGATCATCCAATTCGGATTTACGTCGCCAAAGAGCTCGAGCGGCTTGAAACAGATTGCCGGGATTTCTTACTCTACCTCGAGAATGTCGGCATCCTCGACGCGCAGCGAAGGGAGGTGGTCCTGGACCGCCTGATGGCGCTGGAGGCGGAGGAGATCAGCCTGGATGACGTCAAGTGGGTGGTGCTGATGGTGCTGTTCAGTCAGCCCGGTCAGGAGGCCAATTACGCGTGGATGGAAGACCTGATGTTTGACAGCGAACAGGAATATCGGCACTAATAATATGCAGTGAACGCAACGTCCGGTCTGTGACGGGCCGATTCATCCGAAAATTTGTTAACGGGACCTGCGAGGTCGATTGCACCCGCAGGTCTTCTTCGTAAAGGGAGTTTTATTCAGGGACATGCCGAGTAATCTGCTCATCGTAGAGTCGCCCGCCAAGGCCAAGACCATCAACCGCTACCTGGGAGATGAGTTCAAGGTGCTGGCTTCTTACGGGCACGTTCGCGACCTGCCGTCAAAGGACGGCGCGGTCGATACCAAGAGCGATTTCCTCATGGAGTATGAGCTCAGTGAGGGCAGCCGCAAGCACGTCGATCAGATTGTAAAGGCCGCGAAAAAGGCCAGCGCGGTATATCTGGCGACGGACCTTGACCGCGAAGGGGAAGCGATCTCCTGGCACATCTATGAAATTCTGCGTGAAAAGGGCCTGGCGGAGGACAAGCCTTTTTACCGGGTTGAGTTCTCGGAGATCACGCCGCGCGCCATTCAGGAGGCGGTGGACAGCCCGCGGGAACTGTCCATGGACCTCGTCAACGCACAGCAGGCCAGGCGGGCCCTGGATCACCTGGTCGGCTTTAATCTCTCCCCGCTGCTCTGGAAAAAGATCAAGACCGGGCTATCGGCAGGCCGGGTACAGAGCCCCGCGCTGCGCATGATCGTTGAGCGGGAGCGGGAAATCGAGGCGTTCAACGCGAGGGAGTACTGGTCGGTTGAAGCCGACTTGCAAAAAGGCGACAGCCCTTTCACTGCGGCGCTGGTCCGGCTTGATGGAGAGAAGTTCAAGCAGTTCGATATTGAAAACGAGGCGCGCGCCAGGGCGGTCCAGCAAGCATTGCTGGCGGCCGCGAACGGAAAACTCACCGCGGGCGAGGTCAAACGCAAAGAGCGCAAGCGTCGCCCAGCCCCTCCGTTCATCACCTCTACCCTGCAGCAGGACGCGGCCAGAAAATTACGCTTTACCGCGCAAAACACCATGCGCGTGGCGCAGCAGCTTTATGAGGGCGTGCCGATCGACGGTGTCCAACAGGGGTTGATTACCTACATGCGTACCGATTCAGTGGCGTTGTCAAATGACGCACTGGCGAACATCCGCCAGCAGATCAGTGAGCAATTCGGGAAGGACTACCTGCCGGAGAGGCCGAACTTCTACAAGACCAAGTCCAAAAACGCACAGGAGGCGCATGAGGCCATTCGTCCAACTATGGCGGGCCTGACACCAGATCAGGCCAGGCGTTTCCTGACCGAAGATCAGGCCAGGCTGTATGAACTCATCTGGAAACGCAGCCTCGCCTGCCAGATGGCGCCGGCGCGCCTGGATACCGTGGCGGTGGAGTTCGCCTGTGGCGACGGTGCCGCCTTTCGCGCCAACGGCTCCGTGGTGACCTTCCCGGGATTCCTGGCGGTGTACGAGGTCAGCGTGCCCGAGGGTAAGGAGGAGAAGGAAAGTCGGTTGCCCGATATTCAGCAGGGTGATGTGGTGGCTGTCAGGGATATCCGGGCTGAGCAGCATTTCACTGCGCCGCCGCCGCGATATTCTGAGGCCAGCCTGGTCAAGGCGCTGGAGGAATACGGCATCGGCCGCCCCTCCACCTATGCCAGCATCATCTCCACACTGCGACGGCGAGAGTACGTGATACTGGAGCAGCGTCGGTTCTATCCGACCGCGCTGGGCCGTGTGGTCGAACGTTTCCTGGAGCAGCATTTCGACCACTACGTCGACTATGAATTCACGGCTCGCCTGGAAGATTCTCTCGATGAGATCTCCCGGGGCGAGCGCGATTGGATCCCTTTGCTGCACGATTTCTGGACTCCGTTCATTGAGCGCGTCCGCGAAAAGGAAGAGTCCGTGAGTCGCCAGGAGGCCCAGGGAACCCGGCTGCTTGGAACCGACCCCAAAAGCAGCGAGCCGGTCTATGTGCGGTTTGGCCGCTTTGGCGCCTACGTCCAGATCGGCGCCCTGGATGCCGAGGAAAAGCCGAAGTACGCCAGCCTGCGGCCCGGCCAGAACATGGAGACCATCGAACTGGACGAAGCCCTGAAACTGTTCAAGCTGCCGCGTGACCTTGGGTTTACCCCTGAGGGAGAAGAGGTGGCGGCCAGCATCGGGCGATATGGACCCTATATTCGCTACGGCAGCAAGTTCGTGTCGCTCAAAGAGGACGACCCGCACTCGGTGACGTTGTCGCGGGCGCTGGAGCTGATCGCGGAGAAAAAGGAGTTTGATGCCAACCGCGTCATCCTCCAGTTCGACGGCAGCGACATACAGGTGTTACGGGGGCGATATGGGCCCTACATTACCAACGGTTCGAAGAACGCCCGGATTCCAAAGGAACGTGAACCGGACACGCTCACGCTGGCCGAATGCGAAGAGCTGATCGCGGCTGCTCCGGAGCGGCGGCGTGGCCGCAAGAAAGCGGCGGCGAAGAAGACCTCCAAGAAGGCGGCGGCCGGCAAGGCCACTGCCAGGAAAAAAACCGGTAAGAAGAAGGCCAGAAAAAAGACCGGTAAAAAGACCGTCGCCTCCTGACAGGAGACGGAACCAACGTGGGGTACAGCCAGTTGAAACCCGCTGAGGCGGCTGAGCTGATTCGGAATGGATCCGTCGTCGCCTATCCCACCGAGGCAGTCTATGGTTTGGGTTGCGACCCATCGAACGAGGCGGCCGTGCACAAAATTCTGTCCCTCAAGAGCCGGCCCGAGTCGGCCGGGCTCATTCTCATCGGGGCTTCTTTTGATCAGTTCGAAGGCTGGGTGAGCCGGGTGCCGGCGGTCAATTTACAAGCCGCCCTGGACAGCTGGCCTGGCCCAAATACCTGGTTGTTTCCACCAGGACCAAACGTCGCGCGCTGGATTACCGGGGCGCATTCCTCGGTGGCCATTCGCGTTACTGCCCACGAGACCTGCGTGGCCCTGTGCGAGGCATTTGGGGGACCACTCGTGTCGACCAGCGCCAATCCAAGATCTGAGGAGCCCGCGCGCTCAGCGGATGAAGTCACCGAATATTTCGGTAAGACGATTGCCGGCATTGTTGAGGGAGCGCTGGGTGGGCGGGATCAGTGCAGCAGCATCCGCGACGCATTGACCGGCCGCGTTATCAGGGAGGGATGAGCATGTTGCCCGAGGTTAAAGCGTATCTGCTGGAACTGCAGGACCGGATTTGCAAGGCGATGGCAGAGGAAGACGGTCAGGCTGAATTCAAAGAGGATCGCTGGGAACGCGAGGCCGGCGGTGGCGGACGTACGCGCGTGCTTTACGAAGGAGCGGTGTTTGAGCAGGCAGGTGTCAATTTCTCGCACGTGCACGGAGACACGCTGCCGCCATCGGCTACCGCTTCCAGGCCAGAATTGGCCGGTCGCGGCTTTGAAGCCATTGGCGTTTCGCTGGTGATTCATCCGCGAAACCCGCATGTGCCGACCAGCCATATGAATGTCCGGTATTTCGAAGCGGGCAAGGAGGGCGCTGAGCCGGTGTGGTGGTTTGGCGGTGGTTACGATCTCACGCCTTACTATCCAGTGCTCGAGGATGTCATTCACTGGCATCGGACCGCCCGGGATGCCTGCGCGCCGTTCGGGGAGGATGTTTATCCGCGGCTCAAGCAATGGTGTGACGAGTACTTCTACCTGAAGCACAGAAACGAGCCGCGCGGCGTCGGTGGGCTGTTTTTTGATGACCTCAATGAGGGGGGTTTCCGGCGCTGCTTCGATTTCATGCGCTCGGTGGGGGACAGTTACCTGGACGCTTACCTGCCGATTGTGCGCAGGCGAAAGGGGTCCGAGTGGACGGAGCAGGAACGCGATTTCCAGCTGTACCGGCGCGGGCGCTATGTCGAGTTCAACCTGGTATACGACCGCGGCACCCTGTTCGGCCTCCAATCGGGCGGAAGGACCGAGTCCATACTCATGTCTCTGCCCCCCAAGGTGGGTTGGCGCTACAACTATCAGCCCGAGCCTGGAAGCCAGGAGGCCCGGTTGACTTCGGAGTTCCTCGTTCACAGGGACTGGCTGGAAGAGGGATAGCACCCTTCGGCCGGCGTCCAAAGGCACGCAGCCGAGCCGCTGCGGCCCGTGTCTCGGATGGCTCTTGTGTTGGCTCGGGTTTAAAAAAACCCCGAAGCCAACAGGCTCCGGGGTCAAACAAGGATCCGGTAAAAGGGGGGCTCACCGAATCCGACATCGGCCCGTCCAGGGAGATGTACGGACCTGAGCTGAAAGGTTTCAGCCTACTGGGTCAGACCGGCAGAACCCCGAAAAAGTTTCCCTCGTCTCATTAAATATTGATGAATACGAATGCAGGAAAAGGCAGGCGATGCTGCTTTCAAGCGGTTTACCATCAGCCGAGCCGATTGGCCGGCTGTGAAAAGGGAAGCCACCTCTAGTGTGCGCTGTCCCAATCCGGCCCATATCCTGCATCGACGATCAGTGGAATATCCAGCGCGGCGGCGCCCGACATTCTGCTGACCACGCCCTCGGTCACTTCATCCAGCGAGTCCGTCGGCACTTCCAGCACCAGTTCGTCATGCACCTGCATCACGAGATGCGTGTCGGGGTGATCTGCCTGCAGCCACGCGTCCACATCGATCATAGCCCGCTTGATGATATCGGCCGCGGTCCCCTGCATGGGCGCGTTGATGGCCGCGCGTTCGGCGCCCTGGCGTCGTTGCATATTGCTGGCGCGAATGTCAGGCAGGTATAGCCGCCGTCCGTAGAGCGTTTCAACGAATCCGCTCTCGCGCGCCTGCATGCGCGTGTTTTCCATGAACGCCAGGACACCGGGGTACCGGGCGAAATAGGTGTCCATGTAGCGTTGTGCCTCGCCGCGCTCGACATCGAGCTGGCGGGCCAGCCCAAAGGCCGACATGCCGTACATGAGACCGAAATTAATGGCCTTGGCCGCGCGTCTTTGCGGGTCGCTGACCTGTTCGTAAGGCGTCTCGAAAACCTCGCCCGCTGTCGCCCTGTGGACGTCCACGCCCTCGCGGAATGCACTCAGCAAACCTTCGTCGCCGGAAATATGGGCCATGATGCGCAATTCGATCTGCGAGTAATCGCAGGCCAGGATCACCATGCCCCTGGGCGCGATGAACGCCTTGCGGATCCTTCGCCCCAACTCCGTTCTTATGGGTATGTTCTGCAGGTTCGGGCCAGATGATGAAAGGCGGCCCGTGGCGGCAACCGCCTGGTGATAAGAGGTATGAACGCGCCCGGTCTCGGGGTTGATGTCTTGTGGCAAACGGTCGGTATAGGTGGATTTGAGCTTTGAAAGTGACCGGTATTCCAGGATCAGCCGGGGAAGTTCAAACTCGCCGGAAAGCTCTTGCAGGACGTCTTCGGCCGTTGACGGCTGGCCTTTTGGTGTCTTGCGGATGACGGGCAACTCCAGTTTTTCAAACAGGATTTGCTGAAGCTGCTTGGGTGAACCCAGGTTGAACGGCTGTCCGGCGGCATCATGCGCGCGTTGCTCCAGGTCGGCCATCAGCCGGGCCATTTCCTCGCTCTGTTTCCGCAGCATGGCATCGTCGATGAGCACACCGCGTTGCTCCATGCGCGCCAGGATGGGTATCAGGGGGATTTCGATGTCCTCAAGCACGCGGGCCAGGTCGGGGTCCTCCTGCAGCCGCGGCCACAGATGCCGATGCAGTTGCAGCGTGATGTCGGCATCCTCTGCCGCGTAATGGCCGGCATCTTCCAGGCTGACCTGGCTGAAGGGTATCTGTTTCGCCCCCTTGCCGGCGATCTCCTCGTAATGCGTGGTTCGGCGCCCCAGGTATTTGAGCGCCAGGGAGTCCATGTCGTGGCGGCTGCCCGTGCTGTTGAACACGTAGGATTCCAGCATGGTGTCGAAATCGACGCCGTTGATGTGCACGCCATAACGTGACAAAACGTTCATGTCGTATTTGATGTGCTGGCCCACCTTGCCGGGGGTTTCGCCCTCCAGCAGCGGCCGCAGGGCCTCGAGCACGGTTGTGAGCGAAAGCTGCGAGGGGGCGCCCGGATAGTCATGCGCCAGGGGTACATATGCGGCCTCACCCGGCTCGACGCTGAAGCTCACGCCCACCAATTCGGCCCGCATCGGGTCCAGCGCCGTTGTCTCCGTGTCGAACGCGACCAGCTCGGCAGCGTTCATTCGCTTTATCCACTTGTTCAGGGCTTCTTCGCCGGTGACCAGCTCATACGCCGCCGGGGTGGCTTGCTCGGGCGGCTCGTCTTCGCTCAGTTCCTTGAGCCAGCTGTTGAACTCGTAGCGTTTGAGAAAGCCGGCCAGCGCCTGTGGGTCGCTCTCGCGCGTTTTCAGGTCATCGAACGAAAAATCGAGGTCCAGATCGGTCTTGATGGTGACCAGTTCGCGGGACAGGGGCAGGGTTGGCAGGGCCGCGCGCAGTTTCTCACCGATTTTCCCGCCGACCTCATCGGCATGCGCCATGACCGAATCGAGGCTGCCATACTGCGCAATCCATTTGGCCGCCGTCTTGGGCCCGCATTTCTCGACGCCAGGAATGTTGTCCGATTTGTCGCCTGTCAGCGCGAGGAAGTCGATAAAGCGTTCCGGATCGACGCCGTATTTTTCCCTCACTCCTTCGCGGTCTGTCCGGGTTTCGGTCATGGTGTTGACCAGCGAGACCCGTTCGGTGACCAGCTGCGCCAGATCCTTGTCACCGGTTGAGATGATGCAGTGCAGTCCGGCGCGTTCCGCGTGCTTCGCCAGGGTGCCGATGACATCGTCAGCCTCCACGCCTTCGACCTGGACCAAAGGAAGCCCCAGTAGCCCGACCATTTCGTGGATGGGCCCGATCTGTTGCCGCAGGTCATCCGGCATCGGGGGCCGATTCGCCTTGTAGTCGGCATATTTCTCATGGCGAAATGTAGGCCCCGGTGCGTCAAACACCACCACCACAGCCTGTTCCCCCGCTTCCCTGATCAGGCGCCTGAGCATATTGGCCACGCCCAGCAGGGCGCCGGTGGGTTCCCCTGACGAGTTGGTGAGGTTAGGCAGGGCGTGGAAGGCCCGATAAAGGTAGGAGGAACCGTCGATGAGGTAAATGTGGTTGTTTCGCTGTGTGTCCGCGGCCATAAGTGCGATCGTTTTGAGGTTTACAGGGTCTAAAGGAGTGAGCATACTGAACCCGGCGCCCATGATACAGTTCAAGCCGCACTGCGGTCGGTATTCGATCGAAAAACATGGGACCGGGAGGAGCGGCGTCATGAGAAAAATCCACCTTTGGGCATTCGCCAGCCTGCTGGCGGCAACCGCGTTGGCGCAAGAGGACCCTGCCGCGCCGCCACCCATTCCTGACGAGCCTGCCATTCCGCCCAAGGTGACCGGAGAGCAGGTTGAACCCACCGTCAATATCCGCAAGGAAGAAGACCGGACCATCGAGGAGTACAGCCTCAACGGCCGCGTATACATGGTGAAGATCACGCCGGCGCGCGGCAAGCCCTACTATTACCTGGATGAAGATGGCGACGGCCAGCTCGAGCTGCAGCCCGGGGATGAGGCGATGAACCCGGTGAGGCCGGTTTACTGGAAGATCAAGGAGTGGTGACGGAGGCCGCGAGTGGTCATTGAGTGGCTCCGGCGCGGGGTGGAGATCACCGGACGGGCAGTGGCCTGGCTGACGCTGGCGATGGTATTGGTGACTTTCACGGTGGTGGTCCTGCGCTATGGTTTCAATCTGGGCTGGATCTGGGTTCAGGAGACCATCACCTATCTTCACGCCGCCGTCTTTATGCTGGCAGCAGCCTGGACCTTGCAGGCCAACGCTCACGTGCGCGTGGATGTGATCTACCGTGATCGCAGCCCGCGGTACAAGGCGTGGGTCAATCTGCTCGGTACCGTCTTTTTCATCCTGCCCTTCTGCGCGTTTCTTGTCTGGTCGGGCTGGGATTACGTGCTGCGCTCCTGGCAGGTCATGGAGGGCTCACGCGAGGCAGGCGGTTTACCCCTGGTGTATTTGCTCAAGACGCTTATCCTGGCGCTGCCGGCCTTGCTGCTCATGCAATCGGTTTGCCAGGTGGCGGAGTCGGTGCGCTGTCTCGGCGATCGCAAGGCCGAAGGCGCCGGACATTGACGCCGGAACGGCGTCAGCGGCTGGATACGGTGCTCTCCAGGCGGCAGCCTGACCTGACCGTGCTGGCGGAAAACCTGCACAAGCCGCGCAATTTCTCAGCCCTGATCAGAACCTGTGATTCGGTTGGCATCCAATGGGTTCACGCCGTGCCTGGGGAGACCAGCCCGCGCCGACACTGGCACACCTCCCAGGGGGCGGAGAAGTGGGTGGAGCTGGTCTGCCATGAATCCACGCGGGCCGCTTGCGGCGCCCTTCGGGACAGCGGATTTCAGCTGGTCGCCGCCCACCTCGACGATACCGCGCTGGATTACCGCTCGGTCGACTACACCTTGCCCACCGTGCTGGTCATTGGCACCGAGCTGTTCGGCGTATCGGAAGAGGTGGTTGAACAGGCTGATCGGCTGATCACCATTCCAATGCTGGGCATGAGCCAGTCGCTCAACGTGTCGGTTGCCTGCGCGGTCGTGTTGTACGAAGCGCAGCGGCAGCGGCAGGCAGCGGGGCTTTACCAGGAGCGGAGATTGAGTGACGCTGATTTTGCGCGCCTGCGTTTCGAGTGGCTGCATCCCAGGCTCGCCAGGTTCTGCCAGGAACGCGGGCTGGCCTATCCGGCGCTGGACGAGGAAGGCGAGCTTCTGGAGCCGCTGCCCGCCCGTTAGCGCTGTGCCCCGGGCTTGAGGGCCTCGATCACCGGCAGCGTGTCGGGCCGTTGACCGGTCCAAAGCAGGAAACTCTCCGCCGCTTGCTCGACCAGCATGCCGAGTCCGTCGTGGCAGGCGATGCCGTGTTCAGCACACCATCGGGCGAGAACCTCGTGGGCCATGCCGTAATTCAGGTCATAGCAAACGGAGGCGGGGGCAAACAACGTAGCGGTCAAAGGGGGCAGCTTGCCTTGATGGCCGGCAGAGGTGGCATTGAGAACGAGGTCAAAGGGTGAGAGGCGCTCAAGGTCGGAAAACGCCGCCGATTGCAGATGCCCAATGTGGCAAAAACGCCCCGCCAGGCCATCCGCTTTTTCACGGCTGCGGTTGGCCAGGACCAGCTGCGTGGGCTGTTGCTGCATCAGGTCGTAAAGGATTCCGCAGGCGGCGCCTCCCGCGCCAAGCACCAGTACGCGCCTGCCCCCAACCGGGATGTCGAGGTTGGCGCGCAAATCGCGCAGCAGGCCCGCGCCGTCCGTGTTGTCACCGAACCATTCGTCCTCGCGATCGAAGCGCAGCGTATTGACGGCCCCCGCCTGGCGTGCGCGCGCGCTGAGGCGTGTCGCCAGTTCGCAGGCGCGGTGTTTCAGCGGTACCGTGATATTGCAGCCCCGCGCGCCCTCGGCCGCCATTTCCTGCAGGTGGCCGGCCAACGCCCCGGCCGTGCTCTCAACCGCCCGGTATTCGATCTCGATACCCGACTGCCGGGCGAATTGGCCATGAATGCGGGGCGACAGCGACCGGCTGACCGGGCTGCCGAAAAGCGCCAGCCGGATCAGCTTGAGCCTCGTAGCCACTCGGCGGCTTGCAGGGCGTAATAGGTCAGAATGCCATCCGCGCCGGCACGCTTGATGGACACCAGCGCCTCCATCACCACGGCCTGCTCGTCCAGCCAGCCGTTGAGCGCCGCTGCCTTCAGCATCGCGTACTCTCCCGACACCTGGTAGACGAAGGTGGGCGCGCCGAACTCGTCTTTAACCCGCCGCACGATATCCAGGTAGGGCAGGCCGGGCTTGACCATGACCATATCTGCACCTTCCTCCAGGTCCAGTGCGACCTCGTGCAGTGCTTCATCCGTATTGGCCGGATCCATTTGGTAGGTGTACTTGTTGCCGCCGCCGAGGTTGCCGGCTGAACCGACCGCATCCCTGAATGGGCCGTAAAAGCTGGAGGCGTACTTAGCTGAATAGGCCAGGATACGTGTATTCACGTGCCCGTTTTCCTCCAGGGCTTCGCGAATGGCCCCGATGCGCCCGTCCATCATGTCGCTGGGGGCTACGACATCCGCGCCCGCGTCAGCATGCGACAGCGCCTGCTGGGTAAGCACGTCGACCGTGTCGTCGTTGAGCACGTAGCCCTTGTCATCGATGAGGCCATCCTGACCATGCGTCGTGAAGGGATCGAGCGCGACATCCGTCACCACGCCCAACTCCGGCCACGCGTCTTTCAGCGCGCGGACGGCTCGCTGGGCCAGGCCGTCCGGGTTGAACGCCTCGCGCGCGTCTTCCGATTTGGCTTCGAGGGGGGTTACGGGGAACAGCGCGATGGCCGGAACGCCCAGTTCGACGCAGCGCCCGGCGGCTTCGACCAGCAGGTCGATGCTCAGGCGTTCGACCCCGGGCATGGAGGACACTTCTTCGGTCTGCCCCTGGCCTTCCAGCACGAACACGGGCCAGATGAGGTCATCGGCGGTCAGTGTATGCTCACGCATCATTCGGCGTGAGAAGTCCGCGGCGCGCATTCGCCGCATGCGTGTGTAGGGAAAACTCATGCGGAATTCCTGTCGGTTTCTGCCCAGTTTAATGAAGCCGGGCCGGGCTGTCAGTCCCGGTTCGTGTCGTCATGATCCCGGTCATATTCAAACCAGTCGCTGAGGTGCTCAACCAGGCCCTCCACCCCTTGCCGTGTGCGGGCCGAGAAGACCTGCGCGCTGGATTGCGGGGGTAGCTGGCGACTGACCTGCAGAAGCGCCGCCTGCGCGGGGCCGCGTTTGAGTTTGTCTGCTTTGGTGAGCAGGACATGACAGGGCACATTCGTCGCCGCGCACCAGGCCAGCATCTGCTGGTCGAACGGCTTGAGCGGGTGCCGGATATCCATCACCAGCACCACGCCCCGCAGGCACTGACGGGTCTGAAAGTAGGCCTCCATCACCTGCGTCCAGTGGGCCTTCAGGGATTGCGGCACCTTGGCGAAGCCGTAACCCGGCAGGTCTGCGATCCGCCGTTGATCATCAACGCGAAAAATGACGATCTGTTGGGTGCGCCCGGGGGTTTTGCTGGTCCTGGCCAGGGATTTCTGGTCTGTCAGCGCATTGATCGCGCTGGACTTGCCGGCGTTGGAACGCCCGGCAATGGCCACTTCGATACCCGAGTCTTCCGGCAACTGGTTGAGCCTGTGAGCACTGAGGACATAGCTGGCCTGTCGGAAAGGATTGATCATGAATATTCCCGTACTGTCAATTACAGCGCATGGGTGGTACGGAGCCCGTGAAATCTGGATAATAATGCCCCCGTTCCGCAATTGTACGCATTAGATTCCCGGAGAACGCGAAATGAAATTTTTGTTGCGCGCTGTAGCCATGCTGACTCTCGTGGTGACCGTGCCCGCCATGGCCGGCGGAGACGCAGCGGCTGGCGAGGCCAAGTCCGCCATTTGCGCCGCCTGTCACGGTGTCGATGGCAACAGCACCGTAGCGATGTGGCCGAAAATTGCCGGCCAGCACGCGCAGTATACCGAGCGGCAGCTCAAGCTGATGAAAAGCGGCGCTCGCCAGGTGCCCGAAATG